>OLRH01001670.1_pt1 | contig 11462 bp, 10 predicted proteins | sample 1672321 | NCBI WGS metagenome assembly OLRH01 (sample SAMEA3136671, study PRJEB25190) | human gut metagenome | reverse complement strand
AAATACATAAGTTCTTCATCTGTAATATCATGATTGCAAGTCTTCTTCACGTAGTCTTTGATCTCATCTACGCATTCAATACATTCGTGATACTTATTCCTTATGATCTCCTGAAATTCTGTATCATCACTTTTCACTTCTTTGCCAATATAAACTCTTTGTGCAAAGAACTTCAGATGCGTGATAAATCTCTCATAGAAAACAGACTCCTTATCAATCTGCTCTCCAAAATGTTTATCCACGATCTTCAAAATATCATTCACAAGCTTCGTCATAGAAACCATCTCTGTCATGTCCAGATCAAGTTCCGCATTCACAATATGCAATGCAATGAACGCCGCTTCATCCTGTGGAAGCGTAACCTTCAGTTCTTTCTCTATCATACCGATCGCTACTTTCCCGATCAGATATTCCTGATAATAAAACTTCTTGATCTCCCATAAAAATGGATTCTGGAATGGTACTCCCATCTCAACTCTCTCAATCGCAAAATTGATGTGGTCTGTAAGTGAAACATATATATTATCATTAATATTCTTCTGTAATGTATCCTTCGCATACTGAATGATCTTATTACAAATCTTCACTCTCTCGATCGGAATATCAGTTAACATCTCCTGAAAACGCTGTGTCATACCATGGTCTTTCATGACATAAGTCTTCTCAATCTGACTCGACTTGATCTCATCTCCCTTATGCTTTTGAAAGCCAAGACCCTTTCCCATCAGTACAACTTCTTTATGATTCTTGTCCTCTGAAATTACAATGTTATTATTTACAATTTTTGTAACCCGCACAACTTTACCTCATACTTCTCCAACGAAAAGACTTCCTGTTGCGCATTCACAAAAAAATAAACCTCACTTATAAACTTCCCTTCTGTGAAATTCAATAAGTTGGTTTAGCCTGCACTACCAGTAACAATCCTCCTCGTAATCTCTTGTTAACTTATGTTTATATTTTAACAAGGTCTTTTCACTTTGTCAATAGAATAATTTAAGAATTTTTTTATAATTTGTTTATTCTTTTTAAATAATTATAATCTCTTTTTTACTCTGATAGGAACTATACCACAAATTTATGTTCTATGCAAGATGTCTTTTTGTATATTTGTGATATTTTTTCCAATCGCAACTTTCGATCTCGTGAATCCAAACCTTGTACAATCGCCTGAATTATGATATTATGAGGTATCAATTACGAGGTATTAAAATATGTTAAAATTAATTTCCATGATTGGATCGATCATAGATAAAGCACAGCGGGATCATGTCACGGCATTTTCTGCTCAGGCTGCTTTCTTTACGATCCTTTCATTTTTTCCGTTTATGATCGTCGTACTGAGTCTTTCAAAGTATTTTCCGATCACGCCAAACGATATGATAGAACTCGTTCTTACTTATCTGCCGCCTAAGTACAGCGGAATGGTCGTACCGATCATAAGATCTTTAAATGGAAAACTTACAACAACTTATATGTCGATCACAATCCTTACTTTATTGTGGTCTGCATCCAAAGGAATCTTATCTATGATGACAGGCCTTAACACGATCCATGAGATTCCAGAGAAAAGAAACTATTTTGTTTTACGTTTTATTTCAAGCATTTATATCGGACTTTTAGCGATCGCCGTATTATTTGGCCTGATCCTTCTTCTGTTCGGTAACTCTTTACTGCTTCAGTTATACCGCTTTGAACCAGTTCTTGAGAATAAACGTGTATTTTTTGCAGCTGTGCGGTTTTTACTTGCATTTTTTACGTTCATGATCGTCTTTATTATCATGTATCGTTTCCTGCCAAGTGAGAACTTTAAGACAAAGCAGATCCTTCCGGGAGCATTTTTTAGTTCCGTTGCATGGTTTGTACTGTCATTCTTCTTCTCCATGTATTTTGATAATTTTTCTTTTTTCAGGAACGTCGCCTCCGAGCCGTTTCGCTTGATGATCTTCATGCTGGAGGACTGACCAGTATCTTACTGACCTTGTTCTGGCTGTATTTTTGTATGATGATGCTCTTTATTGGAGCCGAGATCAATCACTATTTTATATCGCAGTCGGCAAAGAATAAGAAGGATTCTTATTCTAATAAGAAAAAATCTCATATTCCCTATGAACTCAAATAAAAAATCCGGGATGCCGATATCAGGCAGCATCCCGGATTTTATGTATCTGATTATAAAATAAAATGTTTTGGCACTCCATTTTCGTATGGAATCTGTACTTCTCCCTGAATCAGTGGTTTCAGATATGTAAGAAGCCCTTCTTCAATGTCATTTCCTTCTTCGTTGATCCATTCCATCGGAACTTTCTTTTCAAAGTTTGCAATCTTAGACAGATCTGCAAGTTCAATCTCTACCTGATATGGATCATCACAAGTTCTCTTTAACGCAGACATCATTCCGCTTTCTCCGCGGATCGCACTGACTGCTGCGAATGCTCCGAGATTTCTTGATTCGATGATATCTGTTTCACTTAACATATATCCAGCACATCTCTGAAGAATATTTAATTCTACAGATCTTACTTTGCATCCGATCTTCTCACCAACTAAACCTTCCAGATATTTTCCGATTCCTGACAGGTATTTGTGTCCAAATGCATCTTCTTTTCCGGATTTTGTTTCTTCTCCAACATAATGTCCTGTGGCATCTTTCACACCTTCGCTGACTGCCACGATGATATTATTCTCTTTCTCAAGTGCCTTGTTCACGTCTTCGATGAATTTTTCTTCATCAAATACTTTCTCGCACAGATAGATCAGCTGTGGAACTCGTCTTTCTTCTGTTCTTGCGAGTGCGGAAGATGCTGTCAGCCATCCGGCATTTCTTCCCATAACCTCTACGATCGTTACAGATGGTACATCGTATACAAAGCAGTCACATGCAATCTCTGTAAATGCAGTTGCGATGAATTTGGCAGCAGATCCAAATCCAGGACAATGATCTGTCTCTCCGAGGTCGTTGTCAATTGTCTTTGGTGCTCCCATGACTTTGATATCATCAATATTATTCTCTTTGCAGTAAAGAGATAATTTATATACCGTGTCCATGGAATCATTTCCACCTGTGTAGATAAAATATCCAATATTATTCTTTCTTAAAATGCGGATGATCTCTTCAAATTCTTCCGCATTTTCTTTTGGATCTTTTAGTTTCCAGCGGCATGATCCCAAAGCTGCTGCTGGTGTTACAGATAATAAATCTCTTTTTTCTTTTGTATCACATACTTCGTCTAATTTTACAAAGTTCTCATTCAGTACACCTTTAATTCCATTCAGCGCTCCATAAACGTGTTCAACCTGATCACTTGCGATTCCTGCATCAATCACACCTGTGATCGTTGCATTGATTGCTGCAGATGGGCCTCCTGACTGGGCAACTAGCATATTCTTCATAGTTTTCTCCTTTATAACTTTTATAATTGTTCTAATTGATTATACATTAACTCATTTGTTCTTTTCAACTTTTTTGAGTGAAATAATGCTCATACATCATTTTCTTTTTCTTTACGAATTCCTATCAATCTACTATAATTAAGATAAATGTACGCTGACAAATACACATTCAGGCGTACGAATATGACAAATGGAGGTATGAGTCATGAATACAAATTTTATGAAACTTCGTGATGTTATGAGATCACAAAACATTACATATTATCTCGTTCCAAGCGAAGATCCTCATCAATCTGAATATGTGGATGATTATTTTAAATGCAGACAATATATTTCCGGTTTCACTGGTTCTGCCGGAACTTTTCTGGCTGGTTTAGACCAAGGATGGCTTTGGACAGACGGGCGTTATTTTACACAGGCTGAACAGCAGATTTCTTCTGATATCACCTTAATGAAACAAGGCGTTTGTGGTGTTCCTACAACTTTGCAGTTTCTTGAGCAGAATCTGCACTCTGGTGACATTCTTGGAATGAACGGGCTTACGATCTCTGCTTCCTACGGAAAGAAAATCTTAAAACTTTCCAAAAAATACGGTTTTGAATTCCGCTTTGATCTGCGGCTTGTAGAACATATCTGGGCTGAGAACGGGCGTCCTGCAATTACAAAAACGCCTGTTTACCGCCATGATATCAAATACAGCGGTGAACATACTGATTCAAAACTTGACCGTGTACGCCAAAAGATGGAGGAAACCGGTGCTGATGCCTTCTTCCTTTCTTCACTTCCGGATATTGCATGGTTATTTAATCTACGTGGTGATGACATTGCATGTACTCCGCTGTTTTACAGTTATGCATGGATCACAAAGGACCAGTGTTATCTGTTCCTTAGAAAAGACTGTATTTCCGCTGTCGCATTCCAGCGTTTTAAAGAACATAACATTATGATCCGTGATTACGCCGAAATTGATTCTTTCTTAAAAGACCAGCATACAAATGTCTTATTAGACCCTGATCTTACAAACTATTACCATTATAATCTCTTGTTTAAATGCAAGATCACAGAAGGTAAAAATCCTACCGAACTTATGAAATCCGTCAAAAATGAAACCCAGATGCAGCATTTAAAAGAATGCCACATCAACGACGGAATCGCTATGACGAAATTTATGTACTGGCTGAAAACAAATGTTGGAAAACTTCCTATGACAGAGCGTACAATCTCTGACCGTCTCGAAGAAGAACGTAAGAAACAGCTCGATTACACAGGATTAAGTTTTGAAACGATCTGTGCTTATAAAGACCATGCTGCTATGATGCATTACCAGTCAACAGAAGAATCCGATGTTTCCGTAACGAATGAAGGGATGTTGTTGATCGACTCTGGAGGACAGTATTATGGTGGTACAACGGATGTTACCAGAACTTTTATCTTAGGTCCGATTTCTGATGAAGAACGAAAATATTTTACACTGGTATTAAAATCCATGCTCACACTCGCCGATGCCAAATTCCTGTCAGGATGCCGTGGAAGCAATCTTGATATTCTTGCGAGAGAACCACTCTGGGAAGAAGGCGTTGATTACCGCTGTGGAACCGGCCATGGTGTCGGATATTTTCTTGGTGTCCACGAAGGACCAAATGCTTTCCGTTGGAGATCAAACCCAGAAAATCTTGATGCCGTATTGCAGCCTGGTATGGTTATTACTGACGAGCCAGGTGTCTATGTTCCTGGCAGATATGGTATCCGTACAGAAAATATGCTTCTTTGTAAAAAATGGCAGCAAAATGAATATGGTGCTTTCCTTCATTTTGAACCATTAACCCTTGTGCCTATTGATCTGGATGGTGTTGATCTGTCCTTATTCAACGAAAAAGAACGCAGACTCCTGGCTGATTACCAGAAGCTGGTATATGACAGTCTTGCTCCTCATCTTACTGAGGAAGAAGTTTCATGGCTTCAAACATTATTACTGTAATCTTTTATTTTTGCGATCAATATTTATATAATCAAAGAGACGGACATCCTTCCGATATCCGTCTCTTTTCTCTTATTCTTTTGTTCTGATCCACTGTTCTTTGATCTTTTGATAACTTCCATTGTTGTTAAGAACCTGCAATGCTACATTAAATTGATCCAGATACTTATATCCCTTTGCAAACATAATACCATAGTTACTTTCCTCTGAATTAAGCTGCTCATCTAACACATTGAGATTCGTTGTATCTTTGTGTTCCTTCATATATGTCTGAATTCCCAGTGCATCATAGATCGTTGCATCAATCTTCTCGTCTTCCAGATCCTTAAAAACTTCTTCTGCCGTCTTATATGTCTTGATCTTATTATTATGTTCTGCTATATATTCCTTTGCGTATTCCTCGCTCGAAGTTCCTGTGACAACTCCGATCTTCATTCCTTCCACATCCTTGCGGTCTGTAATTCCCGTATTCTTATGAACCACGATCTGAAGATACGTCTCATAATATGCGTCTGTAAATGAATACTCTCTCTGTCTTGCATCTGTGATTGAAATTCCGGCGATCGCAAGATCGATCTCTTTATCCTTGATCTTTTGTTCAATCTGCTTCATGCTGAGTGGATAAAGTTTATATTCAAACCCTAGATAATCACTGATCTTGTCTAAAAGATCGATATCAAATCCCACAATCTTCTTTTGTTCTTCATCGTAATATGAAAATGGAGCCATATCATTTGACACTCCGACTTTCAGTGTCATTCCTTCCATGGTTCCTTGCACTTTATCTGCCTGTATGACCTCTCTTTTTACTTCTTTTTGTGTATCTTTCTTCTGCCATGGCACATTACATGCACTTAGACAGAACATCAGGCTTAACATCATGATCGAAGCTAATATCTTCTTCATCTTTACTCTCCTTTGATTGTATTTATCCTCATGATAGCACCAGCAAAATCATAAGTCAATTTTCTCTTCCATTTTTTTCAACGTATAAAGTTGCTTTATTCTGTGCATCATTTTACTAAACGAATCACAAATGGAGGAACTTAATTATGGCACGAAATAAAGTAGAAATCTGCGGCGTCAATACTTCATCTCTCCCTTTGCTTTCCAATGAAGAAAAAGAATCTTTATTTGAAAAGATCGAACAGGGTGATACCGATGCCAGAGAACAATATATCAAAGGCAACCTGCGTCTTGTTTTAAGTATTATCCAGCGTTTTTCCTCAAGCGGTGAAAATGCAGATGATCTGTTTCAGGTTGGATGCATCGGACTTATGAAAGCCATTGATAATTTTGACCGTAACCTCAATGTCAAATTTTCTACTTATGCCGTTCCGATGATCATCGGGGAAGTAAAACGATATTTAAGAGATAACCACAGTATGCGTGTGTTTTCCGCCACGGTATCTCTTCGTGATACTGCGTATAAAGCGATCAGCACAAGAGAATCCCTCACAAAGAAATTAAATCACGAGCCAACGATCGATGCGATCGCAAAAGAAATCGATATGAAAAAAGAAGATGTCTTATTCGCGCTTGATGCGATCGCTACTCCTCTTTCTCTTTATGAACCAGTCTATCAGGATGGCGGGGATACTCTGTATCTGATGGATCAGGTAAAAGACAAGAAAAACAAAGAAGATGTCTGGGTTGAATCTATCGCGCTGAAAGAAGCCATGGACCGGCTTCCCGATCGCGAGTACGATATTATCAAAATGCGTTTCTTTGAGGGCAAAACGCAGACCGAGGTTGCCGATGAAATTTCCATCTCACAGGCTCAGGTCAGTCGTCTTGAAAAAAATGCACTAAAACAAATGAAGAACCACCTTGCGTGATTCTTCATCTTTCATTATAAGATATTCTTCTTTTTCAGGATATAGACAGCGATCAGACATACGATAACAGAAAAAATAGAAATCGCTGCAAATCCATATGCTTTCGTCGCAAACGGCATTCCGACACCATTGACGTTCATTCCATAAAGTCCAGAGATCATCGTCGGCAATTCTAATATAATCGTGATCGCTGCAAGGAATTTCATCACCTGATTCAGGTTATTATCAATGATCGAACCAAACAGCGACATCGTACTTCTTAAGATATTATGGTAGATATCTGTCATCTCCATCGCCTGCTTGTTCTCGATGATAACATCCTCCAGAAGTTCCTGATCTTCTTCGTAATGTCTTAATCCGATATGTTTTCTTAATTTCTCCAGCACTACTTCATTGGACTTTAATGCTGTTGTAAAGTACACAAGACATTTTTCCAGATCATAAAGCTGGATCAGATCCTGATTCTGGTATGTCTCATGTAACAGATCTTCTACCTGATTCGCTCTCTGATCGATCACTCGCAGATAATACAGGAACAACGCGGCATTATTATAAAGGATCTGGTAGACAAATCTCGTCTTCATGTATGTATAAAAATTCGATACCAGACCGTCCACAAACTGTTTTAAGATATTCGTCTGTTTTAAACATACCGTAAATACGATCTTCCTTGTAATAAAGATTCCCAGAGGAATCGTCTCGTACCATTTCTTCCCGTCCTCTTCTTCTACAACCGGAATGTTCACAAGTATCATCGTATAGTCATCTTCATTCTCTAATCGGGAGCGTTCTTCTGTATCCAGTGCTGCTTTCAGATCATCCATGTCGATCTTATAATCTATCGATATATTGGTAAGTTCTTCCATCGTTGGGTCTGTGACCATCACCCACGATTCCAGTTCGATATGATCTAATTCTTCTAATTCTTTTTTTCCTTCATAATTCTTGTAAATCTGAATCATCTTATCGCTCCTCTCCGCTTCCATACTTATTAAGTATAACCGATAAGAAAAGCTCCGTCCAGTTAAAACCTTGAGTTTTATCTACTCTTTACTCAAATGGGTATTTCATTCCCCACTGTGTCTTAACACTTGTCAGAATCTTCATTGTATCTCTTGTAATCTCTGGATTATCATCATTGTAATCTCCACTGACTGCTGCTTCCATTGCCTCTACTTCATATCTCAGTGCATCTTCCGTTTTTCCAGCTTCGACTGTCTCCACTTCTCCAGTCTCTGTATTGGTGATCGTTGCCTTGCAGGCTCTTGGATATTCATATACTTCAATATATCCCTTATCACCTGTTACAACTCCTCGTTTTGGCTGTTTTGCACGAAGTGTCAGACACATGACAACCATCTCTCCTTTTGTATTCTTCATGATAATTCCTGATTGTTCATCTGCTCCTGTCTCTAGGTATTCAACAGTTGTAAGGATCGTATTCGGTATTTCACTTAAAAATGTTCTTGCAAATGATGTCGCATAAACTCCGATATCTAACAATGCTCCTCCTGCTGCTTCCAAGGCAAAGAATCTGTTTGTTGAGTCGTACCCTTTATTACTTCCAAAATTGACCTGAACCATCTTTGTCTTTCCAATGGCTCCTTCTTTGATTCTTTCTTTTAATTTCTTATATAATGGCATATGAGAGATTGTCATTGCTTCTCTTACAACAACATTCTTCTCCTTTGCAAGTTCTAAGACTTCTTCTAACTGTGCTGCATTGACGGTAATTGCTTTTTCACATAAAATATGCTTTCCTGCTTTGACTGCCTGCATCATATTTTCATAATGTCTGCTGTGTGGTGTTGCGATATAAATGATATCAATGTTGTCATCGGCAAGCATTTCTTCATATGTCTTAAATACGTGTTTTACTCCATATGTTTCTGCAAATTTTTCTGCTTTCTCGTAAGTTCTGTTGGCAACTCCGTAGATTTCATGTCCCATCTTTGTAAATGTCTCTGCCATCTCATTCGCAATTGTTCCACAACCTAAAATTCCCCATGTACTCATCTTTCTTCTCCTTTTTATCTCTGCATGATTCTGATACCATCTGTTCCTGCTACAACTGCTTTTGATGCCACCTGATAAAATAGTGATGTCTCAATAACTCCGGTGATCTGCTTTAAGTCCTGATCCAGTTGTCTAAGATCCTTAATTTCTTCAAAGTACAGTTCTAATAGTTTTTCGTCTCTTTCTTTTACTCTGGCTCCAAGTTTCTGTGCTTCGCCTGTGACATAACTTGCTGCCTCTGGCACAACTTCAAGAACAACTGGTACTTTACAGTCAAGTTCCTCTACAACCTTTGTCTCGTCCACCAGCAGTACATACTCCTGTGCCATCTTGGCAATGATCTTCTCTTTTGTATGGATTCCGCCGCCACTTTTGTATGCATTCAGATTCTGGTCCACTTCATCACATCCATCGAATGCGATCTTTACTTCTTTGGCATCATTCGTATCTATCACTGTAATTCCAAGCTGTTTACATACTTTCTTTGTCTGATCTGATGGCGTTACTGCTTCTACATCTTTTCCCGCTTCTTTGATATATTCACAAAGATAGCTGATCGTCTCACCGCCTCCAAGTCCGATCGTACCATGATCCGGTACCAGCTTGAGAGCTTCTTTGGCACACAAACGTTTCATTTCGCTTTCCTCCCTGTTATGCAAAGCTTTATTTTATATCTTTATATTATCACGAAATTTTATTTTGTCAATCCTGGATTGCTTTTTTTCTGGATTCAGTATAAAATAATAGAAAAAAGAAAGGAGTTTTTTCGTTATGAAGAAAACATTCAAAGACCTTTTTAAATTAGCAACTGCACTTGCTACCATTGCAGGTATCGCATATGTTGCCCGTGATCAGATCAAAGCGATCATTGATAAGATCAAAGAAGTATCTGGAGATGATATTGATGATGATTTCGATGAAGATTCTTTTGATGATGACTCTTTCGACGAAGATGAAATCTTCCATGAGCCAACAAAAGATGACAGAGACTATGTTTCCATCAATATCACAGAAAGTGATGACAGTGCAGACGAAACAGATGAAGCAGGGGAAACTCCATCTACAGAAGACGAAGAGTAATACAATTTAAGCACAGAACAAAACAGGCAGCCGGTCATTGATGACTAGCTGCCTGTTTTATTTTGTGTTTTATCTTTTTGTTTTGATTTTCTTTACATATCCGTAGCTTCCATACGCTTTTCTTGACAATGTCTTTGTCTTCTTCTTTGAAGTCTTATAGCTGTATTTCACTGTACGATATGGACGGATCTTATAGTAATATGTCTTTCCTCTTTTTAATCTCTTATTCGTATAAGAACTTGTCTTTGATGATACTGTCTTGATCTTCTTATAACCAGATGATTTTCTTGTGGAACGATAGATCATATAGCCGCTGACCGGTGTTGAAAGCTTTTTCCATCTTAATTTGATGGTTGTTTTTGTCTTTTTGTAAGATGTTATCTTTACTTTTCCGGCCGGTTTCACTGTCGCATGAAATCCCAGATAAATTGGGTCCATCGCACCGCCGATCACACATCCCTGTCCGTTATCTCCAATCCCATTTTCATAAGTCTTTCCATTGACATTTCGATATTCTACGGAAAGATCATCAAAGATCACGTCTGCCGTTGAAATCTTCTTCTGACAATAAGCTTTTGCCAGTTGTGTTTTTAATGACTTAAGATAAGAGGACTTGCATACTAAAGTGACCGTATTTTTCTGTCCCGGATTGCCATTTTTTGCACCAATCGTGATCTTTCCATTTGTAAATGTGAAACTATTATTGGTTTTTGTCTTGTCATTGTCCATATTCAAAAGGAAATTTTTAAGACCATATGTACCGAGCGCCTTATATGTGTAAGAAACCTTTGGATTCTTTGCGTAAACATCAACGGTTCCTGATACCTTATAATAGTCTTCCAGATCATAGTTGTATTTTGACGTTCCAGACCATGGACTCAATGTATGAAATCTTGGTGCATCATGTTCATCTGTAAGAGCTGGTGTGCTGTACGCAAGCGGAATCTTTTTAAGAATCGTTCCATCTGTACCTTTAACCAGTATCCTTGCATTGAAATTAAGTTCAGTTTTAACTGTCTTGCTTGAAAAATTAGCTTCAATCTCTGCTTTATTCTTTGCCCTGCTCTTAATCGTCAGTTTGATGTCTTTCTTTCCAAGTCCGTTTTTTCTTTCGCCCTTTGGCGGGTGCGAACTCTTCACGCCGGATTACTGCCAAC
>OLRH01001657.1_pt1 | contig 11509 bp, 8 predicted proteins | sample 1672321 | NCBI WGS metagenome assembly OLRH01 (sample SAMEA3136671, study PRJEB25190) | human gut metagenome | reverse complement strand
CATCATGAATACCCAGAACGCCACAAGCAGCGCGATCATCAGCAACGTCGGAATGCGCGCACCGAGCTCGTTATACTTATTCGGACGTTTTAAGAACTCCACAATTTCGCGCAGTTCTTCCTTTTCTTCGTCCGCGCCCGCCACGTCCGCAAACGTCGTGCGGCGCTTTTCGTCGTTTATTTGCTTGACTTTCGCTTTGCCGAAATTCATCTGGTTTCCGGCTCCGCCGCCGCCCATGCGCTTCATCATGAATACCCAGAACGCCACAAGCAGCGCGATCATCAGCAACGTCGGAATGAGGCTGACAAGCCAGCTCGTCTCCGCCGGGCGGATGACATCCTGCGTCATGCGGTTATTCGGATGTTCCTCGTTATACGACTTGATGTAGTCCGAAACGTCGTTGTAGAACAGGTTCACGTTCGGCACCGTGTAGCGCACAACGGATTCCTTTTTGCTGCTGTCCTCTGTCACGGTCAGCTTCATCTCGCCCGTGCCCAGGTTCAGCGAGTATGCGCTCACCTTGCCGTCTTCAAAGTAAGACAGCACATCGGAGTATTTCAGCCCCGTCTGGTCTGCCCCGCGGTCAAACAGAAGCAAAAGCAGCACGACGAGCAAAATCGGAATGCCGAGGTAGATCAAAAGATTGCGAATGATTTTTTTGTTGTTGCTGTTCAAGTTCCGACCTCCCGGAAATCAAATTGGATACAAAGCGTACCCTTAAATAGAAACAGAAACTTTTTTATCAAAACGGAAGCTTAGACTTCACCGTAGACTTCAGGTTTCAAAACGCCGACAAACGGCAGGTTTCTGTACTTCTCATCAAAATCGAGACCGTAGCCCACGATGAACGCATCGGGAATATCGCAGCCCTTGTATTTTGCGTAGACCTCCACCTCGCGGCGCTCAGGCTTATCGAACAGCGTGCAGATCTCAATGCTGTTCGGCTCGCGGCTTTTCAAAAGGTTTACAAGGTAGTGCAGCGTCTTGCCACTGTCGAGAATATCCTCAACAATCACGATATCATAGCCCTTCAGGTTGATGTCGAGGTCCTTGATGATCTTGACTACGCCGGAGGTCTTCGTGCCGGAGCCGTAGCTCGAAACGCACATGAAATCGATGCGGGCCGGAATCGTAATGGCGCGCATAAGGTCTGCCATAAAGACGACAGAGCCCTTCAAAACGCTGACAAGCAGCAGGTTTTTATCGGCGTAATCGCGGGAAATTTCCGCGCCCACGCGCTTGACCATGCTGTCGATGTACGCTTCGCTGTACAAAACTTCCTTGATATCGTTTAACATTGTGTTTTCCATTCGGATGACCCTTTCCTCAAAATTCTTTCCGCTTTATATGCGGGTTATGCCTGCCGTGTCCGTCACCGTAAGCTCCAGTGCCGGAAAATTCGGCTTTGCCGCATAGCCCTCCGCCGCGCCGACCGCTTCGATCCAGATGATCTCACCGTCTTTTTCAAGCAGCAGCAAACGGTTGCGCGCCGCCGCCGGAATGCGCAGTTCATTCAGGATTTTTTTGACCGATTTCGTCACGCCGCGCCCTGCGGGTCTGAAAACATCGCCCGCGCGCCGCGTCCGTACTCTCGGAACATTCGTAATTCTATCACAATCCGAAAAGTTTTGGAATAACAAATTATGAACTTTCCGGTCGATTTCTTCTTTTCCGGGAATTTTTTTCTCCACAAACAGCGTTTTCCCGTTCGGAAGCACGTTTTCGCCCGCTCTCAGCGGAACAGAAAACACATTCTGGCCTTTTATCTCCCGGTTTTTTCGTACCGTGAGCGTGTCCTGCTTCGCCTCCAGCACGATGTCCCCCGGCAAAGAGAGGCTGCCGCCCATGAAAACGCAGCTCGCCGCCCTGCAGATGTGCTCATAAGAGAGCCGCCCGTAAGACGATAACAGCAGTTCCAGTGCCGCGCGCAGCACCGCCTCGTGTGCGCTCCGCAAAATTTCCAAGTCATACCCGTAAGGCGTTTTCGCTTTACAGAGCAATTCATTCGCGCACGAAAACACAAATTCATTCTGCAACCGCATGCTCTCCGCAAAGCGGGACGTCGCCTGCGTCATCTGCGGGTTTACGTCCTTCAGCACTGGCAGCACGCTGTGGCGCAGCTTATTGCGCGTGTAGTCCACCGTCAAATTCGTGGAGTCTGTCACGTAGTCAAGTCGATATACTTTACAGAGATATTCCACCTCTGCGCGGGAAATATTCAAAATCGGGCGATAAATTCTGCCGCGCCGCGGCGGAATGCCCCCTGCGCCGTGCGGCGCCATGCCGCGCGTCAGGTTCAAAAGCAGCGTTTCGGCATTATCGTCGGCGTTGTGCGCCGTGGCGATGCACCCGTTTTCCCCTGCTTCCTCCGCAAAGCACACGTAGCGCACGCGCCGCGCGCATTCCTCCACGCCCTCGCCGCTTACGGCCGCAAGCGCGGGAATATCCTTATAAATCACCTTGCAGTGAAGTTCAAGTGCTTTACAGTAGTCCTGCACAAATTCCGCGTCGCGGTCGGCTTCCGCCCCCCGAATACCATGGTGCACATGCACCGCAAGCAAACGCTCCGCGCCGTACTTCTGTACAAGCAAATACGTCAGCAGCACGGAATCCGCCCCGCCGGAAAGCCCCACGACAATTTTTCCCGTCTCCGGCAGATCATACCGCACGCGGGCGAGGATGTCCTCAGTTTTCATGACGCACAACTTCCTGCGATGTAAAGCGCATGAACTCACCCTGCCAGTGCAGCGGCACGCTGCGCAGATCGCCGTGACGGTTTTTCGCCACGATGACCTCGGCCTTGTTTTTGTCCACGTCTTCGGGCGAAGCCGATTCGTTCGCGTAGTACGCGTCTCGGTACAGGAACAGCACGATGTCGGCGTCCTGCTCGATGGAGCCGGAATCTCGAAGGTCAGAAAGTACCGGGCGGTGCTCCTGTCGCTTTTCACCTGCACGGGCAAGCTGCGCCAATGTCACAACCGGGATATTCAGCTCTTTCGCCATGATCTTGAGGCTTCGCGTGATCTCGGAAATTTCCTGCACGCGGTTATCAATGCGCTTTGCACTGTTCATCAGCTGTAAGTAGTCAATGATGACAAGATCAACATTTTTTAAACGACGCACTTTTGCTTTCATCTCCGGCACCGTAATGCCCGGGGAATCATCGAGGTACAAATCAGCCTTAGAGAGAATATCGCCCGCCTCCACAAGGCGCGTCCATTCGCCCTCCGTCAAGTCGCCCGTGCGCAGCTTTGTGCCGCCGACGAGTGCCTCCGTGGAAATGATACGGGAAGCGAGCTGCTCCTTGCTCATTTCCAACGAGAAAAACGCCACGCGCTTGCCCGCCGTGATGGCGGCATGGCGCGCAATGTTCAGCGCAAAGCTCGTTTTGCCCATGCCGGGTCGTGCGCCGATGATGACAAGGTCGGAGCGGTTCAGGCCCGTGATCGTGTTATCCAGCTCGCGGATACCCGTAGGGATGCCGCGGTACAGGTCTTTGTCCGGCGAATTCAAGCGGTCAAGGCGTTCAAACGTCTCAAACAGCACTTCGTTCAGGCGCTCAAGACCCTTTAACGCCTTGCCCTGGCGGATGTCAAAAATGCGCTGCTCGGCGGAATCCAAGAGGAGCGAGGTTTCGCCGGTGTCCTCCATGGCGTCATCCAAAATGCCGCGCGCCGCCTGAATGAGCATACGCAAATCGTAACGGTCACGCACAATGGTGCAGTAACGCTCCACATTCGAAACGCTCGGCACAAGCTGCGCAAGCTGCATCAGATACACCTTTCCGCTGCCCTCATCGAAGTTTTCCTCTTCGCGCAGGTGCTCCAGCAGCGTGACGAGATCCACCGGCTGGCCTGCCGTGAACATATCGAGCATCGCGCTGTAAATCGTGCGGTTATTGACCTGATAAAAATAGTCCGCGCGCGGCAGCATTTCCGCCACGGTCGAGAGACAGTCGGGCTCCAGCAACACTGCGCCCAGCACCGCCTGCTCGGCCTCTGCGCTGAACGGCATCACCGTTCCGGGCAGTGCCGGCGTATTCAGTTGAAAATTATCTTCCGGCATTTTTACCACCCTTTTTTGAGTGAAATTACTTCAAAGTGAAAACGATTTTCTGATCGTAAACGACGTTTAGTCATTGCAAAATTTAATGCTGCGCATCAAGGAAATCAGGCTTTTACTGTGCTTCGGTCACCGATACCGCCAGCTTCGCGGTGATGCCGTTATAGAGCTTCACCTCAATGTGATAGCCGCCGAACGCCTTGATGTCGGTGTCGAGGTGGATCTTGCGCTTGTCGATGTCGAAGCCGTACTGCTTTTTAATCTCCTGCGCAATCTCCTTTGCGGTGACGGAGCCGAACAGTCTGCCGCCCTGACCCGCCTTTGCGGTGATGCGGACGGTCTTGTCCTTCAAAGCTTCCGCAATACGCTGCGCTTCTTCGGTCTCGGTTTTCACTTTATATGCCTTGGAGGCCTCGGCGTTTTTCAGCTCGTTCATCACCTGTGCGTTCGCTTCCTTTGCAAGCTTGCGCGGCAGCAGGAAATTGCGTGCGTAGCCTTCTGCTGCATTGATGAGCTCGCCTTTTTTGCCTACACCTTTTACATCTGCTAAAAGTACAACTTTCATGGTCGTATCTCCTATCGTTTAAATCTATCGCTAAAGCAGTCAAACGGCTTCGCGCCGCTTTGCCGCATTAGTTATTCTTTTTCGTCGCTTCGGAAAGCTTTTCGTCCAGCACGCGGATGAGTGCCTTGCGCACATCGTTCGTGGTGCTGTTTTTAATCTGCGCGCCCGCCATGTTGAGGTGACCGCCGCCGCCGAATTCCTCCAGCAAAATCTGCACGTTCACGTCGCCGAGGCTTCGTGCCGAAATGGCAATCTCATTGCCCACGCGGAAAATGACGAACGACGCGCGCACGCCCTGAATGGACAGCAGCTCGTCCGCCGCCTGCGCCGCCGCAATGCGCACATTCGGGAATTCCCAGTTGGAGCACGCAATGGCGCAACCCTTGTAAACCTCCGCACCTGCCACAAGCTGAGAGCGCTCTTTATAGGTATCGAGCGAATTTGCAAACATCTTCTTCACTTCCACCGTGTCGGCGCCGCGGCGCTTTAAGTAGGCGGAAGCTTCAAATGTGCGCACGCCCGTCTTCAAAACGAAGTTTTTTGTGTCCAGCATAATGCCGGAAAGCAGCGCCGTCGCTTCTTTTTTATTGAGCGCGGAGCTGTTGATATACTGCACGAGCTCCGCCACCATTTCGGAAGCCGAGCTGGCGTATGGCTCATGGTAAAAGATGATCGCGTTTTCAATGTGCGTCACCATCATGCGGTGGTGGTCGATGACGACCACGCGCGGAATGGCCTTTAAAACTTCTTGACTCTCCACAAACGAGGTGGAATGTGTGTCCACCACAATGAGAAGCGAGCGCTGCGTGCAGCGGTCGAGCGCCTCCTGCGGGGTGATGAACATGTTTTCATACTCCGGCTGATGCTCAAACGCGTTGATAAGCGTCGTCGCCATAGAGCGGCCCTTGTCGATCACAATGCTTGCACGGCGGTCAAGGCCTTTCGTCACAGCCGCCCACATGCCGACCGCCGCGCCCACGGCGTCAAGGTCGGAGTTCGTGTGCCCCATGATGAAAATATGGTCGCTCGATTTAATTTGGTCGGAAAGCGTCGCGGCAATAACGCGCGTGCGCACCTTGTCGCGCTTTTCAACACCCTTGGAGAGGCCGCCGAAGAACTCGTATGTACCGTCCTGCTGGTAGATGGCCACCTGGTCGCCGCCGCGGCCGAGCGCCATTTCCAGTGCCTGACGGGCATGCAGTTCGCTTTCCGTCGCCGTTACGCCCGCGCGGCCGATGCCGATGGAGATCGTGGCAGATATGTTATTTTCACCCTTCACGGCGCGCACGCTGTCCAAAACGGCAAAGCGCTTCGTTTTGGCTTCTTCAATGTGCTGGTCGTCCGTGATGAGCATATAACGCCCGTTCGTCATACGGCGCAGAAAGCCCTCCATGGTGTCAATCGCCCAGCTGCGCAGGACGGATTCCACCTCGGATGTGATGCGGGAATCCTCACTGCCGGAGGCATCGCGCGTCAGCTCCTCGCGGTTATCAAACGAGATAACCGCAATGACCGTGCGCTTTTCGTGATAATCGCGCTGAATCCGCTTATAATACGTGTCGTCCACAAAGTAAAGCACACTGCCGCTTTCGGTGCGCAGGCCGTAGGCCGTAAACTCGCGGTCGCCGTAGGAAACGGAGGTTCCGTTTTCGGATAAAATCTGACGCAAAGTCTTCGGGTAAATGTACGCCGCAATGTTATCGCCGCAGCCTTCGCCGTTTTCGGTGAATAAATCCTGAAAGCGCTCGTTCGTCCAGACGATGTCGCCCGCCGAGCCCAGCACCGCAAGGGGCAGCGCAAACTGCCCGAGGTTGCGCTGTTCATCGGCGGAAAGCACCTTTCTCGCAGCTCTGAGCGCCGTGTACACATGCACGCGGTAATGCAGGTCGGTCATGATAACCGCTGCCAAACACAGGCCGGAAACCGTGATCTCCACCGCAAACAGAATCTTATTCTGCGTATAGCTGAAGCACGCCATAATGAACATGACCGCTGCCATAACATAATAGACCGGCGAGGTCGCCCAGATGCGTCGCTTGTTCATTTCCCGTCTCTCCTTCTGAGGGGAACCCCCAAGAAACTAATCTAACTTAAACTGAATTTAAACTTCCATGATGATCGGCAGGATCATCGGGCTGCGCTTTGTGCGGTTATATAACAGTCTGGAAAGGTTGTCGCGCACGCGCAGCTTAATGGCGCTCCACTCGCGCACGTTTTCGTCCGCGCACTGCTCAATCGTGCTGTTGACAAGCCGTCTCGCCTCGTCCATCAGCGCCTCGCTCTCGCGCACATACACAAATCCACGGGATACGATATCCGGACCGGAAACAACTCTGCCGGAGCCTGCCTCAATCGTGCACACCGCAATGATGAGACCGTCCTCCGCAAGGTGCTTTCTGTCACGCAGCACAATGCTGCCGACGTCGCCCACGCCGAGGCCGTCCACCATAACCGCGCCCGCCTGTACATCGGGCAGCTGTTTCATGTAGTCTTCATGAATCTCCACCACGCTGCCGACATCGCCGATGAAAATGTTCTCCGGCGGCATGCCCATGCTGACGGCCACGCCCGCATGCTTGCGCAGGTGCTTCTGCTCGCCGTGCACCGGGATGAAGTACTTCGGCTTCGTCAGCGCCTGAATAAGCTTCAGCTCTTCCTGACACGCATGGCCGGAAACGTGCACCTCGTACATGGATTCGTACACCACATCGCAGCCGCGCTTCAAAAGCTCGTCTACAACGGTGCCGACCATCTTTTCGTTGCCCGGAATGGGACGCGCGGAAATGATGATCATGTCGTCCTCACCGACCGCGACCTGACGGTGGTCGGCAAACGCCATGCGGGTAAGCGCAGACATCGGCTCTCCCTGACTGCCCGTCGTGATGAGCACAATCTGCTCCTTCGTGTAACGGGAGATCATGTTGAGGTCGATGAGCAGACCGTCCGGCACTTTGAGATAACCGAGCTCGCTCGCAATAGACATGACGTTCACCATGCTTCTGCCGGAAAGCGCCACTTTTCTGCCGTACTTTTCCGCGCAGTTGATAATCTGCTGCACGCGGCTGATGTTCGACGCAAACGTCGCGATGATGAGTCGCTTTTTATTCGCTTCCGCGCGGGCAAAGAGTGCGTCAAACGTCGCGTTCACCTTCTGCTCCGTCTGTGTGTAGCCGGGGCGCTCTGCGTTCGTAGAGTCCGCCATCAGCAGCAAAACGCCCTCCTGACCGAGCTGCGCAAAGCGCGCAAGGTCGATCATGCCGCCCTGCGTGGGGGTGAAATCGATCTTAAAGTCGCCCGTGTGGACAATAACGCCCGCAGGGGTGTGCAGCGCAAGACCCACAGCGTCGGAAATGGAGTGGTTTACGTGGATAAGCTCCACGTCGAAGCAGCCGAGCTGAATGTGCGAGCCCGCCGTTGTGACGTTCAGCTTCACATAGCCGAGGTTGTGCTCCTTGAGCTTATTCGCAATCAGCGCCACCGTCAGTGCCGTGCCATACACCGGCACATTGATCTTTTTGAGCAAATACGGCAGGGAACCGATGTGGTCCTCATGACCGTGCGTGATGACAATGCCGCGGATGCGGTCCTTGTTTTTCTCAACAAATGTGAAATCCGGAATAACCGCGTCGATGCCGGGCATTTCCTCGTCCGGGAAGGCAAGGCCGCAGTCCACGATAACCATGTCGTTTTCGCACTCAAACAGCGTGAAGTTCTTGCCGATCTCATTTAAGCCGCCGAGGAAATACGCGCGCACAGAGGGCTTCTGCTTTGTGCGCCTGCCCCTGCCCTTGTTATTTTTCGTCTGCGTGTTTTTTGTTGTCTTAGCGGGTGCTTTTTCACCGTTTGGGGCCGATTTTACCGTTTTCGTCGTCTTTTTGTGTGCGTCCGTGTTTTGCGCGGTACGCGTGCGCTTCGGCTTCGTCTCTTTTGTTTCGCTTACGGTTTGCTGTGCCGCTTCTTCTTTTACCTGCGCATTTTCCGTTCTGCGCGTTTTCTGGCGTCTCACCGGCTTTTCGATGGGGCCGGAAATCTTGCCGATGAAGCTTTCCCCTGCACCGCTGAGGGGCTGGTCCTGCTGCTTTGCAGGCGCGTCGCCGAGCGACGTTAATTTCGTCATTTTTCTGATTCTTTTTTCTGCCAAATTGACCTTCCTTTCAAATAACACAGGCGCACTGTCGCAATTCACGCAAGAATAAGGTATACAAAAGCACCAACCGATGCTCTGCGCAGTGTCGCCTTTCGGCATGAGCAGAATAAAACGCACGCAAGTCTGCGCCGCCTTCTGCTTTTCTTTCTTCTGTTTTTTCCGTTCAACACATGTAAATCAAAACACCGCAGCGTTTTTTTCATTATCCGTTACACGTACCGTTTACGTGCAAAGTGTCAGCCGTTCACGCATGCGAAAAATACCCGCACACAAAAAGATAATTCTATTTTACGCTATTCTCCCCGCGCTGTCAAGCCGCGTGCCGTTTCGCTCTGTACGGAGTTTGGGCACACCGCAGAGGTTCTATTCCCATATTCTCCCGATTTTTTGTGTTCTGTACGCCGGTTTTCAAAAAACGGCCGCCGTTTTCTTCCATTTTGTACGGAAAACTCTCGTTCGGGGTCTTTATTTCCTGCTTTTTCAGAAAAATTTTGACTTTCTGGAATTTCCCTATTGAAAAGTATACCAATTTGGTGTATATTTATCTCGCTGAGGAAAGAATATGCGTATCCCGACCGATCGACCCCAAATGCGTTTTCTGTTCCCTCACAAAAAACACTATCCGAAAGGTACTGATAAAGCTATGGAAAACAACGGCAAGAAGATCATCTATGCGGACAACGCCGCTACCACTGCCGTCTCCCCTGCGGTGCTTGAGGCTATGCTGCCGTACTACACCGAATGCTACGGCAACCCGTCAAGCCTGTATGCGCTCGGCACGGCTGCAAAAAAGCCGCTTGAGGAAGCACGTGCAAAAGTAGCAAAATGTCTCGGTGCAGAGCCGAATGAGATCTACTTCACAAGCTGCGGCAGCGAAAGCGACAACTGGGCCATTAAGGGCGCAGCGCACAAGATGCTGAAAAAAGGCAAAAACCACATCATCACAAGCAAGTTTGAGCACCACGCGGTGCTGCACACCTGCGCAGCGCTCGAAAAAGAGGGCTTTGAGGTCACGTACCTCGACGTGCATGAAAACGGCATCGTCGTCCCGGAAGAGCTCGAGGCCGCTATCACCGATAAGACCGGCCTTGTCACCATCATGTATGCCAATAACGAGATTGGCACCATCCAGCCCATCCCGGAGATTGGTGAAATCTGCAAAAAGCATGGCGTTTGGTTCCATACCGACGCCGTACAGGCTGTCGGCAATGTGCCGATCAACGTAAAAGAGCAGAACATTGACATGCTGTCCCTCAGCGGCCACAAGTTCCACGGCCCGAAGGGCGTCGGCGTGCTGTATATCAAGAAGAGCATCATCCTGCCGAACCTCATCGATGGCGGTGCACAGGAGCGCGGCCGCCGCGCCGGCACCGAAAACGTTGCAAGCATTGTCGGCCTCAGCGTTGCGCTTGAGAACGCCATCAATACGATGGATGAAAAGAACGCAAAGCTGCGCCGCATGCAGGATAAGCTCATCACGGAGCTTTCAAAGATTGACCGCAGTCATTTGAACGGCGACCGCTACCATCGTCTGCCGGGCAATGTGAACTTCTCCTTCGAAGGCGTTGAGGGCGAATCCATGCTGCTGATGCTCGACCTTAAGGGTGTCTGCGCTTCTTCCGGCAGCGCCTGCACCAGCGGTTCTCTCGACCCGAGCCATGTGCTGCTTGCCATCGGCCTTAAGCACGAGGTTGCCCATGGTTCCCTGCGTCTCAGCTTCAGCGACGTGAACGACGAGAGCGACGCCGATTACATCATCGAGGTGCTCCCGAAGATCATCGACCGTCTGCGCGCCATGAGTCCGCTGTGGGATGCGATCATCCACGGCCGCACAATCTCTTAATTTTAAAATAATCCGGTACGAATGTACGAAAGGAAATGAAACGATATGGCATACAGTGCAAAAGTAATGGAACACTTCTCCAACCCACACAACGTTGGCGAAATCAAAGATGCAGACGGTGTCGGTGAAGTCGGCAACCCGAAGTGCGGCGACATCATGCGCATGTACATCAAGGTCGATAACGACGTCATCACGGACGTAAAGTTCATGACCTTCGGCTGCGGCGCGGCCATCGCGACAAGCAGCATGGCGACCGATCTTGTAAAAGGCAAGACGATCCCGGAAGCTCTGAAACTGACGAACAAGGCGGTCATGGAAGCGCTGGACGGTCTTCCGGCCATCAAGATTCACTGCTCCGTTCTGGCCGAGCAGGCCATTAAGGCTGCGGTCTCCGATTACTACCGCCGCCGCGGCATCGACCCCACCCCCATCGTGGGCGAGATCAAGGATGCCGACGAAGCACACGAGCACGGCGTCTCCGAAGAAGACGAATAAGTTAAGATAACGAAATCTCCTGCCTCTTTTGGGAAGCAGGAGATTTTTTTATGCTCTGTTCTTTTTATGCTTTGTTTTTCTGTTCCGGCTTTGCGCAAGAGCCGGCGCAGTGGGTGCAGTCCCCGCCGCAGCCGCCGGTCTTTCCTTTTTGAATTGCCCGCACAGCAAAAAACACCGCTATGACGAGCAAAAGGAACACAAGAACCGTGCCTATGTTCAGCTTATCCATCATATAAACAGCGACCCCATGCCGTACACAAGCCCCGCCATCAGCCACGCGATGACGCACTGACCGATGACGACGCCTGCCGCCCACTTACCGCCAAGCTCGCGCTTTACGGACGCAATGGCCGCCACACATATCATAGCTGTTCTCATGGAGCTGAGCCAGCTCCTC
>OLRH01001656.1_pt1 | contig 11510 bp, 12 predicted proteins | sample 1672321 | NCBI WGS metagenome assembly OLRH01 (sample SAMEA3136671, study PRJEB25190) | human gut metagenome | reverse complement strand
ATATTTTTCTCCCCGTATGCCGCATACGGATCGTACGGCGTCCCCTGGAAGTGGGAGGACAGCACATATTTTACATCCTCCACCGTGATCTTCTTTTCCGGTACCATACACCACGGAATGTCGTCGGACTGCGGGGTATAGTCTGCATGTTCTCCATCCCAGACTTTCGTGTGCGGATTTAAGCAGCGCTCCATATACCACGCTCTCGGCGTATTGTATACATGGTCTGCGTCATCATGGCTGCCAAACGCATCTCTCGGATTTAAGCTGCCGTCCATTGAGAGATTCAGATGATTTTTCTCAATAAATTCTCTCAGCTCTGAAGAACACATGTATTCTTTCTGATCAGATAGCGCATCCTCAAGATCAAAGTGGTCAATGCCAAGCTGGTTTGGCATGACAACATATACATCATCCGGCACCCTTCTTGCAATCCAGTGATGTCCGCCGATCGTCTCAAGCCACCAGATCTCATCCACGTCCTGAAATGCTATTCCATTCATCTCATAAGTTCCGTACTGTTCAAGCAGACTTCCAAGGCGAATTACACCCTCTCTGGCACTTTTTATATATGGAAGAGTGATGGACACGATGTCCTCCTCACCTATTCCACCTGTCTTCTCCGGCTTGTCTCCGTCTGCTGGCTCATAACACACAAGCGGGTCCGCCCCGAGTACCCTCGGATTCGAGGTTATAGTCTCAGTTGCAGTCATCGCCACATTTGCTGCATTTACTCCACTGGCCGCCCAGATTCCCTCACCGCTTAGAGCGTTCGGCACACAGGTGTATCTCATCGGATCGTCCGGAAGCTCTATCTCCACATGGGAAATAACAGACTTGTAAATGCGCGGCTGCTCCTCAGGATGCACCACAGCATACTTCTTCGGAGTGTACGAACCAGCCCCCGAATCATCATTTCTCGCTATTATCGTTGAACCGTCATATGAGGCGGCCTTACCCACTAAAATTGTTGTGCACGGCATGTGTGTTCCTCCTTCTTGCTTCTTATTTTTTATTATTCCATAAATTCCACTTCAACCTTCAGGTCATCTATATCATAATTTAACATTTCGACCATATTTTTTATCACTATCTTTGCCGATTGCTCTGCTTTAATATAATATTCCTGATTGCCTCTCATTTTCTTTTCAAGTTTTTTCTTGGCATCATTTGTCTGTTTCTCATCGAGGTCAGCGGCATATTGTTGGTTTTTATCAAACAAGCCATCGTCACGATATAATAGGGTCTTCTTATTCTTCTCATCTATACTTATATCACCTAATACAGGCTTCGGAACTCTAAGCAGCACATATTTTCGTTCATTGTCAACTACATATTCGCAAGCTGCCATATCGACGGTGAAAACCCCTTCTGCAGGAATTCTTTTCCATGATGTTACATTATCATAATCTTCATCGCCCTCTCCTAGCAGTTCGTATTCTGCATCGCTCACCCTAAAAACTTCCATTTGAGACAATTCTTTTATTCCGGTTATATCTATATCCACCCTGTTTCGTATGTGATACTTTTTTTCCGACCCGTCCTTGCTTTTATTATAAATTCCATTATATACTTCCGCTTCCCTTTCCTGCTTCGCCTGATCATATGCATCACTTCCGGAACTTGCAGCTCTCTTTATAGCCTGTCTCATGAAATACGAAGAAACTGCCACAGCTATTATGATCACTATTATTGGCACAACAACAAATGCTGCACCTGATTTATCACGCTTTTCAAGACTTTTCTTTTGTCTGTTTTCTTTATTCAAGTTACATCACTCTCTTTCATTTGCAAATACTATATCAATCTTTTTCCCATCCATCCTGGAATTATCGCATATTTTCATAAGCTGATCCTTAGCCATCTCCTTGGCATGATTTTTAAGGCTGCCATACTCCGGAAGCTTTTTTTCAACTTCGCTCACCGTTATTTTTTTCGCATTTGTAATTGCTTTGTCAGCATCCTCAACTTCTGCGTCACTAAATCTGTTTTTTCTGTAGTCTTTAATTTTCTTTGATGATTTTTGATGTATCTGCAGCTCAGGCTCCGGGACTGTAATCTGAATCATTCCATTCTCCGTTTCCTCTATGACTGCTTTAGATAAGTCCACAGTAAATGTGCCCGTGCACTCTATCTTATATAATATCGCCCACTTGATATTTGTATAATCCTCAGCTTCGGATTCCAGATTATTTCCTTTTGAAATATTATCTACCTTTTCATACAGCTCCATATTACATTCCATCACCTGCAGAGACTCCGCACTTTCCATCTGCGCAAAGATCTCTGACTTTGTATCCTTAGCGCTGAGTCCTTCTTCTTTGCCGTCAGCTGCACCTTTTTGCCAGCCTTCAGTCACACCTTTATATGTACCAATCGCTGTTCCTACACCCTTTCAAATGGAAAAATTCTTAAATTTATAAAAGTTCAAAATGGTGATGAGACTGTCCTGTTTTGTTTCCAATTTCCTGTGCATCAATATAAAGTGGAATAATCTTAAAAGCCAAAAAGCAAACCACCAATACTGACAGCACAAGGGGAATGTATTTCAGATATTTTTTTAGAATCATATTTGCCATTCCGGGTCTCCTCTCATTTGACAATATCTTTAACGGTAAACGTATATATATACTTACCACCTGCATCCTCAGGCTGACCGCATTCGAGGCTGTCACTTTCATATGCGATCTTTTTGCCTGCCTCAACTTTAATCTTATCTCCAACCTTCCATTTTCGTCCCAAGTCAAATGTCTGATTGTTGTTCTTTATCTTATATTTCTGTGAATCTATGGTCACCTCGTCACTACCAACGATATTTATGGAAACATCTATGTACTTGTGCAGTTCTATATCGAACTCATTCACCCCATTAACAAGATCTTCACTCCTGAAAGTTATTTTTCCATCATTCTCATCCAAATCCCAGTATTCAGGAGTAGAACTCACCACATAATACGAGTCATTATCATAGGTGTAGGAGACTATATTGGTCTTCGTTGCCAATATATCTGTCTCTGACATTTCCACTTCCCCGTTATCTTCGCTCTTCAATTCGTCGTTAATCCACCATTTTCCGGAAACATTTTCCTTGCTGCCTTCCGCATCATAACAGTAAGCCTTAAACTTTATATTTCTCAGATTATATCTCCCAATGGGCTGTACCATCAACTCAGTTCCATTGAAGTCTCCTGGTATCTTCATAACAACATTTCCGCCCGGACTTACCCAGTCTTTTGTCTGAACTACCTTGTCATTTGTATCACATTCGCATATCCTGTAGTGATCAAATACATAGCTGCCTCCTGTTTCATTTTTTATTTCAATATCAGAAGAATACAGTTCATCACCAGGATTCATGTAAAAGCTTGCCCCAAGTTCCTGCGTCAGTTCTTTGTCCTTATAGAATTTGATATTCATATTGCTATTTGTCGCAACGGTGACGTGAATCGTTCCATCTATTTGTTCTACATCGTCTTCAGCTTCAGCATTCTCTATATACTCATCACTTTCATTCAGCTTATTATCATTTTTTAGCGCCTCGTATTGTTTATAATCTTCATCATTCTTTATTCCAGATTCCTCTTCGATCTGACGGTTTACTGCTTCGTCAAAATCTGACATGCCACAGCCCGAAAGTCCAAGCGCTATTCCTGCCATCAGAATTATTGCAGTCTTTTTCATACCTTTGCTGCTCCCTTCATTTTATTGCATTCAAGCCTATTCCTGATGTCTTAACTTCCACATATATATTGTACCTTAAAAGCGAAATCTGTCTATTACAAACTTTTTTATATAGCATTTTATGCATTCTTTTCGTCCCAAAATCTACACCACATTTCACAATGTCAAACGTTCAATTTGTTTGGAGTAAAATAAAAATGGCCACATTCTATCACCAACCGAATTGAATGATAAAATATTGACCATCTTTATGATCCTATCTTTTTCTTGTAAACATAATTTTTATTGTGGCAAATACCACATACCCCACCAGCGCTCCCAACGTGTTCATCACCACATCATCCAGCTGGCAATATCCGCGCTCCGTTATAAGCTGCACTGTCTCTATCCCAACGCTTATGAGGAATCCCCACAGCACTGTGAATTTCTCCCAGCCTATTTTCTTCCTAAAATCCGGCTTTCTGTCCGTTGCCGAAACCGCCAGCGGATACAATATTCCAAACGGGACAAACAACAGTATATTCTCTATGACAAATGCATGCGCCTGCGGTGTCTCGCCCCAGGTTCCGAATAATGTCATGTCTATCCCCTGCCTGGACCCCGGCTCTCTAGACAGAAAAACCGTCACAAACATAACTGCAAGATACACTCCGAGCAGAAACCACACCATAGAATTCCATATGTGAGTTCCCGCTGAGGTCACAGCCGGAACATCATTATCATCTGTTTCACTGCTGCCATCCGGCAAATGAATATCCAAATGTCTTTTTCTCCCAGCATGCCACACACACACAAGATATATAGCAACCGCAAGGATTCCGCACAGAATTCCTATGGGCAGATATCCCACCACTTCCATAACATCTTTAACTATATAATCAAACATATTTTCCCCTCATCGACTTATTATCCTCTGCATCATAACATATTTCTCTGTAATTAGACATACGGAAATAGAATGCATTACCGATAATTTCTTGGTGACGGAGGGGACAGGTACCTCCGTCCCCTCCGTCTCCATTTGCGTTATTGTGAAAAATATTTTTCATTGTTTGAATTAGACGTGTCTGCTATAATTTTGTTTAGTACACAAATATCTCGATATTGTTTACTTATTATTTGATAGGAGATGACCTGTTATTTGAAATCCGCAAAAAAATCTAACACTAAACCAGTAATCAAAATTCTTAAGATAGTAGGTGCTGCTCTTGGAATTATCATTTTGATTGCTGCTATCTTTGTCGGCGTACTCACTGTAACCGAATACAAACCTCAAGACTCTGAGGATCTGACGGTAACTTACAACGACCAGCCAGCTACTCAGGATGATTCATTTCCCACTGATACAAACAAGCTCTCCCAGCAGAAGGAATTATCAATTGGCGATAACATTTCCGTTGTTACGTGGAACATCGGTTACGGTTCCCTCGGAGCAAATGCTGACTTTTTCATGGATGGCGGTAATAGTGTGTACACATCCACCAAAGAACAGGTGCTGACCAACATGTCTGCCATCACAGAAGAATTGAATAGTTTATCGCCTGATATTATCCTGCTTCAGGAAGTCGATGAGAAATCCTCCCGAAGTCACAAAATAAATGAAGAGTCCATAATTAAAGATGAACTGTCCTCATACAACAGTTCCTACGCTTACAACTACAAAACGCTCATGGTGCCCTACCCAATTCCACCCATCGGGCAGGTCGCTTCCGGTATAATGACTCTCAGCACTTATCCGGTATCGACCGCTTGCAGAATCAAGCTTCCTTGCCCATTTTCTTATCCTATCAGGCTGTGCAATCTGAAACGATGTCTGATTGTATCTAGAATTCCTATTGATGGTACGGGTAAAGAACTTGTCATTGTAAATCTACACCTTGAAGCCTATGATTCCGGTGAGGGCAAGGCTGCCCAGACGAAAATGCTTGCAGACATACTGCAAACTGAAACCGATAAAGGCAATTACGTGATAGCTGGGGGCGACTTCAACCAGACATTTTCAAATACCGACATATCAGCCTATCCCCAGCAATCTGCTGAACTGTGGGCTCCTGGTCTCATAGATGTTTCTGAATTTGGAAATGATTTTACATGTATAACTGATTCGTCAGTTCCTACATGCCGTTCGCTGGACAAGTCTTACAACAACGAGGATGATAAATTTCAGTTTTATGTAATTGACGGTTTTATTGTTTCATCAAACATTTCTATCAAGTCTATTGAAACAGTTAATCTGGATTTTCAAAACTCAGATCACAATCCAATAAAACTTGAGGTAATACTTAATTAACTTAATTACGCACAAATGCCGCTCCCTTTTTATCGGGAACGGCATTTTTCTGTCACGCAGCCTTCACCCCCCCCGGTAGAACTGGCATCAAAAACAAGCTGTTCTATCACCAGCGACAGCCATTTTTACCTGTCAAATAGGCAAATGGGGGACAGGTACCTCCGTCCCCAAAGTAGAGGTTTTTTGACGCATTTTCGTCGTTTTCGGCAAAAGGGGTCAGGTACCTCCGTCCCCTCCGTCCCCACGGCCGGACATGCAAACAGGCGGCGTTCCAGTTGAATCCAACCAGAACTCCGCCTGTTTACGGTGATATCTATTTGATTGTGTTTATCTCTCACTTATGCGTTGGCCTGTGCCTTCAGCTCGTCTAGCATCTGAGGAAGCTTAGTGTCCATCTCCTCGTTCTTGAACTGACATGTGCCGACCTTCTTGTGACCACCACCGCCATACTTGAGCATAAGACTGCCGACATCCATTGTAGCTGTACGATTGAGAATGCTATATCCGCATGCGGCTGAACAACCCTGTCCACCACGGCCACTGACTATCCAAGCTGACACATTCTGCTCAGGATACATGCTATAGATCATAAAACGATTGCCTGTATATATAGGATCAACACCGCGGAGATCACTGATTATCAGGTTGCCGTCAACTACTGTGTGTGCTTTGACCATCTCCTTAAACTTCTCTGTCTGCTCATTGTATAGCTCGATTCTCTCCTGAATATCCGGCATGGCAAGTATCTCATCTGTAGTCATGGTTCGACACGCATCAATAAGCTTTTCCATCAGCTGATAGTTAGATATAGTAAAATTTCTGAATCTTCCAAGTCCCGTTCTTGGATCCATAAGGAAACCTATGAGAATCCATCCTTTCGGATTCTGAACCTCATCTATAGTAAGATTTCCCGAGTCAACCTTATCAACAGCCTCCATCATATCGTCAAACTGAGGAAACCGCTCCCTTCCGCCATAATATTCATAGATAATTCTCGCACATGATGGTGTGATACGGCTTTCACCTTTGTATTTACCCTCAAGAGCAAGTCTCTCATGCTCGCTTGAATGGTGATCAAACCAAAGACCACAGCCCTCGACAAATGGAACATTTGCAAGGCAGTCATCCTCATTAACCTCAATCAATCCATCCTGAAGATCCTTGGGATGCGCAAATTTCCAATGGTCTATTATTCCAGCCTCCTTCAGAAGTGCTCCACATGCAAGTCCGTCAAAATCTGATCTTGTAACCAACCTCATAATATATTCCTCCCTGGTATTTTCCGTCAAAATCTATATATAATTATATAAAAATCCCTCTTGCAAATCAACATGATTCCGCCATCTTTCCGGCTCTTCATCTCTCTCCAGTTCTTCATCTCTCTCCAGTTCTTCATCTCTTTTCATCTCTCCATCTCATCACATGCTGTATCCCAATATACAAAACATCCCACAGATAAACAAAAGTGCCGGTACAAAACCGACACTTTATATAAGTTAAAAAAATCTTTATTTGTAATTTGGACACCATATTACTCAACCGGGATCCATCCTCTTCCCATAAGTCTTTCTATATTACTCTCCGGAGTCAAGTTGATAGCACCATCCTGATTCTTGTATCCAGAGTAAATTCTCGAACACAGACGTTCATTGGAATCAAAACAAACCTGAATAATTACCCAATCCCAGCCATCACTATTACCTTTTGCATATGTTCTTCCATTTGAGATATTTACACCTTCGCCCCTGAGGAATTCATCAAGCTCCTGACAATAATCCCAATCATTGTTAGATACTTGGCCATTTATCTCAATACCTCTGTCTGCTCCACACCATACTCCGGAAAAATTCTTGCTGTGATATGGCACTGGTGCATTATCTCTTGTCCCGTTGCACAACATAACCCACGCGCCATAGCCAGTTCGTTTCGTTCCCGCTGGAATCTTTATTGTACCGTCAGAAAATCCATATATAAGTACATCCTCTATAGCCTTTGCATTCTTTATGTCCTTCGCTCTCTTACTCTTCTCGATATACTTTATCAAAGCCGGAGCAAGGGCACCTGCCAAGATAGCCATAATTGCAATTACAATTATCAGCTCTACCAATGAAAATCCTTTGGAATCTGATCCAACTCGATTTATTCTTTCCACGATTTCCCCTCCATGTAAGTAATAACGTAAGTAATGACATAAGTAATAACAATTCCACACTATGTCATATCCTATATTTTATTCATCCAATATAAATTTATACCGAATCAATACATGTCGTTATTGTAATACCAGCATTAGATATATGTCAATAACTATGCATCCGCCATTTTTAATCTATTTTACAATACCACATTTACCAACCTGGCTCAAACCTTCCCCACCGCTGATCCTTCTCTGACAACATCAGCGGGGTTCCATCCTTCAGCGTATATCCCTCAGCCGAAGCACTTCCTCTATATTCACCGCATACCTCCGGCCATACAATCCCGATTCCCGGGTCATTCCACGCTATGCCACCCTCGTCATTCGGGTGCCAGAAGTCATTCACCTTGTAACAGAATTCAGCCTCATCGGAGAGGACTAGGAATCCATGGGCAAATCCCGCTGGTATCAGAAATTGCTTTTTGTTCTCGGCTGACAATATCTCCCCATGCCATCTGCCGTATGTCGCAGAGTCAGTGCGCAGATCTACTACCACATCAAACACCACTCCGCGAATGGTGCGCACAAGCTTGCACTGTGGATGATCCATCTGAAAATGCAATCCCCGAAGTACCCCTTTTACAGACATCGACTGATTATCCTGCACAAATTTAACTTTTATTCCATGTTCTGCCAGATCACGCTCATTATATGTCTCGACGAAATATCCTCTGCTATCCCCGTGAACTGTCGGAGTTATCACACATAGCCCCTCTATTCCGCCAACATTCTTCTCTACATCTATCTGTCCCATATCCCTTATATCCTCTCTTATACGGTCTCACATTTATCTAAATATGCATCCTGTCGTACATCTTGTGAGGAGCTATTCAAAGAATCACACAACCATCTAAATATACATTTTCAGTCAACATATCCAACATCAAAAGCATCGCAAGACTTAGTTGTGCAACTCTATCAGATACCTCGCCAACGCATCCCGCCAATCCGGCAAAGGTACAAATCCGTTTTGTGTCAATTTGCTTCTGTCCAGCCTGCTGTTATACGGTCTGGCAGCCTTGGACTGTCCATATTCAGCCGTGCTGACAGGTATAACCTTAGTAGAATACCCAGCCTGCCTGAATATCTCGCATGCAAAATCATACCAGCTTATATAACCGCCCTCGTTTGTGGCATGATAATATCCATACTTGTCCGTTTCAAGCATATCAACCAGCAGCCTCGCCAGATCAAATGTATAAGTAGGCGTGCCAATCTGATCATTCACCACTCTTATCTCATCGTGAGTCCTTCCGAGGCGGAGCATGGTCTTTACAAAATTCCCACCATGCAAGCCAAATACCCAGGCAATTCTCACTATAAAAAACTTATCAAGAAGTCCTGATACCGCCTGTTCTCCAGCCAGCTTAGACTTTCCGTACACATTCAGAGGATTAAAATCCTGACAGTCCGGTCCCCATGGAATATTCCCCTGTCCACCAAACACATAATCCGTGCTTATGTACACCATCTTACACGACAGTTCCTTGCAGATCTCAGCTATATTCTTTGTCGCAAATGCATTTATTGAATACACCTTGTCATGCACCGAAACATCCTCCGCAGCATCAACAGCCGTCCATGCAGCACAGTGGACCACAGCATCTGGCTTGATCGTCAGAAGTTCTCTCCTAGTATCATCGGAACTGCATATGTCGAAAGTCACATACCGAAACGAACCACAAACCTCACTTTTGCATCTATTCGGCGTCATGCAATCTGTCGTTGCAAACTCTTCTCCTAATTTTATATCAGACCCTATGACATCATATCCCCGGCGCAAAAGCTCATTTGCCACATCATGCCCGAGCTGGCCACACACGCCTGTCACGAAAACTTTCTTTACTCTATCCATATCTCTCATCAATCCCAGTTCAAACTAACGATTCCCATACATTTTCTCGTAATAGCTCTGATACTCACCGCTGATGATAGTCTCCCACCACTCACGGTTCTCCAGATACCACTTTATCGTCTTCTTTATTCCGTCCTCAAACTTAGTCTCCGGCAGCCAGCCAAGTTCACGATGTATCTTGGTTGGATCAATGGCGTATCTCATGTCATGCCCCTTGCGATCCGTCACATAAGTTATCAGGCTCTCCGGCTTGCCGAGCTCCCTGCAAATGAGTTTTACAATGTCAATATTTCTCTTCTCATTGTGTCCCCCCACATTGTAGACCTCTCCCACGCGGCCTTTGTGTATGATAAGATCAATAGCCTTGCAGTGATCCTCCACATACAGCCAATCGCGGACATTCAATCCCTCGCCATACACGGGCAGGGGCTTGTCAGACAAGGCATTTGCAATCATGAGCGGTATCAATTTCTCTGGAAAATGATACGGTCCATAATTATTTGAACATCTGCTTATAGTCACAGGTAGTCCATATGTCCTATGATATGCCTGCACCAGCAGATCTGCCCCAGCCTTTGAACTGCTGTACGGTGAACTCGTATGAATAGGCGTCTCCTCCGTAAAGAACAGATCCGGTCTGTCAAGTGGCAGGTCTCCGTACACCTCATCCGTGGAAACCTGGTGATACCTCTGTATTCCGTATTTGCGGCAGGCATCCATAAGTGTTGCCGTTCCTATGATATTGGTCTGCAGAAACACTTCCGGATTCTCTATTGACCTGTCCACATGGCTCTCGGCGGCAAAATTCACCACCATATCCGGATGTTCTTCCTCAAACAACTGATATACGCCGTCCCTGTCGCAAATATCCATCTTCACAAATCTAAAATTCTCTCTGTCCATGACTGGCTGCAGAGTAGACAAATTCCCCGCGTACGTCAGCTTGTCCAGACAAATGATCCTGTACCCAGGATGTTTCTTTAACATATAAAATATAAAATTACTTCCTATAAAACCGGCACCGCCGGTAACTATGATCGTCATATCCTATTTCTCCTGTTCTCACCCTAATCCAGGGGACGGAGGTGCCTGTCCCCAGAGGGACGGAGGTGCCTGTCCCCAGAGGGACGGAGGTGCCTGCCCCCGGAGGGACGGAGGTACCTGTCCCCTCCGTCCCCCGATTTTAATAAAGATGTTCCTGATATTTGCCATCAAGTACGTCCTTTAAGTATTGTCCATACTGATTCTGTTTCATCGTCTCGTAAACTGCCATAACCTCGTCGCGGCTTATCCATCCATTCAGGTATGCAATCTCCTCCAGGCAGCCTATCTTTCTGTGCTGGTGCTGCTCAACTGTCTTGACAAAATTGGTCGCATCAACCAGGCTCTCGTGGGTTCCAGTGTCAAGCCATGTAAATCCCTGTCCAAGCAGCTCCACGTTCAGCTCGCACGCCTTGGCCACGAGGAAGTGGCCGAGCTCGTGCACG
>OLRH01001655.1_pt1 | contig 11515 bp, 8 predicted proteins | sample 1672321 | NCBI WGS metagenome assembly OLRH01 (sample SAMEA3136671, study PRJEB25190) | human gut metagenome | reverse complement strand
CGAAGCATTCAAATGCTATTCTGTTTCTGCGAGGGTTGGCCGGGCTTGCTTTGCTGTTCTCTCCGTCGCCCTCGCTGTTCCAAGACCAGCATTTGAATGCTGTTTGTCAGGGGCAGCGGTCGGTTGGCGGATTTTTACATTTTGGGGCTTGACTTTTAATAGTTAGTCTCCCTAAAAAAAGAAAATGCCGCACATCGGCGGCATCAAGATCATTTGGATATTTTTTCGTAATCGGCAGCACCCGCCAGATACATTGCCTTATATCGGGCGCATTCCAACTCGTTGCAGATTTCATCTAAGGCGAGGTATTGCTTCCATGATTCTTGGCTGATGACGCTCTGCAAGGCTTTCTCAGCCGCTATTTTGGCGTTTTTCAGTCGCTGATAGTTTTCATCCTCACCCAGCATTTCAGAAAAAATCGTGCTGCTGTGCGCATAATAGCAATCCTCCAATTTCTGGTTTTCCATAGCATCCCTCACAATCCGGCAACCCAGCCACTAAAACGCTCTGCTGCATCTGCAATCAAAGCGCCCATGAAAATCAACACAAAGCATCCAAACTCTGCCACCAGCAAGATCAAAAACTGCAGCCACTCCCGGCAGTACAGCGTATAAAGACCGCAGCCGAAAATATACAGCATGGGCAGAGCCAGTACGAACGCCGACAGGTTCAGTGTCCATTTCAGCATCAGCGCAAGGAAAGCAGTAAGCAGCCAAAACGGGAAAACAATCATCTTAAAAATGAACCTCATATCAAGCACCTGCCTTTCAACTTTATTATAAAGGCATCTCCACACCCCTTGCAAGGATGTCACCCCTTATGTACCCCCGCAGTCCTCCAACTGCGGGGAAAAATTTAGAGTTCTGCCAGCCGGGAGAGGATCTGCCGACCGATCTCAATCAACTCGTCCAGCCGCTGCCGCAGGTCCTCCATGTCGGCGGCGTAGACTTTGCCGCACTCGTTGGCACGTTTTGCCACCTGATTCAGATTGTTGCTGCAATTCTGAAGCAGGTACGACATCCGGCGCAACTGCGGCAGGTCAAGGTTCAGACAATAACCATCCAATGCCATTTTGCGGATATACGCGCTCAGGCTGCGGATGCCCATGCTGAGCATTTTTTCATAGATACGGTTCTTTTCTGTTTTGCTCAAGCGCAGGATGATGGTTTCATCCCGCTTTTCTTTCATCGTGCATCACCATCCTTATCATAATAGCTGCGGAACGGTTTGACAGGTTCCGGCTGATTGGTCTTTTCCCCCAGTGCAGCCAGCACAGACGGACGAGTTGCAGGTGTTTCGGTTTCCTCGGTTTCTTCGGGAGCATCCTGCGAGGAACTGCGGTCACGGTCGATGTTCAGCAAGGCGTTCAATTCAGCAAGGCGGGCAGACTTTTCGGCCAGTTCCTCCTCCTGTGCGAAGGGCTTTGCCACTTCAACCTCTGCAGCCTGTTTCTGCTGTTCAAGGTTTTGCAGAGCATTTTCGGCGTCTGCAATACGGTCAGCAAAGTTGTCGATGGCATTGTCCAGACGAGTGATGTTGCCGCGCGCATCATCGCCCAGCGATACCGGGTAGCTCAACTCTGCCCGAAGAACGGCCTGATGCTCATTCTTAAAGCTGTCGAACCGAATATTCAGTTCAAAGCCACGGTAGGTGCCCAGCAGCATCATATCAGCATTGGGCATCTCCTGCCGAGCCAGCAGCAGCCGTTCGCCTGCAGCCTTTTTGTCATCGTACACCATGCCCTTGATAGTCATGCCGCAGAAGTTTTCTTTGTCCTGTGGGTGTGCTGCTGCAATCTGTGAATCCTGTTGTAAAGCAGCAATGCGGGTTTTCTGTTTCTGGATCTCCTCCGGGAAAGTTTTGAGCAGCTTATCCTCCAGACGATATTTCTGATTCTGGAAGTCTCCGCGCAGCACCTTCAATTTTGCTACCTGCACGTCCAAGTCCATCTTTTCCCGGATGCGAGGGTCGCCTGCACACAGAGCCTTGATTTCTGCGTAAGACAGAGCCTGTTCATCAATATCATCGCAGGAGCGCATGGGAGATTTGCTCGTCATAATCTGAGAAATGAACTTCTGCTTATTCTCAAGGGTCTGATAGAGGTAGGCGTCAAATGTCGATTCCGTGACGTAATTATAGACGTACACTTGTTTGTTTTGATTGCCTTGACGGATGATTCTGCCATTGCGCTGGGTCATATCAGACGGACGCCAGCCTACATCCAGATGATGCACCGCCACAAGCAGCGTCTGGACGTTGGTGCCAGCTCCCATCTTTGCAGTGCTGCCCAGCAACACACGCACCTGTCCGCTGCGTACCTTGGAGAAAAGTTCTGCTTTCTTGTTCTCCGTATCTGCGTTGTGGATGAACTCGATCTCCTGTTCGGGCACACCGGCGTTGAGCAGCTTGGTGCGAATATCATCATAGACGTTGAACGAACCGTCCCCCTTGGGAGTAGACATATCGCAGAAAATCAACTGGGTCAGCTTCTGCTCCTTGGTGTCGTTCCAGATGCGCAGGACGTTGTTGACGCAGGCATTTAACTTGCTGTTGGGGTCATCGGGCAGAGCGGAATTCATCAACCGCTGATCAAGACCGATTTTGCGGCCATCCGACGTGATTTTCAACATATTATCCACAGAAGGGTCAACAGAACCACTGTGGACTTCGGCTGCACGTTCGCTCAACGCCTGCACCATATCCTGTTGGATTTCCGAAGGTTTGACCACCACCGTCTCAAATTTTGCATCAGGCACCGGGAGATGAAGCTGATCGCTGGTCTTGATATCAGCCGCTTCTTTGAACATCGCCATCAGTTCAGGAAGATTGAAGAACTTAGCGAATCTTGTTCTTGCCCGGTAGCCGGTGCCTTCGGGCGCAAGTTCAATGGCCGTGGTCGTCTCACCGAAGGTGGATGCCCACGCATCAAAATGGGTCAACCCTTTCTGCTGCAAGGTGTTGTACTGGAGGTAGCGCATCAGGGTATACATCTCGGTCATGCTGTTGCTGATAGGGGTGCCTGTCGCAAAAATAACACCGCGCCCTCCGGTGATCTCATCGAGGTAGCGGCATTTTCCAAACATATCGGAGGATTTTTGCGCTTCAGATGTGCTCAGTCCGGCCACATTCCGCATCTTCGTATATAAGAACAAGTTCTTATAGTTTTGGCTTTCATCCACAAACAACCTGTCTACGCCCAATTGTTCAAACGTAACCACATCATCTTTACGGTCTGCGCCTTGCAGCTTTTTCAGTTTCTGTTTCAGAGACTTGCGCAACTTTTCCAGCTGCTTTACTGTGAAATGCTCGCCAACCTGTGCTTTCGCTTCTTCGATGGCCTCCTCGATTTCATCCATCTGTTCCTGAATCAGACGCTCCTGTCGTTCTGCGGACAAGGGTATCTTTTCAAACTGGCTGTGTCCGATGATAACTGCATCATAATCACCGGTCGCAATTCTCGCACAGAATTTTTTTCGATTACCGGGTTCAAAATCTTTCTTGCTGGTAACCAGCAGCTTCGCATGGGGGTACAGACGTAAAAACTCGCTGGCCCATTGTTCCGTCAAATGGTTTGGCACGACAAAAAGACTTTTCTGGCACAAGCCCAGACGTTTCAGTTCCATAGCGGAAGCCGCCATCTCAAAACTCTTGCCGGCACCGACTTCGTGCGCCAAAAGGGTGTTGTACCCATACAGCACATGGGCAACCGCATTGCGCTGATGCTCTCGCAAATTGATCTCCGGGTTCATGCCCACAAAATGAATGTGGGAACCATCGTATTCACGGGGGCGGGTGCTGTTAAAAAGCTCGTTGTACTTCTTCACCAATAAGGCACGCCGCTGAGGGTCTTTCCAGACCCAGCCAGCGAAAGCATCCTTGATGGCCTGCTGTTTCTGCTGGGCGAGGGTGGTTTCGTTTTGATTCAGCACACGCTTTTCTTTCCCATCCTCCTCGATGGTATCATAAACGCGGCTATCACGCAAATTCAAGGTATCCTCCAAAATCTTGTAAGCGTTGGCTCGGCGTGTACCGTAGGTTTCGGTGGCCATAATGTCCCCGAAGCCAGTAGCAGATTTATTGCTGATTCGCCATTCGGAAGTGTAAGGGGAGTAGCGAACGGTGATGGCATTGTTGTAGCGGATACGATAGGGCGGCTGAAAAGTTTCCATCATAAACTGCTGCACGATGGAGGGGGCAAGCCAAGTGGCACCCAAACGTACATCAATTTCAGATGCTTCCAAATCTTTGGGCTGCGCCTTGGTCAGTGCGTCCACATTGACCTTGAATTCCGGGTGACTTTCCGCAGCAAGCTGTGCCATCCGCAGCTTATCGCGTACATTACCCGAAAGGTATTCGTCCGCTGTTTGCCAGCCCGCTTCCGGGTCGTCAGCATCCGCAGCTGGGTCTTTGAAAATCACGCCGGACAATTCGGTGGTGATGCGCTCACAGTTACCGGGTGTGCCCAGCAGTTCTGCCATATAAGGCAGATCAACCTTGCCATGCTCCCCGATGGACACCGCCAACGCTTCGCTGGGGGTATCCACGCTGGTGACAACACGCTCTGGCCGAATCGTCCGCTTGGTGAACATATCTGCCTTGGACTTGAGATTTTTATTCTCGTCCAGATTCTCCAGTGAGCAGAGCAGATAGTAGGAACTGTCATCATCGAACAGGCGGGCATTTTTCTTGTCGTTGATCAGCCCGTATTTTGCCGTAAAGGCATCGTAGGCGGCGTTCAATTTTGCTTGCGATGCCTTAATGTCCTCGTCCGGGAAGTCGTTCAACTGCTGGTCAATCAGTTCGTTGACGATCTGCCGCAACTCCACCATACCAGCTACACGGCCTTTGGCGTTGTCGGACAGTTCGATCTGCGTCATGATAGAGTTCTCTCGGTAGTAGATCTCGCCATCAACGACCGTATAGCTAAAATTCTTCACAGTCGGGTCTGCGGGCAGCGTTTTGCGCTGTGCTTCCGCATCTGCGACGTCCGGGGCAGCAATCTCCACCGCAGTGTAATTACCCTCGATGTGCTGTACCGCCTCGGCAAGCTGGTCTGCAAGGCTGGTGCCCTCGATGGGTGCAACGGTCAGGTCGTGACCATATTGGGTGCTTTCCATCGTGAGCTGCCCCAGCACCATCTCCGGGTGGTCTACAAAATACTGGTTGATGGCAAAGCCATCTTCCGTTTTGCCAAGCTGCACCCAGTCTGGCTCATGGTCGATGGGGCGGTCACGCTTCTGCAAAAAGATAATGTCCGAAACCACTTCGGTTCCGGCATTCGCCTTGAACGCATTGTTGGGCAGACGGATGGCCCCCAGCAGGTCGGCACGCTCTGCCATGTGCTTGCGGGCGGTGCTGTCCTTGCTGTCCATGGTATAGCGAGAAGTCACAAACGCCACGATGCCGCCCGGACGCACTTGGTCGATGGCTTTCGCAAAGAAATAGTTGTGGATGCTGAAGCCCAATTTGTTATATGCCTTGTCTGCAACTTTATAATTGCCAAACGGGACGTTGCCCACTGCAAGGTCATAGAAATCCCGGCGGTCGGTGGTTTCAAAACCTGCTACCGTGATGTCAGCTTGCGGGTACAGCTTTTGCGCAATGCGTCCGGTGATGCTGTCCAGTTCCACACCATACAGGCGGCTGTCCTGCATGGTGTCCGGCAGCATCCCGAAAAAGTTGCCGACACCCATGCTGGGTTCCAGAATATTGCCGCTACGGAATCCCATTTTTTCTACTGCATCATAGATGGCACGGATAACGGTGGGGCTGGTATAGTGTGCATTCAGCACCGACCCACGGGCGGCGGCGTACTCGTCCTCCGAAAGCATTCCTTTCAGTTCGGTGTACTCCTTTGCCCAGTTGTCTTTGTTGGGGTCAAAGGCATCTGCCAGACCGCCCCAGCCGACATACTGCGCCAACACTTCCTGCTCCTCGGCAGAAGCACCACGGTGTTCTTCTTCCAGACGGAACAGCGTTTTGATGGCCTCGATGTTCCGGGCGTACTTCTGCTTTGCACCGCCCTCGCCCAGATGCTCATCAGTAATGTGAAAATTCCCAGCGGGTTCAGGCACAGGTTCTGCGTGGAGGGCTTCATCCAAGGCTGCGGCATTCGGGAAAGTCTGAACTTCGCCATCAATCACCGCAGAGATCGGCAGTTCATCCAGTTCCTCATCGGTCAGTTCAGGCTCATCCGGCTCCTTCTGCCGCAGTCCCTCCTCAAACTGCTGCCGGTTGATGACCTCGTTATCCCAAGAATGACCGTGCGCACTGGTGTCGATGCGCACATCGGTTTCACCAACATAGCCGATGGTTCCTTCAATTGTTCTGGTGGGAAGGTCTACTACAACTTCGTCCCCGACCTTATAGCTGACCTCTTTTTCGGGAACCAGCTCAATGGCTGCGTCCTGCTGTTCTTCGTACAGTTCCCGGATGTGCGGCAGATGCTCGTTGCGGAAAATGGGCAGTCTGTTTTTCGTCAGCTCCATGTCCTGCAAGCTGACGGATTTGAACATAAAATTAACGTGTTCCACCCGAAAATCCCGGTCATCCAGCTTGACGATGCTGCCAATCGGTAAATAATCCGATTCCCGGAGATATTTTGTCTGGTGGTGGGAGCCATCTTCGTTCAAGCCAGCCAGATAGACGTTATTGCCCTCTGCCCACAGCTTTTTGGATTTTGCTACCCACTGCTCACTCGGAAAGCCAGTTACCTTGACCTTGCCGAGCGTATTTTCCTGTGACAGAAGATTGGTATGCAGAATCTGCTCCACAGCAACGGCATCTTTGTCATAGAACAGATAGTTGCCGTTCAGTTCAAAGCCCACAAGAGTATTAGGATACTGCTCTTTCAGGGCAGTGTACTCTGCGGCAACCGTGCCGTCCAGCATCGGGAGCTGACGCTCAGCCTCCTGTCTGACAGTACGCTGCTCTTTTTCCGCATCCGTCAGATACCGATCAGACTGAATCATCAGGTCGATATACTTTTCCACCTGTATCCAGCTCAACGGGATTTTCTGATAATCCGGGTAGTGGACAAATTCCAAGCCTTTTCCATCGTAATTCACAAATCCGCTACTGCCATCCAGATAATCGTGGGAATGACCGCCGATGCCGTACTCCTTTGCCAGTGCCTTGGCACGGAGCTTTTTGTCAGGCTGGGTCTGGTACAGCTCAATAATTCGCTGCTTGCCATCCTGAAAGCCGGAGCCGTGTTTGCGCAGTTCATGTTCGATCTCTGCCTGTGACAAGGAAAAAGCGGAGGACGATTTCTCGTTCTCCGCTCGGTCGATTGCTTCAATTTGCTGGGCTTCGGTAGGGATGCTGAGATTGAAAAAACTCAGTTGTAAATCAGTTCCATCAGGATCACTTCTTCCACCTGTGCTTTCAGGCTGTTCATGTGTTGCACCCACATCAGTTGGTTCTTCGCTTTGTCCGGGGCTGGGTTCTGCTTCAGCAGTTCGGTCATCATCTGCTGCTTCTGGTTCTCCGCTGCCTGCTCCACTTCCAGCAGGTGCGGATGCAGCTTCCCGGTCAGCAGCATCGAGTTGTACAGCACCGGGCGATTCTCCATCAGGTACATCCGGCGCATCCGTCCGTACCGGCCCAGCGGCTTCTGCGGCTGGTTCAAGGTCAGGTTCGGGAGCTGGTAATCCCCGACGGTCGAGTAGGTCACGTTCCTGTTCATCATATTCATGCTGGCTCCTTTCTACATTGCGGCGGCGGATGGTCGTTTTGACAGTGCGCTCGATATTCCGTAGCACATCCCGGCTGCAATCGCTGACTGCCGCACCCAGTGCATAGACTGCATCCGGGGTCGAGAAATCATAAATTGCCTGAAAATCATCCCGGTCAAAATAACCCTCCGGTTCAAAACCGCACCGTTCCAAGATGGTGTACATGATGCTGATTGCGGCGGCACTCTTGAACTGGAGTTCCTGTCCGGCTTCATCATAATCCATCAGGAACGAACCGTCAACGATGCCGAGAATGTCGGAGCTGTTGTTATCCCAGTAGGATTCTGCCAGCTTTCCGGCAATGTCCGCAATCTGCTGACTGAGCCGTTCGTGGTGAATACCGTATTCCCGCGCCAGCATTTCCGATACCGGCTGGAACAGGTCATCGTTAAGTTGCCACACCTCCGGGTCACGGGAATTGCGCCGCACCCCGGTATCGCTCACATCAAAGACATAGTGCAACCGGGGTACACTGCTGGACTGGTCGAGCAGGGCGATACCCTTAGACCCTCTGCGCACATAGCGGTTCATACGGTTGTTCCAGATGTCAAAACTCGCACAGGCAGTCGCATCAGGACGCTGGGCGTAGATCATCAGCTGGTCGGCAAAGCTGTACTTATACAACCGGGATGCCGTAGTCAAATAATCCGTCCAGTGTTCCCAATACCGGGTCAGACCGTTTGCCGTGCGCTGGGCAAGGGCAAGGTATTCTTCGGTTTTGCTTGGCATAGCGTTCCTCCCTTCAATCTCGTTGTAAACAAAAAAGCGAGCGGCCTTTTCAGGTCACTCGCTTATGGAATCTATGGCGTTTTATTCGTATCGTGCGGCAAACTTTTCTGCCATCTCCAGCAGACGTTCAAAGGTCTGCGTTTCTTCCGGTTGCTCGATCAGTTTTGCAAGGAGCGCACGGAACACGTCGGTGCTGTCCTCATACAATCCTTTTGCGATAGTGTCAATGTGTTCATGTAGTTTTTTGACAGCATCACCGGAGGGTTTGGATTTCGCAAGCAGGTTGGTCAGATAACTGAGATAAGGATAGGTGGAATCATCAGTGATGATCTCGTTGGTCTCCTCGATGATCTTCTGGTTATCTTCGGGGGTCATATCACCCTTTTCTTCCCATATATCACGAGAAGAAGTGCGGCCTTTCAGAAAAGTGGCAAAGAGCAGGCGGTCAAGGGGAGAGCGTTTTGTGGTGTCCATTGGCAAGCCTCGCTTTCTATTTTTGTCCGTACAATAAAACTGATTTTAGTATAGCATGAATTGAAGTGTACTATCAAGACCACATTCTTGCGGGTTATGAAAAATTTTCGGAGCAAGAGAGGATATGTACGCCGCCCGTAGGCGGCAAAAATCAGTCCATAGGAAATTCGATCTCTGCAAACTGCTCATCGGTCAGGAGCTTCAATTTATCAATCACATTTTCAGACAGTTCTCGCAGGGCGGTTTCGTCGGGCATCAGGTAGCACTGCATCAGTCGCAACTCCTGCACCAGCCCCAGTCGGGTGCCAGTGTTGTAGAGCATCATCAGCATCAGTTCTTCATGGTTAAAGTTCATGGTCAGCCCTCGCTTTCCGGCAGACGGTGGGATTGCACTCCGGGGCATCGCACTTTTCCTTGAGATTCATCAGCACCGAAGGGCGTTCCGGCTGCTTGTCCAGAAACCCCTGTAAATCTTTGAAGCCGATGCTGTCCACATAATGCACAGACACCTCGCCATTGCGTTTAAGTGCAATCACATCGCCGACCGACAGGCTGTGTCCCTCAAAATCCTGCGGACGGGAGAGGTTGAACACCTGAAACAGTTCTTCCAAAACCTCGTTGTTCGGCACATCCTGCCACATGGCGGGCAGATCAGCATAGTAGGTGACCTCGTAATGCTCCGGGTCGGGCGTTTTGCCTCGACGATTCAACTCCCGCATAGAAGCAAATCTTTCATCAAGGATTTTTTCGTCATGCCGCAGCTGCATCACCATATAAACATCGCATCCTGCGTTCAGAAATTTCTGCGGGATGTCCGTCATGGGTTCGCCGTCAAAACTCTGGTTCCATTTTTGCTGCATTGTCCACCTCACAGTTCTGGCGCAGACCGTGCAGACGATTTTGGCGCAGACGTATCACTTGCCAGTTCTGCCAGCTTTTCCAGTGTGGAAGGGCGATGGTCTGCACTCAGTTCCTCGGCTTCCGCAACTTTATTCATGACGGCATCGTAGTCCTGCAACAGCCGCCGCCCCTTTTCCATGTGGTGCGCTTCCAGAATCTGCTCACGGGCTTCCTGAATGGTCAGTTCCGGGGCATCCAACTGCCCGCCGTCCATCACGGAAAAATCGCTGTGGTAAATGGTGTAGTCCCATCCATCCTCACAGGACTGGATGGCAAGATAACCTTTGCCCCCCAGTTCCCATGCGGCCTGCTCGTCCTGTGTCTGAATTTCAGGGTAGAAGTCTGCATGGTTTCGTTCCATGACTTCGGCAAACTGGCAGATGTGGAACACATTGCCCAGACCGCCCATGTCAAAGTGATAATCATCCAGATGTTCCACCCGTGCCGTAAAACTGCGCCCATCCGGGTAATCCACCTGAATCACGCCGCCATCTGGAATGCGATAGAGGTCATCATAGTGGCTGTTGATGAGACGAATATCCTTCGGCAGCGTTTCCGGCTCCCAGATGCGCCGTCTGCCGATGCCCGCCTGCGGGATGTTTTCGAGGATCTTTACGCTTTCCTGTTGGATGGCCTTACGGTCATCGTCCGAAAGTTCAAACAGATACCAGTTCCGGGCGGCAGGGATGGTGTTTTGTCCATCTGGCGGCAGGTTCTTTTCGGAGATTTGCCCGCTTTCCAGCGGCTCACCAGTTACCTTGTTGTAGGTGGCAAAGCCGACTCCTGTACCGTTTTCCCGGAGATGCAGATAGCGTTCATCGTTGATAAGGTAAACCGCTTCTTTTATCTGCTCCATCAGCACCCACCTTCAAATTCCAGCGAAAACTTGCTGCGGCCATCCGCTTCACAGGACAGCAGCACGGTGGCGTTGTAGGTCTTGCCCTTGGCACTCTTGCAGTCCTTCAGGCGGACACGGCCATCCCGCAGCAGCTTGTCCGCCACATGAGCGTCCAGACGCTTGCCCAGACGCTTGAAGAACGCATTGTCCTTCCACAGCACGAAACGGCATTCCCGGTTCTCACAGAACCAGCCCTTTTCACGCTCCACAACATTTGCACCGCAGTTCGGGCAGATACCAATAATCTTGTTTTTCATAAGCGCATTCACTCCTTTTTTCATTTCCGTGTTCTTTACCAATTCGGTAATCATCGTATTGATCTCGGTCATAAATTCACTCGGCTCCATTTCGCCACGCTCGATTTGCAGCAATTTCGCTTCCCAGTCAGCCGTCATATCCGCAGACTGGATTTCTTCGGGCATTATGGTGATGAGGGCTTTGCCCTTATCCGTGGGCAGCAGTGCCTTGGTTTTCTTGTTGCCCTTGCGTTCCAGAAAACCCTTCTGCACCAGCTTTTCGATGGTGGCGGCTCTGGTTGCCGGGGTGCCGATGCCCTGACGTTCTACGCCCTCCGGCATACTATCCGCACTGGCGGTTTCCATCGCATGAAGGAGAAGGTCCTCGGTAAAATGCTTCGGCGGCGAGGTTTGTCCCTCCTTCAGTTCGGCGTTGAGGATGCCACACTCGTTCTCTGCCGCATTAGGCAGGGCGGTGAGTTCCTGTTTTCGGTTCAGGATGTCTGCCAGCACCTTGCGCTCCACCGCTTTCCAGCCTTCTT
>OLRH01001653.1_pt1 | contig 11520 bp, 9 predicted proteins | sample 1672321 | NCBI WGS metagenome assembly OLRH01 (sample SAMEA3136671, study PRJEB25190) | human gut metagenome | reverse complement strand
AGCCTGCAGCAACCTGATCCTCGTCAATCTCATAAGCCACAAATCAATACCAACTTCTTTTGCAAGTTGTTCTAATTCTTCTTTTGTATTTGCACTTGTCATAGCATTACCACAAATCATAAAAACCGCACCCGGTATTTGAGCCTTAGCAAGTGCTTTAACAATAATCTGATGATTTTTTCTGTGGGAGAGTTCGCCCACAGCCAGTACTAACAACTGATTGTCTCTAATACCCAACATCTTTCTATACGCCGAACGATCTATATCTACATCGCGAAAACGCTTTGTATCCACTCCAACTCCTGGAATATAAAAAACTTTTCTACAATGTAATTTCTTTGCATTCTCGTAATCTTCTCTGTTAATGGTAATGATGGCATCACAATATCTTGACATCATATCTTCAATGGTATGAAAAACCATCCATGTTTTCTTGCTAGAGTGCTTATGAAAATAGAATCCATGTGTGGTGTATATCACAATACTTCCTGCTTTTCGCTGCCTTCTTCCTGCGAATCGAGCAATTGCACCCGCAATCGGAGTATGGCAATGAATCAAATCAAAATGTTCTTTTTTGAACAATTCTACCATCTGTTTATACGACTTCAAGGTTTCAAAGGATACCGGTTTGCTAGACGAAAAATCGATTTGATGAAAAACAACATTCATGTCTTCAAAATATGCTGGCATACATTCGGCCCCAGCGTGATTGATATTTGCAGCACAGTGTACTTCATATCCCATTTTCTGAAGCGTAATAATATCGTTCGTTAAAAAGCTTTTTGTAAAGCGAGCCAGCGCAGTCACAATTAATGCTCTTTTCATTTTTTTACAATCATTCGTCACCGTTTTTTCTCCTCACATCATTTCATATTTAAAAATCCCACATAATCATAATCATCAATCCATCGTCTACCTGTGAATTTGCCCTTATATTTACACAAGTCCATCACATCGCCATTCGATTGCTCTGACCCAGAAATATAATATGAGCATTTGATTTCAGGCATCGGACGTGCCGTAAGTGCTAACTTATGTTTATAAGGAAGTTCATCAAACTTCTTTAGAAGTTCTTCTGTACAGCCATTTTGCTGAACTAAAATAACATAGAGATTATCTCTATTAATTCTCTCGGTCCTTTTTTCCCAGATTCTTTTGGCTTCATCAAAAGATGGATAATGCATGAAATAAATAGTTATATCATCCAGCTTAGCGACCGGATAATCCTTGTCACTTTGAGCTTCTACTAGAGTCTGGCCCAAATAGTGATCTAGTTTTTCCAAAAACTTGATGTAGTCCTCTGCGCCAAAAAACAAGTTAACTGTTGGAGAATTAAAGCGTTCCCCCAACTCGTGAAGGATCACCCCCCCCACACAGTTATTGCATAGTATCGTGAAATTCCTATTGAAAAGCCGCTTTTTATTTTCAGAATTCAATGCCGTTCTCAAAAAAGCTCTATAATATTTTGAGATTTTCATATATATTTCCTACCTCGTTTATTTTGTAAACACATCTGCGTACTGCCCACAAATTTTATCCCATGTGTACTCTTCCGCCACACGCTTCTTAGCTCTCCGTCCCATCTCTGCAATTTCTTCTACACTCATTTGGTCCGCCTTATCAATCAACTTTGCAAGGCTACCCGGTTTGCGGCTCCAATACAAAGCGCAGTCCTCCGCCACTTCTTTGTTGAACCCAACATCAACCAATAGGTTCAAATCCGTACTACCGAGAGCTTCAATCAGCGAAGGATTTGTTCCGCCAACCGTATGACCGTGGAAATACGCATAGGCATTCTCTCGAATCTTCTTCAATAGTTCCTGATCGTAAACAGTGCCAACAAACTTAATTCTCTTATCGCTCTTGAAATGAAGTTTTTCCTCAAGCTCATTCAAAAACTTCTCATTCACATTTGTAATAATGGCAAAATTCTTTTTGCTCTTACTCTTCATGAACTCCCGAATCATAACTTCAAAAGAGTTCTCCGGTACAAAACGACCGACGACAAGGTAGTATTCCTTTTTCGTCAACCCCATTTCTTTATACCAGTTCACCAGTTTTTCATCAGCGTCAGCCAGCTTACTGAGGGTCAGATCTGCACCATACGCAATAAATGTGGTCTTCGGATTTCGACCCTTGATGCCTTTTCCGTCATAGCACTCATGGATATACTTTTCGATATTCACAGAGTCACAGATAGCTAGATCACAGTATTTGACCATCATCTGTTCAGAAATCTTCCAGTATTTTCGAATCGGCGCAGACCACTTCGCTCTCATCCACTCGTGTCCATCCGGATTCAGGTACACAGTGCCTCCCAGCTCATGGATTTCTCTGTAGAAGTGACCTACAAAGGGTCCGATACGACATGCCATTATGTAAACAATGGGATGCGGAATATTATTTTTCTTAATATGCTCACAACAAGCCTTTAGTGCTGCCACATCATAATAAATTGCCTGTGCGGATCCAATCTGAGGAATATCAATTTTGAAGCAGTGAGCATTGTGCAACTCAAATTCGTGGTCATTAATCTTTGCCACACCCTCAAATTTATTCTCGTCCATGCAGCCATCACCATTGGCTTTACAGGCAACATGATATTTAATATTCTCTTTGTTCTGGTGGTACTCTGTGAGCTTATACACAAAAGTCTCATAGCCTCCATACGCTCCGAGACTTTTTGCACCGACCAGATACACATGCTGTACTTCTTTTTTTGAATCCATTCCTCTATTCCATCCTCATTTTTGTGTTTTATCGCAACAATTTCTTTTCCCAAATACTTTTTCCTGTTATCTTTTACATTGCGAATTATATTATAACTTATCTGTTTTTTAATTAAACACAATCACATCGACCCATCTTTCTTCGCAACAACCATCACAGTCTTTAAAAGAATCTTAATATCCAATCCAATATCCCAATTCTCAATATATTCCTTATCCAACCTCACGACTTCCTCAAAATCCGTAATATCACTTCTCCCACTAACCTGCCACATTCCGGTAATACCCGGCTTGATCGCCAGTCTTACCTTATGTCTCGGTTCATACAAATTCGTCTCAGAAATCAAAGGCGGTCTCGTCCCCACAATGGACATATCCCCTTTCAACACATTAAAAAACTGCGGGAACTCATCCAGGCTCGTCTTTCTGATGAAGTCTCCCACCCCGGTCTTATGTGCCCCATCCGGCAGCACCTTATTTCCGATTACTCTGGGGTCGAAGTCCATCTTGAACATTTTTCCATCGCCCAGTTTGTTCTCTTTCATAAGCTCGGCTTTCCGCGCTTCCGCATCCATGTACATGCTGCGGAATTTGTACATTTTGAATTTCTTTCCGTTCTTTCCCACACGTTCCTGGGAGAAGAAAATCGGGCCTGGGGATGCCAGGTAGATGGCGGGACCAACAAAGATGGTAATAATTCCTGTGAAAATACAGCCAACCAGTCCGCCGCAGATATCCATCAGGCGCTTCAGGAAAAGCTGTCCGAAGGATGCATAGTTCAGACTTGTAGTCAGAACTGTGTAGCTTCCAACCTTTTCCACAAACTGTCTTTTGCCAGTCTGGTTGGTGATTTTTGCAAGGTTCAGATGAACGGTTACACCGGTTTCGGTGAGCTTGTCGATAAGCCCGTCCGGGTATGGCAGATTTTCGGAGATGACGATCAGCACCTCGTCAATCCATTCCTGGCAGACATACATAGGCACGTCACTTTCGCCTGCTACAACAGGGACACCACAGATTTTCTCACCGGTACATTCCTCATCGATCACAACCACTCCGGCAAGGGAATATCTGGCATAATTGTTTTCCTGCATGCTGTGCACTACGTTCTCTGCTACCGCTTTGGAAGTGATGATCAGCAGCTTTTTATCGCCGCCGTTTTCCATTTTTTTATGTAAGGAATTTTTCCAGATTTCTCTTATGGCATAGGTGAGGATCAGGTAGATTACAATTGTGGTGATTAGGATCATTCTGGAAAAGCTCTGGCCTTCCTGGATTATGAACAGATAAGCGATTGCAAGAGCACCTACTGCCACAGCATTTTTCAAGGTGGTGACAAATTCCTTATAGTGACCTCTTTTCAGAACGCTTTTCATGGTACCGGAGGTGAAGATTACCACCAGGTCGGCAAAGCCAAGAAATATTGCCATATTTCGATACAAAATATCTCCATACACATTGAATCCGTACCCACGGAATGCATATGCCAAAATAAATGCCAACTGCAGACAGAGCATATCCAGAACAATAAAATCCCCATGCTTTAACCAGCCCTCTGAGTCCTTCCGATACATATTTTTCTTTTCCCTCCCAAGTACTTTTCTTCCGTTCAGCTTAGGTAAATACAGCTGACAAAAGCCTTCCATTCTCTAAAATGCAATGGCAAAATCTATTTTTATCTTATATTTATAACTTATCTAAATTTATATTTTCCCGCCAACGCTTCCAGGTTATGCTTTTTCTCAGGCATATTTAGGCCACATCACTCCTGATCTGTAACCACCATTTCTGCGTCAGCGGTATTATTTATTCTTTTTTCCCAATTTCGACAAATTTCACCATTCCAGTCTTCTTAATAAAATACCACCCTGCCCTATTAGTGTCAACCCCTCCAGGTTTCTTTCTGGCTTTTCCGGCAAAGTTTGGTAATTTTATCCACTTAACCAGATTTTCCCACTAGTTTTTTCCACTACTTTTTCATAAAGTGTTTGATAAACAGGTACATGAGAATCACCAGTGCCCCAAAGTACCCCAGCACTCCAAAGGCCGGAATTCCCATTATCTTTGGTGTCATATCTGTGGTGCAGATAATACTGGAGCTGATCAGAAGTGCCATTACCCAAAGACCAAGCACAATATTCCGGATCAGGCGGCGCATCAGCCACGCCAGGTCATCGGAGGCGTGAAGGTCCAAATTAATCTTGGTCTGGCCTTTCATACAGCCTTGCAGGAAATCTGCTGCCAGCGCAGGGATATCCACAGCACGGAGCATGGAGCGATACAGCTTTTTCCCGGTACCCTTCATCTGCTTCTTCCAGTTTCCTTCCTCCAGAAGGTTTCCCTTCAGACGGGCTGCTGCAATCTGTACCATATTGATCTCCGGGCTGATATCTGCCAGTACCCCTTCCATATGCGTCAGTCCTCTTGCAAGCATGGTAAGCCCATGGGGCATGACGATCTTGTTCTCCTTCATTACGTCCATCAGATCTGTAAGGATTTCTACGATATCGATTTCGCCAAAATCTGCGGTGCCGTATTTCGCCATAAGGTCTCTGATGTCTGTGTAAAGGCGGCTCTGATTGGGTTTCCCCTTGAATTCTCCAAGTGCCAGCACTGCATCCTGGATTTTTCCAATGTCATTCAGTGCTACTCCTTCGATAGCCTGACCGATCAGCTCGCGGTCACGTTCATTCAGCCGTCCCATCATTCCCATGTCGATCCACACGATCTTGCCGCCCTGGATCATCACATTTCCAGGATGGGGATCTGCGTGGAAAAAGCCGTCGTCCATAACCTGCTTGATAAAATTATCCACAAATTTGCTGCCGATCTCATCAAGGTCGTAGCCGCCTGCGAGAAGCTCTTCCTTATGGTCGATGGGAATACCGTCGATGTATTCCATAACAAGGACGCTGGCTGTGGTATATTCCCTGTAAAGAATGGGCGTTTTCACAAATGCCACATTTTTATTTTTCCTGGAAAATTCTTCCATGTTTGCCGCTTCCGTCAGGAAATTCATCTCTTCCTGGGTGACGCGCCACAGCTCTTCCAGCACAAGATTCAGATCTACCGCTTCCTTGATGCTTACAGGTGGTAGGAGCTTCACCGCCTTCTTCATCAGGCCGATATCCCGGGCCATGATCTCGTAGATGCCCTTTCGCTGAACCTTTATCACAACTTCTTCGCCGGTTTTCAGGACGGCGCGGTGTACCTGGGCGATAGAGGCTGAGCCAAGGGGCTTCTCCTGGATTTCCTGAAATTCTTCCTGCCAGGGACAGCCAAATGCTTCCCGGAGGACTTCTTCAACTTCTGCAAATGGCATGGGGTCTACATCAGAGCAAAGCTTCATCAGCTCATCACAGTAGCGCTTGGGCAAAATGTCGGAGCGCATGGACATGATCTGTCCCAGCTTGATGAAGGTGGGGCCGAGATCTGTGAGAATGAGGCGGAGCTTCTCCGGGGAGACGCCTCGGGTGATGGCATGCTTGTGGAGGACGGCTGTAATTTCTTTTAGCCTTTCTTTATACGAGCCGGTGTCTTTGCCATTTGACTTCTTACCAGCTGTGCTGCTTTTCTCATTTTTATCCTGTTGGTTTTCCACTTCCAGATTCTTTCTTTGTGCCTGGTCTGCTTCTGACTTCATCGTACTGTCATTCTTTGTCACACCCATGTCTGTTCCCCTTACTGAAAAGGCAGGATTCGGGTACTCTTTCTCCTCATCCTGCCTTCATAAATTTCTTTATTTTGTTCTGCAATGCCGTTCAGGATTTCCTGCTGCACTTCTTAAACAAGGCAATACTATTTCTTTTTCGGAAAATGTTATTGCTTATTCCTGAGGGTCGTCCTCGTATTCTTCTTTGGATTCCTCGGCTTCTTCTGCCTCTTCCTCTTCTTCGGCAGTCTCCTCTGCGTCTACGTCTTTCGCCTGCATCTTGCTGATCTGCTCTTTCAGGGCAGCCAGCTGATCCGGGGTCATTTTGCCAAGGACTTCCTTCAGCTCGTCCGGGTTGGACGGCTTCAGGGTTACGTTTACATTCTTCTTCACGCTCTCTTTGATATTGTGCTTCAGTTCCTGATTGAGGACCTTGCCCTGTTCTACAGTGAGCTCACCTTTCTTTACCAGTTCATCCAGAACTTCTTTGGATTTCTCTGCGGTCACTGCTGCAGTGCCGATTCCTGCAAGTAATAATTTTTTGATGCCTTCTCCAAGTTCCATAGTGTGTGCTCCTTTCTTATTTACAGCTGTATCTGCCAACTCCCTGTGGGATTTTCGTTTTCAGCAGATCGGACTTCTCATAAAAGTCCAAGAAATACCAGCCCTTTAGGTACGAAAATGATCAGTCCGGCGATGGCGGCCATGATGGCGGCGATCAGGACGGCGCCTGCTGCGGTGTCCTTGGCGATCTTCGCCAGGGGCTTGTACTCGCTGGTCACCAGATCCACCACGGATTCTATGGCGGTGTTCACCAGCTCCAGTGCCATCACCAGTCCGAAAAGGCCAAGACAGATGCACCATTCCACTGGGGAAAGCTTCAGGATGATGCCTGCGATCACTACCAGGACTGCCATGATACAGTGGATCTTCATGTTCCGTTCCTTGCGGATACAGGTGAAAATTCCTTCAAATGCGTATCCGAAACTTTTCGTAATTGGTGGTTTCTTGGGTGCTGTCATTTCGTACACTTCCTGTCTGTTGGTTTGGGAGTAGTATAGCATATTTTGTGAGAAATTACTATAAATTTAGATAATTTTTACAATTTTCTCATTATTGCTGTACGAATTGCAAAAAGGGCAAGCTGCAAAACAGGCCTGCCCTTACATACATTTTCTAAATATCCAGTTTACTAAAATCAATCACCAGGTTCTCATAAATTCCTGCTTTTACCAAATCCTGCAGTGTATATTGTTCTGCATCTCCTTTTTCAAAATTATATACAAATATCTGATTCTTAGCCGCATCTATGATCCAGTATTCTCTTACACCTGCTGTTCTGTATTTAAAAAGCTTCGTATAATAGTCCATTCGTTTACTTGCAGGAGAAACAATCTCAATAATCCAGTCTGGTGCACCATTGCAGCCTTGATCATCCAGTTTATCCGGGTCGCAAATCACTGAAATGTCTGGCTCTACATAAGTACTAGTCGTGTCATCCAGATATACTGCAAATGGAGCAGCATAGACTTCGCATTTTCCCTTATGGGAACGGATGTACTCAAGAATTCTGGCTGACAGTTCCATGGATATTTTCTGGTGTGTTCTGTTAGGTGGTGCCGTATAGTATATATGTCCATCAATAAGCTCCGCTCTCTCCCCTTCTGGAAGAGCATATATATCATCTATTGCATAAACTTTTTCTTCGAGTAATGGCATGTAATCAGTCCTTTTCGATGATTTCTATTACTTCTAAGTATATCGAAAGAACTTCTTCAAATCAACCATTTGAAAATGAATTTTCATTGATATAAATCAAAAAGCAGTTTATAACTTTATATCTTTCTGCCGTTCTTTTAGTTTCTCCATAACCGTAGGATACCGCTTATAATCTGTATGTGGCAATGCCTGTGCCGCTACCATTAATTCCAGGAAATCCTCCACTTCGGCGAACTGAATATAAACCATTTCTTCCAGGATCTGGTCGATGTCAGTGAGGAGACTTCGGTTTAAAAGAAGCTTCTGAGCTCCTTCCAGTGAGGAGTTTCCAGCGTTGATAATGTGGTCGCGATCCATATCGGGATACATGCCGATGGTGATGGCGGATTCTTTGGATACGTGTTTGCCAAAGGCTCCTGCCACATAGAAGCGGTCTGCCTGACTCAGCTCAAGCCCGGATTCCCTGAGCATGATTTCTACCATGGTGTGAGCGGCGGATTTGGTGCGGATAAATTCGTCGATGTCCTTCTGGTAGAAGTACAGACCGGGGGCATATTCCACACAGAGCTGGTTGTCTCTCGCCTGAATGAGAGGGCTTTTTTCCGGGGAAAACTTGCCGCGGATGTCGATCCAGCCCTCCAGAAAAAGCTCTGCGATCAGGTCGATAATGCCGGAACCGCAGATTCCCTGAGGCGCAGAATTTCCAATTACATGCACAAAGATGTTTCCATCCCTTATCTTCACTTCATCTACTGCCCCTATGTCCGCCCGCATTCCGGTACGCACCACGCCTCCCTCCAGCGCTGGTCCTGCTGCGCCTGCACCACAGAGAAGAAATTCTTTATTTCCAATCACCAGCTCGCCGTTGGTTCCGATATCGAAGAAAACACTGATCTCGTTTTTCTTGTATAATTCAGTGTCAATCATGCCGCTGATAATATCGCCACCAAGGTAGTTTGACTTGGCAGGGTAACAATAAACGTAACCTTTCAGCGGAATGTCCAGATCGCGCGCCAGCTGGAAGCCGGGGCAGTCGGCATGGACTGCGTGTGGGGTGTAAAAGACGCAGAAAGCGTCCATTCCCAGAAGGAAGTGAATCATGGTGGTGTTGCCTGCGATTACCATGGAGAGTGCGCTGCGTGAAATACTTCTCGCTTTTTGGGCAGCATTTTTCGCCCCTCTGTCGTCACACGATTCGCTCACACCGTTATTTTCTGTCTTTTGTTCAGAAGGTGTACCTTGCATTTCCAGACTTGCATCCAGCTTATCCAAACATTCACATATGGATTCCACTGTAGCCCGCCGCACTTCTTCCAGCTTTTCCCTATTATCTTTACAGTAAAAAATCCTGGACAGAATATCTGTCCCCCACTGGATCTGCTTATTGAAGCAGCTGACCTCTTTCAAAATCTCTCCACTGTTGCAGTCCAGAAGTCTCGCGACCACAGTGGTACTTCCCAGATCCACCGCCAGCCCATAATGCTGCGCGGTGGTATCTCCTTCCTCAATCTCCACCATTTCCCAGTTTTCCCCATTCCAAGCAAGGGAAACCGTTATTTTCCACTTTGCGTTGTCCAGCAAGGGGTATAACTTCCGCAAAATATGGACAGGTATATGAACTCGCTCTTCCACACCTGCTGCCGCCAGGCTATCCAGGATCCGCTGCTGATCTGAGCGGGGATCGTCTTCAGTTGGGAGGGGGAGTTTGAGATATATTTTTCGGCTGAGACCATTCATCGTTTTTCAGCTCCTTATTCTTTACTCATTTTGAGTGCATTTATATATTCTATTCCTTTTTGGGTATTTTTTATTGACGTAATTCGAATTATTCTATATAATAAATATATGTATTTCAAATTTAATATATTTTCCCGAGCAGTTGGGGGACGTGCTCTCACCCATCCGAGTTTTTATGGAAGAGGTGATACTTATGTCAACCTATGAAGAATTTATGGTTATTTTAACCGCAGGTATTTTACTTGTTTCTATTCTGGAATTCGCCATACATAAGAAATAGCCGTCCTAACCCTGGAAAAGTTGCGGAACGGCTATCTCAATAGTCAACACCCAATATAACAGGATCAGGTAGAGAGCATCTACCTTCCAACTGTTCTGGTGAGTATATTATATCTATTCTATATGATTTTGTCAATCAATAATAGAAAATGGAGGGATTTTTATCATGACTTTTGGAAAAAGACTTATGCAGCTGCGTAAAGAACATGGTTATCGCAATCGCGACGCTTTCGCTGCCGAGCTTGGCATTCCTGCCAACACTTTGCGTAATTACGAAATGGACATTCGGGAACCAGGCTTTCCATTCCTTATAAAGATGTCGCAGCTTTTTCATGTCTCTACAGATTACCTGTTAGGGTTAACAGAAGAAAGAGCGACTACAGCTGTCGATGTTCAATCCATCTCCGAACAGCAGCTTATCGAGAAATATCGTCTTCTCGACTGCACTGGAAAAGAACTTGTAGATTACACAATTGCCATTGAATTAAAGCGAACCACCTTATTGGAAAATCAAAAAAATCGTATTCTCCATTATGAGCAGACATTTAATTCCTTAAAGCAGTCATAATCGTTTTATGCATTTTCTATATACTTCTACAACCAACAGTGGACTATCTCTGCATTTTCTCTGGCTACGTCAAAACTCCCCGCCAGCTTCCTGACAGGGAGTTTCTCAATTCCAGTAAACTTTATTTCGCAACAAAGTTTACGATCTTATTCGGTACATAAATCTCTTTTACTAGAGTCTTGCCTTCCAGGAAGGAAGCTACTCTCTCGTCCTTCTTCGCCAGCTCAAGAGCTTCCTCTTTCGCACAGCCGTTCGGGATTACGATGGTTCCGCGAACCTTACCGTTGACCTGGACACCGATTTCTATGGAGTCCTCTACAGTCTTGCTCTCTTCATATTCCGGCCACTGGGAAAGGGAAAGTAAGCCTTCTCCGCCGATGGTCTCCCAGATTTCCTCGCAAAGATGAGGTGCAAACGGGCAAAGGAGCTTGATGAAGATTACAAGGTCATTCTTGCTGATCTTGCCAACTGCATAAATCTCATTGATCAGAGTCATCAGGCAGGCAATTGCAGTGTTGAACTTCATAGCCTCGATATCGGAGGATACCTTCTTGATTGCCTTATGGATCTTAACCTCCATATCCTTGGCTGCCGGCTCCTCTGTCATAATATCGGTCAGTCCTGCAACTCTCTCAAGGAAACGCTTGCAGCCTCTTACGGAGCTGTCGTTCCACGGAGCAGCTGCGCCGTAGTCACCCATGAAGAGAACGTAGGTACGAAGTGCATCTGCACCATACTCATTTACAATATCAAGCGGGTCAACAACGTTGCCCTTGGATTTACTCATCTTGTCGCCGTCTGAACCAAGGATCATACCCTGTGCAGAACGTTTCGCA
>OLRH01001651.1_pt1 | contig 11521 bp, 12 predicted proteins | sample 1672321 | NCBI WGS metagenome assembly OLRH01 (sample SAMEA3136671, study PRJEB25190) | human gut metagenome | reverse complement strand
GCCTATCTATAAAATATTCGTTAGTTCAACGTTTAAGGATCTTGAGGAAGAGAGAATAAAAGTAATGACAACAATTGTCAATTGCGGACATTTGCCAATTGGAATGGAACAGTTTCCCGCTGCACCAATTACTGCTTGGAATTATATAAAACTTCTTTATAACTATCACACCAGTGCCCAATTATTTCTCAGAGGAGCAGGCAGCGCCAAGGAATATTACTATGAAAGAGTTTATTATAGCCGCTGGACCTACTTTGAAAGAATTCGCTCAATTACATCAGATTAGATCTGCAGTTACTTCCCTTGGAGATATGGATTACAATGATTTGGATGCTTTTTTGGAGAAACTTCTCTGTTATAAGGTGATAGAGAGAGGGCAGATCAACAACGAATATGAAGGTATGTATAAGGTCTGGTCTTTCACACAAGAGGGGTTGGATTTGTATTTAGATCTAAAAATGAAGAATTCAATATAGAAATCAGTTTGAATGTCATTTTGTGGGAATCAAAACATGAAACTAGTCTTTATAACAAACTACGTCCATCACCACCAGATTCCGTTGGCGGATGAATTTTATGGGATGATTGGAGATGGGTACAAGTATGTCGCCACAGATGTATTGCCTGGGTGGCTGATTAAAGGTGGCTATGATCCAAGCATCAGCAGGCCTTATGTGATCAGGGCTTATGAGAATGATGAGGAGAGGCGAATGGCTTTACAGCTGGCGAACGATGCGGACGTTGTGATCATCGGTTCTGCTCCGGAGGATTATGTCGGAGAAAGAATAGAGGCGGGGAAACTGACTTTCCGTTACAGTGAGCGCTGGTTCAAGAGTAGGCCTTGGTTCTTGTCAGGGCCTCGTGCTTGGTATAACTTCTGGCATGACCATATAAGGTACAGGAATAAGCCGCTGTATATGTTGGCAGCAAGCGCATACACACGCAGGGATGTGAATTCGATCGGCGCATATAAGGATAAAGTCTTCAAATGGGGTTATTTCACAAAAGTCGAAGACTTTCCGCTTGAAGCATCCGCTAATTTTGATACTTCCAGCGAAGGAACCGAAGCGCACCTCATGTGGTGCGCGAGGTTCCTTCGCTGGAAGCATCCGGAACTACCGGTAAAATTAGCTAAAAGGCTGAAAGATATGAAATACAAATTCATTATTGACATGTATGGCTCGGGCGAGGAACTCGAACCTACAAAAGAATTAGCCGGAAAGCTTGATGTCATGGATGTTGTTCGCTTTCAAGGGAACCTGCCGAATGATGAAATATTGCAGCAGATGCGCCACCACCATATATTCCTTTTCACAAGTGACAGGAATGAGGGTTGGGGAGCAGTCTTGAATGAGTCCATGTCCAATGGATGCGCTGTTGTGGCAAGCAATATGATTGGTTCCGTGCCTTTCTTGATAGAGGATGGCATCAACGGACTTATTTTCAAGTCGGAAGATTTGGGCTCCTTAGAAACGAAAGTCGCATCATTACTGGATAACGTTGACTATCGCCGAACAATTGCGTGGAATTCGATTAAGACTATGAGAGAAGTGTGGTCACCGAAAAACGCAGCGACGAACTTTTTGAAATTGTGTGAAGCAATCGAGAATGGTCGGCGATTGGATTCTGTAATTGATAAGGGACCGTGTTCAATGGCTAGATAGAATTCAGCGATGAAACTCCAGTTAGCTAGAATCGGAAAACTAAAGTCGTTTTCATTATATTTTATAGCATCTATAGTAACTGCTATCATAGGACTATTGGTAAATCCTTTGATGGCAATTGGGTTAAACCATTCAGATTACGCTATAATTGGCTATTATTCTGCATATGGAAGCTTGTTGACACCAATCATATCATTTTCTCTGCAAAGCTATTATGCAAGAAACTATCATTTGTTGGACAGTATAAACCGTAAAAAACTTTACAACTGTCTGATAAGCGTCTTCTTAACATTAAGTGTTGCTGCTTTTGTCTTGTTCTTTGGTGGGTATTATGTATATCACATTAAGTTTGTAAATTCTATTCCATTTACACCATATGCAATATTAAGTTTTCTGCCTTTGTTCTTCTCTTCTTTCTATAACCTGTACTTGTTGGATTTGAGGATGGAGGACAAAGCAAGAAAATATTCCGTTATCACTGTGCTGAACTCTCTTTTAGGAGCACTGTTGTCAATATTATTGGTCTATGTGCTGAGATACGGCGCTACCGGGCGATTGGTGGCTCTTCTGATTATAAGCGTTCTGTTTTCATTATATAGCAATGCGGCAAAGAAAGTGAAATTCCAGTGGGATTGGAGGATGATAAAGCCTGCTTTGAAGTTCTGTTTTCCAATAATGCTATCAGGTGTTTTGTCTTTTTTCTTTATAGGGATAGACCGTCCGATGTTGGCTAAATTGGATGACAATTACATGCTTGGTTTGTACAATGTCGGAATACAGATATCATCGTATTTGGCTATCTTCGGTACAGTACTGCTGCAAACATTCGATCCAGACTTGTATAAATATACCTCTTTGGGACAGCATAGAAAAGTCTTATTGCTTGTTATAGGTATAACTGTGGCGTGTGCTCTGCCGAATATGCTCTTTATGACAATGTCGAAACCATTGATAGGACTTTTGACAGCTGGGCGATATGTAGAATCGTCTTCTTTTGCTAATATTTTATGCATTAAAAACATAACCACGACTTTCGCTTATATAATGTCAGGTGTTTTGATTGGTTATGGCTATTCTGGATATGAATTGATAAATAGGGTTTTAGGTGCTATCTGTGCTTTTGTCATTTACCAAGTTCTTATATCTAATTTTGGTTTTTATGGTGCGGCTTGGGGACAAGGGGTTACATGGTTGGCAATGGGACTTATCAGTTGTTGTTGTTTGATGATAATCAGAAAGAGAAAAAATGAAACCGAGGCTTAGTATTGTTGTTCCTGTGTATAATGTAGAACAATATCTGCATAAGTGTGTGGATTCCATATTGAGTCAGACATTCAGAGATTATGAGTTGATTTTGGTGGATGATGGAAGCACGGATGGATCATCGCGAATTTGTGATGATTATAAGGGAAAAGATGGTAGAATATGTGTGTTACACAAAGAAAACGGAGGCTTGTCAGATGCGAGAAACTATGGCATAGAGCACTCAAACGGTGAGTATATAGCTTTTGTTGATAGCGATGACTGGATTGATAGTGGAATGTATGAATCAATGATGTCAGCAATAGTAGAGAATGATGCAGATATTGCTGTGTGTGGTCATCGTGTAGTGACAGTTGATGGGCAGGTAGAAGAAACAGTTGTATTTGAAAAAACTATTTTGTTGACGGGAGCAGAAGCGACTATAGAAATCCTTAAGGATGAAAGAATGCCAAGTTTCGCTTGGAATAAACTCTATAAAAAGAGCCTGTTTAAAGATATTAGATTTCCTCAAGGTCGGATTTATGAAGACATAGCAGTCGTATATAGGTACTTTAATATCGCAAAAAGTGTATATGTTTTAAATAAGGTATATTATAATTATTTGAGAAGACCAGGAAGTCTTTGTCTGTCTCAGACAAATGAGAAGGCTGTTAAACGTATACATGATAATGCACAGGCTTTCTACGAACGTTATGTTTTCACCAAAAATAACTTGATGTATGAATCTGTTCTGCCTATTTGCGCTCAAAAATGTTTGATTCAATTGCGGAGCTTAATACATTATTGTGCAAAGTATAGACTTTCGTATAGGTCTCATTATTTGCAACATGCATTTGAAATGTACGGTAATGTTGAGGTGAGTGATACTCAGACTAAAAGTTTTGGAATGTCAACTGAGTGTAGTGTGTTTAAGATAAATCATAAGTTCTATTATTCTTTGTTAAGGCTTTATTATTTGTTTGCTAAATGAGAGTTCTTTGGATAACAAATATGTTATTCCCTGAAGCAGAACGATTGCTATCAGGCAATGGAGAATTGAAAGCATCAGGTGGATGGATGTTGGGATCAGCAGGAGCGTTGCTTCTCAATTCGGACATCAAGTTGACAGTCGCAACCGTTTCTACGAAGGTCAAGTCATTGACTAAACTTGAAGGTAGTAAAATGACGTATTATATACTTCCTATGGGGCATGGCAACCAACGAATAAATCATGAATATGAACCGCTGTGGAAACAAGTACAGTCGGAAGTGCGACCTGATGTCGTCCATATTCATGGAACAGAATATTCTCATGGTCTCGCATATATGTGTGCTTGTGGTAGTGACAATGTCGTTATTTCCATTCAAGGGATGACATCTGCCTACTACTACTACTACTATGGAATGTCAAAGTCCGATGTTTACAAGAGTTTGACATTGAGAGATCTTCTGCGAGGCTCAATAATCGATGATCAACATCGGTTCAAGAAAAGGTCTGAATATGAGATCAAGATGCTCTGTATGGCTCATCATGTCATTGGAAGGACCTCTTGGGATAGGGCGCACGTTTGGGCAATCAATCCGGATGCCAAGTATCATTTCTGCAACGAAACCTTGCGTCCAGAGTTTTATGATGGATCAATGTGGTCTTATGAGAAATGCAATAAGCATAGTATATTCCTTAGCCAGGCAGGCTATCCCATAAAGGGTTTACATCAGTTGCTTAAGGCCATGCCGCTGATTCTGACTCATTATCCAGACACGACAATTCGTGTAGCAGGCGGGGACATTACAAAATGTGATTCATTCAAGGATTGGCTGCATTTTTCCGGTTATGGCCGTTATGTCAAAAACTTGATTCATCATCTTCATTTGACAGGCAAAGTGACATTCATTGGAAATAAGAACGCGGAAGAGATGAAGCAAGAATATCTGAACGCGAATGTGTTTGTCTGTCCATCCACAATCGAAAACAGTCCGAATTCATTGGGAGAGGCGCAAATTCTTGGAGTTCCGTGCATTGCAAGCTATGTGGGTGGTATCCCTGATATGATGAAAGGGAATGAAGACAATCTGTACCGGTTTGAGGAGGTCGAGATGCTTGCTGAAAAAGTTTGTCAAGTGTTTACTGCGAAAGAACAACAAAACGACATGATTGCAATTGCTGCCATGCGTCATAATCCAAAGATTAATAGCAGCAACTTGTATTGCATATATCAATCTGTAGCTATAAGATAAACGATATCGCATATAATGAATTATTTCACAAAAAACATAGTCGGAAACGCTACTTTGCTGCCAACGTTCTTGTTCTTAATTACAATCCTATTTGTGCCAATGAGAACACTAGATGGCTATCTTGTGTTGCTAACGTCAGTTTGTATCTTTTTTATGGTGCCGATAAGGCGTTTTTATGATAATCAATCAATTATTCTTATACTCTTTTCATTCTTGTATGTTTTAATATCTGGTTTTAATGGAGTGCTGCCAGGCAATACGTATGTAATAGGAATTCTAATATGTCCATTCTTGTTCTATTTGTTTGGAAAATACTTGCTTTTTGCAAAATTATCAGAAAGTCAACTGATTAGATTCTTGCTTATTACATCGGTGTTGTTTTTTGCATATACTTTATATTATACTATAATAGATATTAGATTTGCCGGCATTATTAATATACATAGGCACTTTTATTTTCAAGATATAGGAGACGGTGTCTCCGCAACTCTAAATGGCATTATATCTTCTTTGGGATTAGGTGGTGTAGGTTTCTTATTTTTTATGAAACATAAAATAGATAAAACGCTATGTATATCATTAATACTAGTTGCTTTATGCGCTTTGCTAATTAATGTCCATCTTGTCAATCGTACCGCAATTTTCGCATTAATCCTGATTATATTAATAGGAACCTTCTATCGTAATAAACGTAATATCCTTAAGACTATATTATTTATATTATTCGTTGTCGTTTTGTTCTTTATCTTTAATGAATTTAACATCGTGGATAGTGATATCTTAAGTGCTTATGAGAATAGAAATGATGGAGAAGGAGATATATCTGGTGGTGGAGGGCGTTTTGAAAGATGGTCTATTGCGTTAAGTAATATATTTATACACCCTTGGGGATTTGTTGAACTAACACAAAGAACGGGTTATTATGCACATAATTTATGGCTAGATACTGCAAGAGTAGCAGGTGTTATTCCACTTGGATTGTTGCTTTCCTTTACAATCAAAGTTATTCGGTCAAGCATCTTGATTATAAAACATTCTTCAACAGCGTTAGGGTATTACCTCTTATCACTCTATTATTGCAGTTTTGTTTATTGTATGTGTGAACCTGTTGTGGATGCAATTCCTTTGTTCTTTTATTTGTTTTGTCTAATATCAGGAATATTGAATTCGTATAGTGATGAGATTCGTCACTTGCAATAATTTCGAACATGAATAATATCTTATTTTTATGTTGCGCATATTCTGAATCTCAGGTGGAATTGTTTCAGAATAATAGCATTCGTGGTTTTCAATTTGCGGCACAAAATTTTCAGGTATCTTTGATTGATGGATTTATACAGAATAATAATGTTAAACTCACAGTAGCGTCTATACCATCCCTTAGTACATATCCAAAAGGCTGTAAAATAAAAATAGTTAGAGATAGTCCATTTCTGTTTAACGGTCAAAGTGTCGGACAATCATTTGGATATATGAACTTCCCTTTTCTTAATCATATAAACCAATCTCGTATAGATAAATATATAGATAAATGGTATAAGGATACTGAAGGTGAAAGATGTATAGTTGTTTATGCTCTGTTACGACAGCAAATGACATATGCCGTTTCGGCTAAGAAAAGACATCCTAAAATTAAACTATGCTTGATTATTCCTGACCTCTTAACATACGTAAATAGTAATAAATTTTATAGGATACTTGGGCTACAAAGGTATAATAGTCATATTGTTAACACCTTACTTCATTCATTTGATTGTAATGTCGTTTTAACAGAGCCAATGATAAAGCAATTAAATGTAGAGAAAAAACCTTTTGTGGTTATAGAGGGTATTTATAGTGGTATGAAAGATGAATTAGAAGACGTTGAAAAGTTACCTGACAAAACTATTTTGTATTCAGGGGGAATCCAAACTCGTTATGGTGTTTTTGATTTAATGGAAGCTGTCCATTTGTGCGAAGAAAAGGATTTACGACTTATTCTTTGTGGTCCTTGTATCGAAATGAAGAAACTTAATCAATACGTTTCCTCAGATGATAGAATTGAATATCGTGGGGTATTGTCTACTAAAGAAGTCAGGTTATTGCAAAAACAAGTTATGTTATTAGTTAATCCAAGACATAGCACAGAAGATTTCACAAAATATTCTTTTCCATCTAAGACACTTGAATATATGGCATCAGGAACACCGGTTCTGATGTGTCCACTTCCTTCTATACCAGAGGAATATAAGCAATACTTATTCTTATTTGATGATGAGACCATATCTGGTTTTAGTCGAACCATTAATAGAATTTGTAATTTGAATAAAAGCAAACTTTTGGAAAAAGGTAAGGCGGCTTCTGATTTTATTAAAAATAAAAAGAATGCAAAAAAGCAAGTTCTTAAAATATGCTCTTTATTAAACAGTTTGTAATTATGAATATTAGGTCTTTTTATAGAAAATTGTATAAGGCTATAATTGGATCCTTATATCCAATGAAATATGCAAAAAAAATAGGTGTGAATTTTTGTGGATGTGAAAATGACACAAAGATATACGGTAGGGTAAGTTGGGGGACAGAACCATGGTTAATTACTATCGGAAAAGACTGCCATATTACAGATGGAGTTAAGTTTGAAACGCATGATGGCGGGACTTTGTTATTCCGTAAGCATTTCCCGGATCTTGAAATCACGAAGCCCATCACCATCGGGGATGAGTGTTATATTGGCAACAATGCGATTTTTCTCCCTGGGGTGACTGTTGGCAATCATTGCATCATTGGAGCAGGAGCCATTGTTTCCCACGATATTCCCGATAACTCTGTAGCAGCTGGAGTCCCTGCCCGAGTCATTAAAACAACTGATGAGTATCTTGAAAAAATCAAAAAGGAGTCACTTCACCTTGGACACCTTAAAGGTCGGGAAAAAGATATTGCACTCATGAAGTATTACAATTATCAAGGAAATTCGCATGGTATTTATTTTTAAATGAAAAAAGTCTTATATTTAGGAGGTTTTGAACTTCCAGATAAAAATGCTGCCGCTCAACGTGTAATGTCGAATGCGAAGCTACTTCGAGAGATAGGTTTTGAAGTATCATTTATTGGCATATCTAAAGACATTGAGCGTGCGCCGAGAATCGTAGATGGATTTGTTAGTAATCCAGTGACATACCCAGCTAATCCAAAAGAATGGGGACATCAGATTCTTACTTTTGTGGAAAGGAAGAGAATACTAGAATATCATCCAGAATATGTTGTGTTATATAACTTCCCAGCTATAGCTAGTCTTCGTGTTTTGAATGTTTGCCACAAGCACGGAATCAAGGTTATACATGATTTGACTGAATGGGAAAGTAATTCTGGGTGGTCTCCTGTTGATATTATACGAAAGATAGACATAAACCTTCGTATGCGCTATTGCATGAAGAAGATGGATGGGGTGATTGCCATTAGTCGTTTTCTTTACGAATACTATAAGGCATATACTGAGGTTATTCTTGTGCCCCCAACTGTGGATTTGACCGCTAAAAAATGGAATAGAAATCGAAAATTGTGTTCTGGTGACCAGATTAGGCTTATTTATGCGGGAAATGCTGGTTTTGGCGCAAAAGATCGTTTGGACATTATTGTTAAAACAGTAGCGAACTATCCTAAGATTAAGTTGGATATTGTTGGTATGACAGAAGCAGATTACTTGAAAGGATATGGTGATTTGCCTCTGCTGTGTAATAATATTACCTTTCATGGAAGAGTATCTCATATTGATGCGGTAACAGCTGTGCAGAACTCGGATTTTCAACTTCTTATAAGAGAAAGTAATCTCAAAAACAATGCGGGATTTCCTACGAAATTTGTGGAGTCAATGACTTGTTGCACTCCTATTATTGCTACACTAACGAGTAACATCGGGGACTATCTAATAAATGGAGTGAACGGCTTTATTGTAGATGATAATCATACACTCGATAACATTTTGAAACATATATCGAGGCTTTCTTCAAATGAGATGGTAAAGATGAAGACGGCTTGCAAGAATATTACTATTTTCGACTATAGATCATATAAAACTACTTTTGAATGCCTTTTCAAATGATATGAATACCAGAAAAATTCGTGACCAATTTTTGTTGGTTAAGACAATCTTTTTCTGTTGGCTGTATATTCCTCACATATTGCTTTATTTTTGCAAAGTCGATTTTAAGAAAATGATTGATTCAGATTTAGATAGACGTGTCGGTAAGTCTGAATTAAAGTTGAATCATACTCTGTTGTTTCTTTACTACATCCACACCGACCGATATTTCCGTAATCTGTTCTATCATCGTATTGGGCCAGTAATGGCATTGCTGATTGGATGGTGGCGACCAGGGGATAGGTACTTTGTAATATCAAAAACCACCACGATAGGAGGAGGCGCATATTTTGCTCATCCGTTTGCAACAGAGATAAACGCTAAGAGCATTGGCAAAAACTTTTCTTGTCGCCATTTGACAACTATTGGAAATAAGCGGGATGGAGATAATGATAATCGTCCTGTGATTGGAGACAATGTGACTCTGGGTGTGAACGTAACAATCATTGGTGGTGTAATCATCGGAAATAATGTGACCATTGGAGCCGGCAGTGTTGTCGTGAAGGACATTCCGGATAATTGTGTGGCAGTAGGCAATCCTTGTCGAGTAATCAAATCGATAAACTAATCAGACTAAATACATAATGGAAAAGAAACGAATTTTGTTTCTTGCCAACCATTTCATCACTCTTTACTCTTTTCGTAAAGAGATGATCAATGCTATGGTAAAGCAAGGGCATGAACTGTATCTATCACTTCCCAAAAGCGAAGAGAGTAAGTATTTTGAGGACTTGGGGTGTCACATAGTGGAGACGGAAATCGATCGTAGAGGTGTTAATCCGATTAAAGACCTGCGGCTTATTCGTTTCTATAAAAAAATGATACCGCAGGTGAATCCAGACATTATTTTCAGCTACACCATAAAGCCGAATATCTATGGCTCTATGGCGAGCAATGGAAAATATAAGCAGATCTGTAATATTACAGGAACTGGTGCGACTTTCCTAAAGAAGGGCCTGGTGAGCATCATTTGTGAGATGCTATATAAGTTGAGCGTAAAGAAGTGCTACAAGGTATTCTTTCAGAATACAGGGGATCGAGATTTTTTTATCAAGGAAGGCCTGATTAAGGATAACTATGCGATGCTTCCTGGTTCTGGGTGCAATCTTCAGCAGCATATCTTCAAACCTCTGCCTGATGATGATGAAATTCGTTTCATTTTCATTGGCCGTGTTATGAAGCTAAAGGGCATTGATCAGTACTTACAAGCAGCAGAGATTATCAGAAAGAAATATCCAAACACGAAATTCCTTATTGCCGGGTGGAACGAGCAGCCGGAGTATATGAAGTTGGTTGAGGATGCTCAAAAGGCTGGCTGGGTTGAGTACATAGGTTTCAGAAAGGACATTGATCAGTGGATAGAGAAATGCCACTGCACAATCCTGCCTTCACACGGAGGCGAAGGTGTGCCTAATGTGCTGCTTGAGTCTGCTGCAACCGGCAGAATCTGTATAGGCTCCAAGATTAATGGAACAATGGACGTGATTGAAGATGGTAGAACCGGTTACCTCTTCAATACTGGTGATGGTGAGGATTTGGCTCGTCAGATAGAAAAGTTTATCCTGCTTCCGCCAGAACAGAAAGCTGCGATGGGCAAGGCTGGGCGAAAAAAAATTGAACGTGAGTTTGACCGACAGATAGTTGTGAAAGCCTATTTGGATGAGGTAGATAACTGTTAACGTAGGTGCAATTATGAAAAATAAACATGGCGACAGCCGTGACGATGAAATAAAGTCCATCTATACTGAGGTTCTTGAGCTTAAAAAGGAGCTTTGCGATGAAAAGAGCGATCCCATAGCAGCATAAATTGGCACACGGCCAATCATGTCCATGTGATGAACGGAGTGATGACGCGACACTGGCTTTCTTGGAGGGAAGATGCTGTCATATGCTATCAGAAAGCAATGGGCAATGACTATATGAAAATAATAATGTGTGCATGGTAATATTTATAGATAAGCTTTCAAAATAATGTAATTATACTTAAAGCTTTATAACTAACATTCGTCTGATCGAGATGTTTTAGATAAAGAATATTATATGATACTAAACAAACTGTTCATAAAAGGCTTTCGTAACTTTAAGGAAGCAACTATTAATTTTGAGAAGCACTCATTGATTATTGGAGCTAATGATGTGGGCAAAACAAATCTTATTTATGCGCTTCGATTGCTACTTGACCGAGGGTTTTCTGATTATGATTACGAATTATCTGATTCGGATTTCTATGCTTATGAAGAGACAAATGAAATAATAATAC
>OLRH01001648.1_pt1 | contig 11527 bp, 7 predicted proteins | sample 1672321 | NCBI WGS metagenome assembly OLRH01 (sample SAMEA3136671, study PRJEB25190) | human gut metagenome | reverse complement strand
AACTTTCGCTATTTTTCTAATAATCAATTAGTTAATTTTTATCGAACTCACGTTAAATAATTAATATGCACGAACAAATCAAAAAAGTTGCGTCCTGTCTTTATAGTGTGAAGACGGTGATTGCGGAGGTTCTCATGCTGTTTGTGGTCGGGACTGGTACAGCCTTCGCCCAGCAATCAGGCAGAACAATCACTGGTAAGGTGCTTGATGAGAACAATCAGCCGATGCCTGGTGTAACCATCATCATTGATGGCACAACCAAGGGTACGATGACCGGACCTGACGGAACATTCGTTCTTGAACAAGTTCCTGCCGGTTCAACTGTCATTGTTTCTTGTATCGGATACACCAACCAGGTTCTTCCTGAAGGTAAGTCCGACTATCAGATCAAGCTTGTTCCTGATTCCGAGATGTTGGAGGAGACCGTTGTCGTGGCCTTCGGACAGCAGAAGAAAATCTCTGTGACCGGCGCCATCTCGACAGTTGCCTCAGCCGATCTGCGCAAGACCACATCCACCCGTCTTGACAATGCCCTTGCCGGTCGTGTGACAGGTCTTACCTCAATGCAGAGCGGCGGTGGTCAACCGGGTGTCGATGGTGCCACAATGTACCTTCGTGGTGCGGCCACAACGAACGGCAAGAGCCCTCTGATTCTTGTAGACGGCGTCGAGAGAGACAACATCCGCACCGTAGACATGAATGAGGTCGAGAGCATCTCCGTCCTCAAGGACGCTTCCGCGACCGCGCTTTACGGTGTTCAGGGTGCGAATGGTGTGATCCTCATCCAGACCCGCAAGGGACAGAAGGGAAAGGCTCAGTTGAGCATCTCTTTCGACCAGAGCTGGACATCCTTCACCAAGGAACCTGACAGGCTTCATTCGTGGGAGTATTGCGAACTCAGAAACGAGGCGTTGTCCAACGACGGTTATGGTCCTCAGTTCTCAGAGGAGATCATCGCCAAGTACAAGAATCCCCTCCTTGGCTTGGATCCTACGTCACCTGACTACGATAATCAGGTCGCCATGCGCAAGGCTGTCTACTGTGACAATGACTTCTACAGGATGTATCTTAAGAAGAACACTCCTCAGTCACGAGCCAATGTCAACATCTCCGGAGGTACCGACTTTGTCAATTACTTCGTGAATGTCGGCTACATCCATCAGGGAGGTAACCTTAACACCGAGAGTCCGGACTATCTGGGGTACAATCCTCAGTGCTACATGGACAGGCTCAGCCTGCGTTCAAACCTTGATTTCCACATCACGAAGAGCCTTACCGCCTCGCTCAACATCGCCTCTTACGCCGAGAATGTGAACATGCCTGCGGTTGGCGCTCTTTACGGTGGTAATCCTGCCTCTGACGGTAATCAGCAGTGGATGATTACTGACCTTATCTTTCAGTCGCAGACCATCCTTCCTATCTCTCCTGGCCCTACCACAGACTCAAGATTTGGAGCGGAAAGCGGTGCTTTTATAGGCTATAATTACCTTGACCGCTCCGCTTTCGAGATCATCAACCGCAGAGGTTTCCACACCAACAAGAGGAAGAACCTCAACACCCAGTTCTCTTTGAACTGGGATCTTAGCGAGCTAGTCACCAAGGGATTGAGCATCACAGGAATGGCTGCCTACGACACCTACAACAGAGGTATACTGGAAGGACTCAAGCAAGAGCAGTTCTACTATGCTAACGTTGACTACAAAAATGACAGTCTTTCCTATTCATTGCACGAGAGAGATACCTTTCCTTTGACAATGTCTTCATGGAGGTCATCCAACTATCAGTTGTATGTGCAGGGTTCCGTGAACTATGCCAGAACCTTCGGCAAGCACAACGTCACCGGAATGGTGACGGCGTACAGAAAGTACTGGGAGACGACAGCTGCAGAGATTCCTTACAACGTTATCGGTACGGCGGCGCGCGCCACATATTCATTTGACGACAGGTATCTTGTCGAGGCCAACCTTGGTTACAATGGATCGGAGCAGTTCGCCCCTTCGAAGAGGTTCGGTCTTTTCCCTTCGGCGTCACTTGGATGGATCGCCAGCAACGAGTCGTTCCTTAAGGACAACGAGTACATCACCTGGTTGAAGTTCAGAGGGTCTTACGGTCTTGTGGGTAACGACTCTATGGGTGGCTTAAGGTTCCTGTTCCAGGATAACATTGAGGTTGGTGGAGGCACCAATGTCTCAGGACTTGGCGGACATACGATCAGCGAAGGTCTCCTTGGAAACAAGAGCATAACTTGGGAGCTTTCCAAGAAGATGAATCTCGGTTTCGAGATCGGTCTCTTCAAGGATTTCAGAATCAATTTCGACTACTTCACGGAGAATCGTGACCAGATCCTCATCTCCCGTCAGACCATCCCTTCATTCCAGGGTGTAAGCTCAAGCTACATTCCTAAGGTGAACATGGGTGTTGTCAAGAACCACGGCTATGAGATCGAGGCAAGCTACAGCCACTCGTTCAACAAGGACTTCTCCCTGTCCGTCAAGGGCAACTTCGGATTCAATGACAACGAGGTTGTTGAATTAGACGAGCCTATGCGTTCAGAGGAATATGCCTATCAGTATCGCACAGAAGGCTTCCGTCTCGGACAGGCTTGGGGTTACCTGATTGACTGGAACTCCCCTGGAAAGGGTTATTTCACATCTCAGGAGGAAATAGATAATTACTACGATTATGGATTCGGTGTTCCGAGAGTCGGTGATTTTGTCTATAAGGATGTCAACGGTGACGGCGTTATCGATGACAAGGACTTGTCTCCTATCGGTTACTCGACAAGCATCCCTGGCATCAACTACGGTGTCACTTTGGGATTCAACTTCAAGGGTATCGACTTCAATGTGCTCTTCTCCGGTTTGGGAAGATATTCCAAGTACTATAGCGGCCAGGGTGTGGTTGAGTACACCAAGAGCGGTACTTACTTTGAATGGACAAGGCACGGCTGGACCGAGGAGCGTTACAACAATGGTGACAAGATCTCCTATCCGGCAATCTCCACCGCTCAGACTGTCAGCCATGCGGCCAATGACTTCTTCATCCAGAACCGTTCTTTCCTGAGATTGAAGAACATTGAGTTAGGCTACACCCTTCCTTCCCGCTTCCTTTCACGCGCGGGAGTCAACAGTGTCCGCGTCTATGTCAGCGGCCAGAACTTGTTCGTATGGGATAATCTTCGTGTGACCCATCTTGATCCTGAGCAGAATAACTCTTATGGTTATCCTATCACCAAGAATGTCAGTCTTGGACTTAATATTAACTTCTAAACTGACGATGAATATGAAAAATAAATTCTATATTATTGCAGCTTGTGTTTTGTCTCTGGCCTTGTCCTCCTGCTCAGACGCATTGGATCAGGCTCCTTCCGGAAAGATCTCGCTTGAGGAGGTTTTCAAGGATAATGACAAGACGATGTACTATCTCAACTCCTGCTACTCCAGCATCAACGTTAAAGGATGCGTGTGGTTTTTCTGGAGCAGAGGGCCAGTGAATTGGTGTGACGACGCATGGGACGCCGACGATCTTGATGTGGATTGGGCTGGGTCCAGAAAATACTATGACGGGAACGCCACGGCCGCTGACCATCCGGCAAGTTATAATGCAGGCGATGGCGGAAACCAGAGCGCCTCATGGTCACGTTATTTCCAGAGGATACGTAACTGTTCCGTGTTCCTTCAGAACATCCCAACAGCAAACGTGACCAAGGAAAGCGACCGCTCCAGATGGACAGCTGAGGCTCATCTTCTGAGGGCTTACTACTACTCGGAACTTCTGATGTGGTTCGGTTGCTCCCTTCCTATCATCAAGGAGCCTTACACTCTTGACGCGGACTTCTCCAAGGTTGAGCGCAGCTCGTTCCACGATGTGGTTCAGTTCATCATCGAGGATTGTGACGCCGCCCTTGCCTGTGATGAGCTTCCTTGGCGAATCACCACTGACAGCGAGGCCATGCGTATGACAAAGGCTGTCGCATGGGCGATCAAATCAAGGATGACAGTGTTCGCCGCCAGTCCTTTGTACAACGACGGCAACAACTATTGGGAAGAGGCCTACACTGTGAACAAGGCTGCTGTCCAGGCTCTTGAGAGCAACGGCTACGCTCTTTACAACAAGGTCAACCAGACTGCGGTCTGGGGAGCCGAGAGAGCTTACCTTCCTAACACCTATGCCCAGTTGTTCAATGAATATTTCTGTAATTCCGGTGCCTATGCCGCAGACCCTGCCGACAAGGAGACAATCTATCAGTTGAGAGATGGCGGTAACTGGGATCTTGCCAACGTTGACGCTCCTGGTGCCATCCTTGGTTACAAGGCTGGAACCTGTCCTTCTCAGGAGCTTGTAGATGCGTTTGAGACCGTAAATGGAGAGACTGTCCTTGATCTGGGCAAGCCTTATCTTGACGAGCAGCACCTCAAACCGAACTATAACAGTTCCAACTTTATGTATAACCACAACGATCCTTATGCAAACAGGGATCCAAGGTTCTATGCCACTGTCTATTACAATGGTTCCAAAAGATACTGCAACTGGTCGACTGCGGCTCAGAAAACATCTTTTGAGAATTTGGGTCAGGGTACAGGAAGCATGACAAGAATAATAACTACATGGGATGCCTATCAGAAAGAGGATGGTTCAATTGAGAATGCTGCGGAACCATTGATGGGACGTAAAGTAGTTGGAGAAAATATTCGAACAAACACACGTACAGGCTATTATCAGCGAAAATTCCTCCACCCTAACAGCGGTGTGGAGATGAGAATCCAAGGTGCCCGCCACAAGGATTACCGTCTTGCGGAGATCTACCTCAATTTCGCCGAGGCGGCCATGGAAGCCGGTCACGAACCCGAGGCTATAGTTTACGTCAACAAGGTTCGCGCCCGTGTCGGAATGCCTGGTCTTAAAGGTATTTCAGGAGACGCGCTTCGCCAGAGGATCCACAACGAGCGTAGGGTTGAGCTGGCCCTTGAAGGAAACCGTTACTTCGATGTCCGCAGATGGCATAAGCCGGACGAGGATCTCTCGGACACTGACCGTTGGGTCACCGCGGCTCACATCACCCACATGAATGACGGTTCCTACAAGTACGAACGTACAACAATCAAGGAGCGTCAGTGCTACACCAACAAGTGGCTTAAGATGCCGGTTCCTCTTTCCGAGGTCAACAACATGAGAGCCATCACCGGTGAAGACTGGCAGAATCCGGGCTGGTAATGGTTAAATCTTACAGAACACTTAATTAGAGCATTAAATATGTTGAATAAGAATATATTCACAGCAGCGGCGCTTATCCTGCTTGGAACATCCATCCAGGTCAAGGCGCAGGACATCACTGTCGCCGGTACCGTAAAGGATGTTTACGGCAACCCGTTGCCTGGCGTGATTGTCTCGGCTAATCATAAGGACTTGTACATTACTGACAAGAATGGCCAGTACACCGCCAAGGTGGGCAAGTCCGAGGATTTGGAGTTTTCCCTCCTTGGTTACAAGCCGACATCTGTCAAGGCATCCTCACAGGCGGATGTCGTCCTTGAGGATGACGCCCACAATCTTGCCGAGACAGTCAACATCGGACTGAGCAAGCAGAGCAGGGAACTTCTGACAGACGCGGTCTCAACCGCATCCAGAGAGCAGCTCGGAAAATCCTTGATGTCCCGTCTTCAGGGATCATTCTCGGGAATGTTCTCAGGACTCACCACGATGGAGACATCGTTCGAGCCTGGCTATGAGTCACTGAATATGTACATTCGTGGATTCTCGACTTTCCACGGCGGAGTCGCCGGTGTGGTCATCGACGGTATCCTCTATGACTCTTTCGCCCATGACATCCTCTACCGAATCTCTCCTGAGGAGGTTGAGTCGGTGTCCATCCTCAAGGACGGAGCATCACAGGCCATCTATGGTGTGAAAGGCTCCGACGGTCTGATTGTCATCAACACCAAGCGCGGTACTCCCGGCAAACTCAAGGTCGGAGTCAACATTTCCGAGACAGTCCAGACACCTACATCCAAGATTCGCAGTTTTGACTCCTACACATTTGCCGGCCTGAGAAACCAGGCCGCCGCGAATGACGGACTCGGCGAGTTCCACTATTTCCCGCAGGAGGCTCTTGAGGGCTTCAAGAACGGAGGAGACGAACTCTACCCTAACACAGACTGGTACGACATGCTTGTCCGCGATTTCTCAAATCAGCAGAGAATCTCGCTGGACGCTACCGGTGGTAACGAGAACGTGAGGTTCTATTCCAACTTCAACGTCCTGCGTCAGGGCAGTTTCTGGAACACCGATCAGAAGGACTACAAGTCTGACAACGAGAAGTACAGAGTGAATTTCCGCTCGAATGTCGATGTCAAGGTCAGCAAGTACATCAGCCTTTGGGCCAACCTTGCCGGATCTATCGTGAAGTCCCACACTCCGGGCGGTGCGGTCAACAACAACGGAAACATCTACAACCTGATCACCAGGATGCCTTCCTACATCTATGGACCGGTTACTCCTACAATCTATGACGAGGAAGGAAATGTTGTGGAGCAGGGCGGTGAAGTCACGACTTCAACCAACATCAACGCCTCTCCTTACGGAATGTTGAACCGTAGCGGCTACAGCAACGAGACCAACACCAACATCTACGGTCAGGCAGGTATCAAGCTGGATCTTTCATTCCTGACTCCTGGTCTTTGGGTTGGTGGCAGCGTGGGCTATCTGTCCTACATCACCGCCAACATGGCCACTACCCAGAACTATGCGAGATTCATCAGAAACGATGATTGGAACAATCTCGAATTCACCAAGTTCGGTACGACAATCAATGATATCCTTAAGTATTCGAAAGGGGAGGCATTGTACGGATACCTCTCTTACAAGGGAGAGGCCGGATGGCAGAGGGATTTCGGCAAGCATCATCTGAATGCCAATGCCTACGCCACCTATCAGGAGTTTGACAATTTCACAGGTAGCGCCACCTACGATTTCAGACGTGTCTACACCGGAGCCGAGCTGGCTTACGATTTCGACAAGAGATACGCTGTCAAGCTTTCCACCGGCTATTCCGGATCGGACTATTTCCCGAGAAAGACACGCTTTGTGTGGACACCTGGTGTCTCCGCCGCATGGATCGCCTCCAACGAGAGCTTCATCAGGGAGAGCATGCCGTGGTTGTCTTTGCTGAAGATCCGCGGATCCTACGCCATCACCGGTAACGACGCCACAGGATTTGACAGGTACGCCTACAAGGATCAGGTGACCAGCACCACGGGTGGCCTTATCCCTTATCTTGGCTACTACACCAACGAGTCTGTCTATGGCAACCCTAACCTTGAGCCAGAGAAGATCCACAAGGCCAACATCGGTATTGATCTCGGTGTCGCCAACCAGCTCCAGGTTTCCTTCGATGTGTTCAAGGAGAAGATGACCAACGGTGTGATCAGCTCAACCGCCAAGGTTCCTCTCTACCAGGGTATTCCTCTTGGAGCCTATCCTATCACCAACATGGGTGAGTACGAGAACAAGGGATGGGAACTCTCCGTAAGCTACAAGAAGCGTTTCAACTCTGACTTCGCCCTGTTCGTGGCCGGTCATCTTGACTATAGCAAGAACAAGGTCATCTTCGTCGGAGAGACCGCTTACAACGAGTCCTACGCCTACCGCTACCGCACTGAGGGCTATCCTGCCGGACAGTCTTGGGGCTACCTTACGGACTACAGCAACGGCAGCGGTCTGTATAATTTCCAGGATGAGATCGAGGCAGGTCCTAAGTACTCGTTCGGCACTCCTCGTCTGGGTGACATCAAGTACAAGGATCTGAACAATGACGGTGTCATCGACGAGAAGGATCTCGCACCGATCGGCAATGGATCTCTTCCTAAGTACAATTTTGCCTTCAATGTAGGTTTCAATGTCAAGAACTTCGAGGTCAGCCTCCTGTTCCAGGGAATCGGTGACTACGACAAGAACTATGGCGAGCTGATCTCCAATCAGTCTGCCAACGACGGAATATTCACTGAAAGCCATAAGTCTGCATGGACTGCCGAGAAGTGGCTCAACGACGAGGAAATCAGCTTCCCGGCTCTTTCCACAACCTCGACGACCAGCAACAGAACGAACGACTTCCTCCTGAAGGATGCGTCATTCCTTCGCCTGAAGACAGCCGAGATCTCCTACAAGATGCCTAAGAAGGTCTGCGATTTCCTTAACGCAAGTGCCTTCAAGGTCTATCTGAGCGGTCAGAATCTCTTCACCATCGATGGTATGAAGACAAACGACACTCCTGTCGAGGGCAGTGTGCTCAACTTTCCTGTCTATAGGATGTACAGACTTGGAATCAACCTTACATTCTAATGGAAATGGTTCATATGTTAAATCTGAATGTTATGAAAAAATTCCGCATAATTATTCTTGCAATGGTGGCCGCCGCGGCCCTGTCCTCTTGCCAGGACAGCTTGGATCTCCGCTCTAACGGAACCATTGACATGTCCGAGGTTTTCCAGGATCGCAACAGGACCAGAGGCTACCTCAACGCTTGCTACAACTACTTGAAGGCGCCGTATGTCCATGCCGGAGCGTACACCGACGACGCGCAGAACAGCGAGAGCATCACTGCCGGCCACAACTTCGACATCTGGTACAATTCCGATGTCACTTCAAGCAACTTCGCCGCCAACAACCTTGACGGCAATCCTTGGGGGCAGTTCTTCCAGGGTGTGCGCAAATGCAATGTCTTCATCGCCAACATCGACGGCGCCACGGCTGAAATTACAAACGAGGAGAGGGCCGGCTGGAAGGCTCAGGCTCTTACCCTCAGGGCTTGGTACTATCTTCAGCTCATGAAGAGGTTCGGTCAGCTTCCTCTGATCACTTCCGATCTTGGCACCAGCCATGACTATACCGCCGACAAGAAGGCGTCTGTGTCCGAGATCGCGGCTCAGATCTTAGCTGACTGCGACGCGGCGATCGCCACTGAGGATTCGGATGCATATTCCTATGTCTATCGTACCCAGCAGTGGGGAATGGCGACCAAGGCTCTTGCCCAGGCCATCAGATGCGAGACCGCGACCTACGTCATCAGCCCTCTCTTTAGTGATGGCGGCTACACCGCTGACCAGGCTCTTGACATCGCCGCCGACGCTCTCGCCAAGGTTCTTGCCAATGACTACAGCCTCTGGACAACAGCCAGCGGCGGCTACAATGCCTACGCTTCCTACTTCCTCTACAACCCTGATGATTACAGGGCCAAGGACAAGGAGACAATCTTCGGAGGCGTGCGCACGACTGTCTGGAAAGATTGTGGTCTTCCGATTGTCAGCGGTAGCTCCACTGCCGGCACCTGCCCTACGCAGGAGCTCGTGGATGCCTACGAGATGGCCAACGGAAAGCCTGCTATCACGGGCTACAGCGACGAGCAGCACCTTAAGCCGATCATCAACACCGAGTCTGGCTATGATGAGTCCAAGCCTTACGAGAACAGGGATCCTCGTTTCTACGCTACCGTGTTCTACAATGGCAGCAGCAGAGGAAATGATGAGATCTCCACTGTCGCCGGAACCAACTGCGGACTGAATGCGACAAGCATCAGGTACACCCACACCGGCTACTACATGCGCAAATTCGCCCATGACGCATCCAACAGAAACTCAAACTCTGACGGTTACATGCGCGGAGTGCGTCTCGCCGAGCTTTACTACAACTTCGCCGAGGTTGCCTATCAGGCAGTCGGACCGGACAAGGTTGTAAGCGTGTCCGGACTGAACCTGTCCGCCCGCGACGCCGTCAACAAAGTACGCGCGAGAGTCAACATGCCAGGAATCCCGAGCGGTCTGTCAGTGTCTGACTTCGAGAAGAGGTACCGCAACGACCGTAGGGTCGAGTTCGCCCTTGAGCCTGACCGTTATTTCAGCCTGCGCCGTTGGAAGGCTCTCTCTTCCACAGCGGTAGTGTCTGGAGTGAAGGTTTCCGGAACCGGCAAGAACATCACCTACGAGCGCTTCTCCTTCGACAAGCGTATGACATGCTCTGACAAGTACCTTCTCTATCCGCTCGAACTCTCCGAGGCGTCCAAGATTCTCGAACTGACCGGAAACGATTGGCAGAATCCTGGTTGGTAGTAGGTTTGTATTTTTGAATTGAAAAAAATTGATGAATATGAAAAAAATCATCTACTTGATATTGATAGCCTGCTCCGCTATATTCTTTTCCTGCAAGGATGACGATGGGATGACGAGAGATGGCGACATCGTTCTGTCAAACCTGACGGCGGAGCCGAGAATCGGTGCGGTTGTCCTCAAATGGGACAATCCTGCCGCAAGCGACTATTACTATGCGACAGTGACTTACAACAACGCTTCCGGAGAGGAAGTGAAGCAGAAGGTAAGTGTCTATAGCGTGGATCCCGACAAGGGAGAGGGTCACACAGCAGTGAGGATCGGTGGTTTCGCCGACACCAACACCTACGAGTTCACTGTCACTCCTTACACCTCTGACGAGCGCTATGGCGACGCTGTGACCGTTTCCTGCACCCCGGAGGACGCCTCAAAGGCCTTCAAGTAGGTTACAATCTGGTTAGATATACGAAGTACAGCACAAATGCTGTCAACATCCAGCTAATACGCAAAATCCTGCAAAGCAGAGGGAGCAGTCTCAATGAACGAAGTCACAAGTACTTCAAGAGTGATGACGCACACCTCTATCTATTACAGGATAATTGTGAAATAGGAATAAAAGAAAAGCAATAGATAGAAAAAGACTGCTTTGATTCCTATGTGTTTAGCATACCAGAGTGGTAGTAAGGGTGGCACATCAACAGTTCAAAAAGTCCTTACAGATAATCCTTTTGATGAAGCGGGAAATTTAAAACCTAATATTAAATATCAAACGGGTGAATTCAAGTATAATTATGAAACAGATGCTAATGGAAGGATATCTAATTGGAATACTGATAATCTGCAATTAACGGAACGAGATGGTCGACTAAATTATAACTCAGATTCTCTAGGAAAAATTGAAGGAGATCATGCAGGACACATAGCGGGAGATAGGTTTGGTGGCTCACCAGAACTGGATAATATTGTATCTCAATCACAAAATGTTAATTTAAGTCAATATAAAAAAATTGAAAATCAATGGGCAAAAGCTATAAGTGAAGGAAAAGAGGTAACGGTAAATATTGATATTAAGTATGATGGAGACGGTTTCCGTCCTATAGAATTTAATGTAGAATATACAATTGATGGTGACTTCTTTAGTCAAAGTATCCTAAATTAATGGAGGAAATGCAATGGGAAAAATGTTTGAAGACTATTTTTCAGAAATACAAGCGGACATGGTGTCAATTTGCTTGGAATATGTGGAAAAAAGAGCTGAGAAGATGAAGCGGATTGTTTTGCAATTTAAAACAGCGTTTTTAATTGTTTTGTATGTGTCATATCTGAATATAATTTCACGATTGCCGCGATTCGATGAACAATAATGATATAATATCAAATCTACCAGAAGCCTGATTTCATTTTTAATCAATAGACTTTTGTAGGCAAAA
>OLRH01001638.1_pt1 | contig 11554 bp, 10 predicted proteins | sample 1672321 | NCBI WGS metagenome assembly OLRH01 (sample SAMEA3136671, study PRJEB25190) | human gut metagenome | reverse complement strand
GGTGGACTTGATATACCTATCCACTCAATCATCAAACATATAACAGGAGGTTACTTTGAATTATAAGAAGTTTCTCTCTGAGCGAGATTTCTTGAAGGTCGCTAAGCGTGCAAGCATGGTGCAAGGTTGGTCCTTGTCCTCCATTGACTTCGCAGGCAATGAGCTTCGCTTCTTGGTTAATTCTGTAACACGTCCCGGCATTAAGTATACGATTATCGTTCAGGTCAATCCCATTGCTAAGAGCGTGATGATCGACAAGAAGGCTAAGCTGTATAAGATACTGCAGGACGCGGGAAATGCTGGCTTTTGCGGGTTTAGCGCATTTTGCTTATAGTATTGTCTGTGCTTTTACAGTTCAATTTTTATGCGTTTTGCGGCTTCGGCTATTGCGTCTGTTATTTCTTTCATTTGTTCTATATTTTCAGTCCAGTATTTTCGGAGGTACTTAGAGATCGATGTTGCCCAGAATGGGAGCGCCATACATATAGCCCTTATGTGTTTGCATGAGTACCCTCGGAGACGTGGATTTCTTATTTTTGGATATGCTACTTTCAGTGATCCAAATGCCGCATATCCTTTTCGTACTGCGAGGTATTGAAATCCCCAGAAAGTGTGCGCGGGACATGAGCAGTATATCTTAATCCCGGATTCTTTGAGCAGCTTATTTAAGTTTGTTTTTTTATCTACAATAAGTGTCGGGCTTATAGGATTAAATTGAATGATGGCTGTGTATTTTTTTCCGGGAGTTGTTGCAGAGTTGACTTGAAACCGGAGTTCGTTTCCGGCTGCATCTATGCTTATAAGGTCTATGCCGTTAACTTTAAGTGATCTTTGTTTGACTTTCAGAAATTCCGTTTCTGAGAGTATTTTTTTATATGTCACGGAGGATGGTTTAGTTTCATCTCTCATTCGTGAGTTTGTACTTTTGCTTTTTCGTTGATACTTTTTTATATCAGCTTTGCTGAGCTTTATTGTCTTGTTATTGCTTGGCATTTTGCTTATACTTTTATTTGTCACAAATATACTTGTTTATTTGATTTTTTGCTATTTTCTATCTATATTTGTCAAAAGATAACTATTTATTTCATGCACTTGTCCTCTACCGTTGTGCATACGTTTATGCTTTACTTCGATGTACTTCGAGGTTTTTGTCTGCACTTAGAAGAGGTAGAGGGCTTCTTAGTGCAGGCTTTTCTTTATGTATAGTGGTGTTGTTTATTTGTACATTTCCCCTGAGGATAAGGTGTACGTGGGTGTAACTATTAATGAGCGTCAGCGACGTAGTTGTTGGTTTCGTGCGGGTGACTGAAACCAATGCGTGAAGTGCGTTGCGCCGTTTTCCTGCGCCCAGCGCCGGACAGGCTGCAAAAAACGCGTCATAAACAGCGTCTGCAGCAGCTCCATGTACTGCCACTTCAGCCTTGAAACCGGCTTCCCGCGCAGAAGCAGAAACAACTCCGGCAGACGCGGCAGCAGCGGCTCGCCATAGGCCGCCTCAAACGCCTCCGGCAGATTGTCCGTCCACGGGAGCGACCAACGGCGTTCTTCACCGGGGTCGGAAAAATCGGAAAACACCATCCCCCGGTGCGGCTCGTCGGTAAAAACGCCGCGGATGGAGGAAAACTCCGTGCAGCGTGCGGCATACTGCCGGTGCGTTACGTCCAGAAAGCGCTCCGTCGCGGCAAGGCTCAGCCGGTCAGAGTCCGTAAAGCCGTTATAAACACTCTGCGGCTGCATGGTGTGGACGCGGAAGACCAGCTTCGTTTCGCCGGGCTGCAGCCGGTCAAAGCTGCGGTAGCCCGGCGAAAGGGAAAGCCCATCGATCCGCGCGGCAAACACCGCAAGCGGCGGCTCCGAAGAATCCGCCGCTTCATTCAGCGTCAGGGTCAGATATTTGCGTCGGAACGGCGGCTCCTTTGTCACAAGACCGCCCGCGCAGCCGCTGGGCCAGCGATCCTCGTCGTAGATCCATGGCTCCATGCCGAGTTCCTGCGCCCTTTTTATGCAGGCATCCGTCAGTCGGAACCAGTCTTCGCCCAGATACTCCGTCTGCAGGCCGGTGCGCGAGTGCATGAAAAAGCCGCCGAAGCCCATTTCATGCAGCACGTCGATCTGCCGCAGGAGCTCCTGCTCCTCCAGCTTTCCGTTCCACGCCCAAAAGGGCTTGCCGCGATAGGCGGCGGAGGGATTATGAAATTCCTGTTCCAGCGTTTTCATAGACAAGTTCAATCTCAGGCGGAGCCTGCACGGCGGTCCGGATGCTGCCGTCCGGCAGGCGCTTGTGTTCCAGTTTGATCACGCCGAACGGCGTCGGATAGCTGCCCTTTGCCCAATCCAGTCCGTCCAGATGCGGGCAAACGCGGATCTTCTTACAGCCGGGCTCCAGGATCTCCACGCCCAGCACGAACCGCGTCAGCCATGCGGTCGGCCCGCTTGCCCAGCCGTGACAGAGACTGTGGCGGAAGCCGCGGTAGCAGTGCTTTCCATAGGTCGCGTGAACGTCAATCTCGCTCGCGCGGGGAAGCCGGTCGATGGGCGCAGCGTTTTCCATCCACCGAAGATCAAAGTCCTCCCAGAAGGTCGTTGCGCCGAGCCGGAGCATGCCGCCCCAGTATGCGCGGAGCATGTCGAGCGCGCCCGCATAGTCCTGTGCCGCAGCCTGCGCCAGCAGCACATAATAGCCCATGAAGCAGCACAGTCCGGCGGCGCCGCCCTTTTTCAGAATGGTCTCGTTTGCGTCAGCTGCATCGAGAAGCCCTGCCAGCGCGGCCAGTGCTGCGGCCTGTTTGGATGCACAATGCTCCGGGCGGTATTGCAGCAGACGGGTACAGTCGGACTCTGCCTGCTGGGCAAGTGCTTCCTCGCCAAGCGCACGGAAGATCCGGCTGCTTGCCCGCGCCGCAAGAATGTGCAGCGCCTGGATCCCCATGTCGACTGCTGCGGGATCACCCTTCGTCGGCCAGTCCAGAAACCGATTTTCCAGCGTACAGTCCTTTCCGTCCGGACCGATATGCGCGGACAGATTTTCCGTCAGCTTTTTGAGATAGGGCAGTTGCCGGGCCAGATACGCCCGGTCGCCGAACTGCATATAGTAATCATGCTGAATGACGATCCACCACATGGAATAGGTCGGGATATCGTTCATCCACTGATCGGCAGGTGTCTGCGACGTTACCAGATCCAGACTGTCACGGATGACCTGCTGGTCGCCGAAGACGGCCTGGATGGTAGAGAGTTCTGGGTGCAGATCTCCGATCCATACCAGCCGGTCGCGCTTGACGCCGTCCCAGATATACTGCTGCATATTAAGATGGACGGTATAAGCGCCGGTCTCCCAGATCCGGTTCAAAAGCGGGTCGCTGCAGGAGAAGCTTCCGAGATACGGAATATCGCGGTATAGAAGGATCGCCTTTGCTGCACAGAACTGCATACCGGCACCCTCTGTCAGCAGGTCAATGCGGACAAAGCGGAAGCCGGTCTCGCCGACGGGTGTCATGCTGAGCTGCCGGACAGAAATCGTCCAGTCGCGGCAGGCGTGGTCGTTCGTTGCGCCGCTGGGGCCACCCGGCTCGCTCATTGCTTCTGTCGCGGATTCGCCGAACCGGATGCGCAGCCGCACTTCTTCCGCGCCGCACAGCGTACCGACACTGAGCATCAGCCCGCCTGCGAGCTCCTTTCCATAGTCCAGCAGAATGGAGGCGGCAGCGCCGTCGTTTGTGAGCGTGCAGCAGTCGGAATTGTGAAGCCCGACCTGTACCGAGCGGTTTTCCAGCAGCGCTTTACTGCCGGAAACGCGCCCGGCTTCCCATATCACCGCCGTGGGCGTCAGATAGACGCGGCGGCGCTCGTCCGCTTCCGCGCGGGACTCCAGCCCCTGTTTCTGCAAAAGGGTGTTTTCCTCTTTTTGAATCATATCGTTCTCCTGTGTTATCCTTTGACGGCTCCGGCGACCATGCCCTCCAGATAGTATTTCAGGCAGCTGCATGTGATGAGCATGAGCGGAATGGTACCGAGAATAAACGAGGCTGCAACAAGGCCAAGATCTGTCCGGGCAATGCCGGAGGCCGCGTTGAATACGATCTGGCAGAACGTCTTCATATCGTCACCGCCGGTCAGCGCGATCGTCGGCCAGATGTAGTCGTTGTACATGGCGACGACGACAGTAATGCCGACCGTGACCAGCGTCGGCTTGAGCAGCGGCAGACCGATGCGCAGAAAGCTGGAAAATTCATTTGCGCCGTCGATTTTTGCCGCCTCGAAAATATCGTTCGGCATCTGCTCAAACGCGGCCTTTGCCAGCATAATGCCAAAAACCTGCTGGCTTGCAATGTATGGCAGAATCAGCGCCCAGTATTTGTTGATGAGCCTGAGTTTCTGCATGATGAGATACTGCGGCACGATCGTGATCGTAGTCGGCACCATCATGACGGCGACCAGCATCCCGAACAAAAAGCGCTTACCCTTGAACCGAAGCCGCGCAAAGGCATAGCCGCTCAGAGAAACGTGCAGCAGAATGAAACCGAGCGACGCGCCGCAGATCAGGAACGAATTCAGGATAGGACGGCCGACAAAGCTGAGCGCCTTGCTGAAATTCTGCCAGTACGGCTCCTTCGGCAGTCCGAGAAAGTCGGTCGTGATGAGAACCGTCGGCTTGAGCGACATGTTTATAAGCATCACGAACGGGAAAAACGTCGTTACGATAAGAAAGACCAGAACGATTCGACTGACCCAATAGGAGGCCGTGCGCGGGGCATTTTTATTCATGCGGATTTCTCCCCCTTTCCGGACAGCACCTTATTGGTAATGAGCGTCAGAATGACGATCACAAAGAACAGCACCACACCGAGCGCGGACGCATAGCCATGCCGCCCGTCGCCGAACGCGACCTTATACATCTGTAATGCCGGGATCATGGTGCTGTAGCCGGGGCCGCCGGCAGTCATGGCTGCGACCTGCCCGAAGCCGGACAGACTTCCGATCAGGCTCAGCGTCGCGACGATCTTGACATACGGCCATACTCCGGGGATCTGCACATACCGGACGACATCCATGCTGGTTGCGCCGTCCACGCGGGCCGCGTCATAGAGCTCCGGGCTGATACTGTTGATGCCGGTATGGAACAGCAGAAAGTACATACCGGAGACGAACGGAAATCCGACCAGAATGATGCACATCAGCGCGGTGTCAGCGTTGTTCAGCCAGTTCTGCGTCAGACTGCCGAGATGCAGCAGCTTCAGAATGCTGTTGAAGCCGAAATTTGGATTATAAAGGTATTTCCAGATCAAAATCACAACGATGCTCGGCACCAGCATCGGGATGACAAACAGCGTCTTGATGATGCGGGAGAGTTTCTTATGCCGGACGTGATACAGAATCAGCGCGGCCAGTAGCGGGAAGAAAACGCTGTTGAACACGGCAAACAGGCTCAGAACCGCCTGATTCCGGAACGACATGCGGAACATATCGTCAGAGAGCAGAGCCTTGTAGTTTTCCAGCCCGATGAAATGCGTTTCGCGTCCCGGCATTTTGTCGGTCAGCGAGGTATAGAACGCCAGACCGACCGAAAAATACATGAATACGATCAGCATCAGAAACGTTCCGGCAATGAACAGATAAGGAACGCACCGTTCCGCAAAGCTTTTTTTCATATCCAGCAGCCTCCTGTCTTTTATAACTGTCCATCCAAACGGTGTGCTTCTCTTAAGCTGCGCTGCGCTTGGATCGACAGTTATTGAGAATAGCCGGGGAAAAGCGCGGAGCTTTTCCCCGACCGGCGGAATCCAATTTTATTTCGCGGTGTCAGCGGTGGTCGGGTCAAGATCGTAGCCGCCGGCTTCGATCTTGACGTCGGTATCATTGCCCTGCACGGTGGCCAGACCATCGAGGAAGGTATCGATGTCGATCTCACCCGCTGTCAGCTTGTTGATCAGGTCGTTGTGAATCGGGCGGTCAGCCTCCTGCGTCTGATACAGGCCGCACAGCTCGGAGGAATACGCCTTGACAGCACCCTCGACCACAAAGCCGGTCAGCTTTTCCATCAGCTCGTCCTTGAGGACGACGCCGTTGATCATGCACGGACCCTGCACAAAGTTGCCGTTGGAGAGCGTCTCCTCATAGCACATCTGTGCGCCTGCCTGCGAGTACCAGTACAGATAGAAGTCCAGAACACGCGCGTCGTGGTCGGCGTCGTTCTTCGGAACAATGCCCATGACGTTGCCGAGCACGTACAGGCCGCGCATCTTCGTGCCGAAACCCTCGGGAGCGTTGGCGAAGTCGGGGATGTTGAAGGTCGCCCAGTCAAACTGCGCACTCTCCGGCATGTTATTGATGTCGTCCAGAATCAGGCCGACATTCCACGCGCCGTTGAGCAGGATGGGGGAGACCTGCGTTTCAAACTCGGTGATGTTGTCAGCGCCGCCGCCGATCCAGTTTGCGGGGAAATATGCCGCGAGCTTCGCAAACTCAATCCAGGAGGTACGGCTGATATTGGAATGGATGATATCGTTCTTTCTGGCAGCAAGCATACGCTCGGTGCTGGTCACGGTGAAGGCGTCGCAGGAGAGGTTGTTGTCATCAAAGACAAACCCGTCGTTTGCGGACATGGTCTCGGCGTCATAGATCGCGTCGCCGGGCTGCACAAGGAATTCGCTTTCTTCATAGCGGAAGCCTGCGTCTGCAAGAGAGGCAAGGATCCAGGAAGCCTCCTGACCGACAGTGATCGGGTTTTCGTATCCGTTGTCGCGCAGCGTCTGGCAGGTTTCCAGCAGTTCTTCCCAGGTCTGCGGCGCTTCAAGTCCAAGCGCTTCAAACGCGGTCTTATTATAGTAGAAGGAAATACCGGTCTTGTCAAACGGCAGCGCACCGATGCCAAGACCGCCGAAGGCGTTCCAGGCCTCGGTCAGAATGGTGTCGTTGTACATGTCGCGGACAAGGCCATCCTGATACGGGTGCTGCATATCCAGAACGTCGCTCAGCTCACGCAGATAGTTCTTCTGGAAGCAGACCTCGTTGCCGCCCAGCGCATTTGTGAGGAAGTTTGCATGGACGATATCGGAGGTGCCGGTCATGTCGCCGGAGAACAGGGACTGCATCTTGGCCATGTAAGCGTCGTTGTCAGAAACAACGTCGACCGTGACCTTGGTTTCCGGGTGCAGCTTGGTGTATTCCTCGGCGAGCTTCTTTTCGCCTGCGGTATAGTAGCCGTTGATGACCGTGACGATGATCTCGTCATTTTTGCTGGTGTCCCATGCTGCGTCAGAGCCCTCCTGCGGCTGCGGGGCGGGCTGATTGGCAGTTTCCGTGCCCTGTGTGTCCGTCTCCGTCTGCTGGGTGTCGCCCTGTTCCGGGGTGGTCGTCGGTTTTGCGCAGCCCGCAAAAATCGCCGAAAGCATCAGCACGGCAAGCAGGAGCGCGATCCACTTTTGCATCTTTTTCATTGTTTGCTTCCTTTCATGTTAAAATTATAATGTATCCTGAAGCCGCTGCCAGCTCTGCATGCCTGAGCGGGCTGCGGGCGCTTCATTCAAATATGCTACACGGGTAACTTTTGAGCCTGAAAGAAATTCTACGTTTTGATCCGTAGAATTTCCAAAGTGATTACCGGCCGGGAGGCGCAGTCGATGCGCGCTGGATCAGCTCCAGCTGATTCAGATAATATCCGGTCGTGCCCTGCTGGATGTTGGTATAGAGCAATTCAAACGCCTTTTTGCCGAATTCCGCCTTTGAAACTGCCATTGTCGTGATGGAGGGCCGCCACGCCTGCGAAAAGAGAATGTCGTCAAAGCCCATGACGGAAACATCCTCCGGCACGCGCAGGCCCGCCTCCTGAAGCGCGGAGATCGCGCCCATTGCCATCAGATCGTTCAGGCAGATGACGGCTGTGAACCGGCGTTCCGACTTTAGCAGTTCCTGCGTCAGCGCATAGCCCTCTGCGATCTCTGTGTGATACGGCGGTTTGCCGTCGAACAGCAGATCCGAGCCGCAGGGGAGCTGGTAACGCTCGACTGCGGCGAGATAGCCGTCAATACGGTGGTCAAACTGGAATTTCCGGCTGAGGCCGCTCAGATATGAGATCTCCCGGTGCCCGAGGCCGTACAGGTAGCTGACCGCCTTATCCATTGCAGTGACATAATCGCTTTCAATCGAGCTGACACGCTTGAGATCGACGTCGGTGTTGCCGGAAACGACGACGCGGATACCATTATCGGTCAGACTGTAGAGCTTGGCCATGTCGAACTTGTAGGGAATGGCAGCGATAAAAACGCCGTCCACGCGGCGGGCGATATAGTTGTCGAAATAGTCGTTGATATTCTTGTTGCCGGTGCAGATGTTGACGAAATATCCGCGCTCCATCGCGGCGTTTTCAAAGCCGACGATGATCTCGCCGTAAAACGGGTTCGTCGCATCGTTGACCATGAAGGAAAGCTGACGGGTCTCGTTTTTTGTCATGCTGCGCGCGATCATATCCGGCTTGTAGTTGAGCTGCTCAACGGCGTCCAGCACCAGCTTCCGCGTCTTTTCAGACATGCTGCGCGAGCCGTTCAGGACATAGGAGACCGTCGCGGTGGAAACGCCTGCAAGCTTTGCTACATCTGTGCGCGTGACCTTCATGGGCGTTTCCTCCTTCCATTTTGCTACCCGGATCAATGCAAAAAAGCATCAAAATATCAGATAATTCCGGATGATCCAATCCTTTTACGATTGCAGTATATCTTTTCTAAACCGGAAAAGCAAGTATAATTTTACCCGTATAGCAAAATTTGTTGACTTCTCATAATCGCCGGTCTATAATCTATGCAGAATCCACAAAACATTTTGCTGACGCAAAGGAGCAACGCCTATGCGAGTTTCGGGACAAAGCACGGACTACCTGCGCATCTCTCCTTCGCGCGCGCTTTGGAGTGTCTGCGCACCGCTGATCCTCGTCAACCTTGTGCTTGCCGTCACAACGACGCTGACGAACCGGCTCTATAGTCAATACGCGGGGCAGACCTATTTCACCGTGACCGGCTATCTGAGTGTCGCCACGACGCTGTTCGTGAACGTCGTTTCCAGCGTCTATACTGCTGCATGGATCAAAATTGCGCACCAGTTCGCCCTGCACGACCATCCGACCGTGACACGCGCGATGAAAAACGCGGGATTTACGGTTCTGCTTGCCAGCGCGGCCTGCGCGGGACTGATGCTGCTGCTCATAGAGCCGGTTCTGCATGCGCTGAACGTTCCACCGGCGTTCGGCGCTGACGCGAGACTTTATTATATTCTGTATCTGATCGCGTATCTGCCTTCCGCGCTTGCGGCGCTCTTTTTAACGATCGTCAACGGGATCGGCAGCTCACGGCGGATCTTTTGGATCAACATTATCGTGATCTGCGCGAATCTGCTTGCCGCCGTTCTTCTGCTTGCGGTTTTCCGCATGAAGCTGATCGGTGCAGCCCTGAGCAGCGCGTTGGGCGCGGCGCTGCATCTGCTGGTTTATTGGTTCCTGTTCCGCAGGGAAGGCTATTTCCGCGCGGGAGAACGCTTCCGACCGGACTGGATGCAGACCGCCGCGATCCTGCGCGACAGTGTGCCGATCGCGCTGCAAAACCTTTTCTGTACCGCCGGATACCTGATCGTGACGCTTCAGGCAAACCGCTTGCTTCCGTCTGATTATATTACGGTTTTGAGTGTCAGCCTGCCCCTGACCGGCATCATGAGCGCTATCACCTCGGCGGGACTTGCGTTTGTGCCGCCCAATTTCGCTGCCGGCAATGCCGCACGTATCAGGGCGTTTCTGCGGTTATCGCTTGTGTGCTGCGTTCTGTATGGCGCGCTGTGCTGCCTGCTGTATTGGACGCTCGGGGCGTGGTATTTCGGCATGCTGTTTCAGAACCGGCAGATCATCGCTTACGGCGTGGAATACTGGCGCTGGTATGGGCTGGGGCATCTGGCGCTTGGCGTTGTGTACCCACTGCGCACGTTTTTTGTCAGCGTCGGACGCGGAAAGCTGGCGATGCTGTCCGGCACCGGCGAGTTCATCGGGAATGCGTTCTGCGCCGCCGTCCTGATCCCGCGCTGCGGCGCGCTGGGCCGCTCTTTATCCTATCCGCTCGGCTGGCTTGCTGCCGCGGTTTTTCTGCTTGCGGCGTATTGGAGTGCCGGGAGGCGATGCGCGAAAATAGACACACGAGCGAACTGATATATTTTGTGACACAGGAGGATTGATCACATGAAATACAAGAGTTTTCATCCGGGGCAGCCGTGGCTGGACACCAATGGGAAGCGGATCCATGCGCACGGCGGCTCTATTTTCTATGAAAACGGCCGCTACTACTGGTATGGGGAAAACAAGGAAAAAACGACTGGCCTTGATTCGATCTGGCACTGGGGAATCCGCTGCTATGTCTCAGGCGATCTTTACAACTGGGACGATCTTGGCCTGATCATTCCGCCGGAGCCGGACGATCCTGCGTCTACGCTGCACCCAAGTAAATGCGTTGATCGTCCGCACATCCTATACAATCGGAAAACCGGAAAATACGTTTGCTGGCTGAAGGTCATGTCCGTGGGTTGCACAGTTCTGACTGCGGATGCGCTGCTGGGGCCATACACCGTCGTACACGAGGGACTCTGGCCGCTTGGCATGGAGCCGGGCGACTTTGACCTTGCGGTCGCGCCCGATGGGAAAGCCTACTATTTCTTTGAACGAGTCCACTCTGAGCTGATCTGTGCTGATCTGACGGATGACTACACCAACGTGACCGGCTATTACAGCACGCATTTTCCGCGCCTCGGTCCACCCTATACGCGCGAAGCACCTGCGCATTTTATCCGGAAAGGGAAGCATTATCTTCTTACCTCCGGTACGACCGGGTACTTCCCGAACCCCTCGGAACTTGCAATTGCCGATACCTGGCACGGTCCGTACCGCGTTCTGGGCGATCCGCATCCGGCGGATGATACGCGCACGTCATTTCATTCACAGATTTCCTCCGTGTTCCGGGTCCCGGGCAAAAAAGACCTCTATATTGCACTCGCCGATCGCTGGCTGCCGCAGAGAATGTCGCTTTCCTATGAAAAATACCGTATTCTCTTTGAACGCGGGTTCGGCAGTAACCCGAATGCCGTTTATACGCCGCAGCAGCAGAAAGAAACGCTGGATATCGGCATCAAAAACACCGTACTTGCCGACTACATCTGGCTGCCGCTTCGATTTGACGGAGAGATGGCCTATATTGACTGGCTGGACGAGTGGAAACTTGAAGACTATGAATAGACTGCATTCGTTACATTTCTAGTTTCAAAAGCAGGAGGACAATATGAGAATTCTATTTCAAGGCGATTCCATAACGGATTGCCTGCGCAGCAGCTATGACAGCGGCGCTTTTGTGGGCAGCGGCTATCCCTGCCTGATCCAGGCGGATCTGTGCCTGAACCACACGGATATTGAGGTGCTGAACTGCGGCATCAGCGGAAACCGCGTGACGAATCTGCTTACCCGCTGGAAAAAGGACTGCATCAATCTGCGTCCGGACGTTATTTCGATCCTGATCGGAGTCAACGACGTCTGGCA
>OLRH01001622.1_pt1 | contig 11642 bp, 4 predicted proteins | sample 1672321 | NCBI WGS metagenome assembly OLRH01 (sample SAMEA3136671, study PRJEB25190) | human gut metagenome | reverse complement strand
CTGCCGGTAGGAAATATTAAACCGGAAGGCTGGTTGAAAAAGTACTTATTATTGCAGAAGGAAGGCCTGACAGGTAAACTGGGCGAGATCAGTGCATGGTTGGATAAGGAAGACAATGCATGGTTACTCTCCGGTGGCGATCATGGTTGGGAGGAAGTTCCTTACTGGTTGAAGGGATATGGCAATATGGCATATATTCTGAATGATTCTACAATGATAGCTGAAACTCAAACTTGGATTGAAGCGGCTATCCGAAGTCAGCAACCGGATGGATATTTTGGTCCGGTCAATGAACGAAGGGGGAACCGGGAACTTTGGGCAAATATGATCATGCTCTGGTGTCTGCAATCCTATTATGAATATTCCGGTGATGAGAGGGTTATCAGTCTTATGACTAACTATTTCAAATGGCAAATGACGGTACCTGATGAGAATTTCCTGAAGGATTATTGGGAAAACAGTCGTGGAGGAGATAATCTGTACAGTGTTTATTGGCTTTACAACCGGACGGGTGATAAATTCCTGCTGGAGCTTGCAGAGAAGATACACCGTAATACTGCCGACTGGACTAATGATTCGGCATTGCCTAACTGGCATAATGTAAATATCGCTCAATCTTTCCGTGAGCCGGCTACTTATTATATGCTTAGTGGTGATTCGGCAGATTTGAAAGCTTCTTATAGAGTACACCATCTGGTGCGCCGCATATTTGGGCAAGTACCGGGAGGTATGTTTGGAGCTGACGAGAATGCCCGTCTGGCTTATATAGATCCGCGACAGGGAACAGAAACCTGTGGCTTTGTAGAGCAGATGGCTTCGGATGAAATCATGCTTTGTATGACTGGTGATCCTTTCTGGGCAGAACATTGCGAGGATGTGGCATTTAATTCTTATCCGGCAGCAGTGATGCCTGATTTTAAGGCATTGAGATACATTACCTGTCCCAATCAGGTAGTGAGTGATTCTCAGAATCATAGGCCCGGTATCGATAATGGAGGCCCTTTCCTGGCAATGAATCCTTTCAGTAGTCGTTGCTGCCAGCATAATCATGCGCAGGGATGGCCTTATTATATTGAGAACCTGATGTATGCAACTCCCGATAATGGTTTGGCTGCCGTTATCTACGGTCCTTGTACCACGCAGGCCAAGGTGGGTGAAAACGGTACAGTCGTTACCCTGAAAGAAGAGACGAACTATCCTTTCGAGGAGTCTATACGTTTTGTCTTGCAAGCTTCTGAGAGTGTGGATTTCCCTTTGTATCTACGTATTCCTTCCTGGTGTAAGAGTGCCAAAGTACTTGTCAATGGGAATGTGGTGAATGCTGATATGGAGTCGGGTAAATACATCCGTTTGTGCAGAACATGGAGCGAAGGTGATGTGGTTACTTTACAATTGCCGATGGTATTATCCGTCAAGCGTTGGGAAACAAACCAGAATAGTGCGAGTGTGAATTATGGTCCGTTGACTTTCTCTCTGTTGATAGAAGAAGAATATAGGAAAGTGAACAGTGCGGAAACAGCCATCTGGGATTCCAAATGGCAGAAGGATGCGGACGTGAACGCATGGCCTACTTACGAGATTTATCCGCAGAGTGCATGGAATTATGCTTTGAAGCTGGACGATAAAACTTTGACACAGTGCCTGAAAGTAGAAAGAAAAGAATGGCCTTCTGATGATTATCCTTTTACCACTCAGAGTGTGCCCCTTATGATAAAGGCAAAAGGGCGGAAAGTACCTTCCTGGGGAATTGACAAGTATGGACTGTGCGGAGTATTGCCGGAAGAAGATGCTCCCAAAAGTGAAGTACTGGAAGAGATTACGCTTATACCGATGGGAGCCGCCCGTTTGCGTATTTCGGCTTTCCCCGTAACCCAATAAAATAAATGAGATAACATCGGGATACTATGAAGAACTGTAGATTGATATTGATTATAGGTATACTGGTTTTAGGGATAACAAAGTTGCCGGCATCGGAATATGAGAAGGTGCGTAAAGCGCCTCGCGTGCATGTTCCGGTGTGGCAAGCCTTTGCCCTGTCGGATGTGGAGTTGACTGACAGCTATTTCAAGAAAGCAATGGAGCTGAATAAAGAATACTTGCTTTCGCTGGAAGTAGACAGGCTGATTCCGCATGTACGCCGTGGTGTGGGGCTACAAGGAAAAGGCTCTAATTATGGAGGTTGGGAAACACATGGAGGATGTAGCTACGGACATTATATGTCGGCTTGTGCCATGATGTATGCTTCTACAGGCGAGAAAGCGTTCCTGGATAAACTCAATTATATGCTGAGCGAATTGCAGGAATGCCAGAATCAGACAAAAGACGGATGGTTCATTTCCGGTGCGGGAGCGAAGGAAGGATATCGGCAATTACTGCAAGGTAACGTTATCCTGAACCGGCCCGATGAGACCAGACAACCCTGGAATTATAACCAGAATGGCAATTCCTGGTATTGCATTCATAAGATTCTGGCAGGTTTGAAGGATGCCTATGTCTATGCAGGCTGCAAGCAGGCGAAAGATATCCTGCTTCCTTTGGCCGATTTCATTGCTAATATCGCTTTGAATAGTAATAGCGATTTATTTCAGAGTACACTGAGTGTGGAGCAAGGCGGAATGAATGAAGTGTTTACCGATATCTACAGCATAACCGGAGATGATAAGTATTTGCAGATAGCCAAGAGATTTAATCACATTAATGTAATATATCCGGTAGCCAATGGAGAAGATGTACTATTTGGACGCCATGCCAATGATCAGATACCTAAATTTATGGGAGTAGCCCGGGAATATGAATTTTCCTCTAATGAAGTTTATCATAAAGCTGCCCGTAACTTCTGGGATATGATTATAAATAATCACACGTTGGCTATCGGAGGAAATAGTTGCTATGAACGTTTCGGCATACCGGGTGAGGAGAGTAAGCGTCTGGATTATACTTCGGCTGAGACTTGTAATACCTATAATATGCTGAAATTGTCCAGACAAATGTTTATGCTGGATGGAGATTTTAAATATCTGAATTACTATGAGCATGCTTTATATAATCATATATTAGCTTCTCAGGACCCGGATATGCCCGGATGTGTAACCTATTATACGTCTCTGTTGCCCGGTTCCTTCAAACAATACAGTACTCCGTTCGATTCTTTCTGGTGCTGTGTCGATACAGGTATGGAAAATCATTCCAAGTATGCTGAGTCCATCTATTTTAAATCAGAACAGGATTTACTGGTCAATCTGTATATTCCCTCACGCCTAAATTGGAGAGAAAAGGGGATGGCGTTGACAATGAATACCCGTTTCCCGGAATCGGATACGATTTCTGTCAGTATAGATAAAAAAGGGGATTATACCGGTTCATTCCTGTTTCGTTATCCTGCCTGGGTAGATGGCGAAGCGGTGGTTCTGATCAATGGAAAAGAAGCGAAGACGGAAGCCCATAAAGGAAACTATATACGTCTGTTGTCTCCGGTGCAGACAGGAGACGTCATCACTTTGGTATTCGCCCGGAAGTTATATATCGACTATGCAAAGGATGAACCTCACTTTGGTTCTGTCATGTATGGCCCGTTGTTGCTGGCCGGTGGATTGGGTAAGGAGAATATGCCGGCAGACCGTGTTTCCGATAATCGGGCATGCCGTGAATCGGTACCTGCCGGAAATATCCCGATGCTGGTTGGCTCATTGGCTGACCTGGAGAGTTGGATTGTATGTTCTTCACAAAGTCCGCTGCACTTTACAGTTAAGAATGGGGGTAAGCAACAGGATGTGGAACTGATTCCTTATTTCCGGATGCATCATCAACGGCATACGGTCTACTGGAAAATATACAGTCCCGATGAATTTACCTATCGCACTCGTTCTCTGACGGATGAAGTGAAGATAGGAGACGAAAAAAATGAAAAGAAACATCTGCTCTGGGGAGAGAATGACTCCATCTACTGGCACGATTTCTTCTGGGCAAAGAACAGACAATATCGTATGGCAGACGGCGGCTGGTTTTCTTACGTTCTGCATATAGATAAAAAAGAAACGAAGCCCTATAACCTGATTTGCCGTTTCTGGGGGGATGAATCGGAAGCCGGTCAATTTGATATCCTAGTAGATGATAACCTGCTATGTACGGTCCGTTTGGACAGAAGACTTTATTTGACTTATGTGGACGATGTATTCCCTATTCCGGTGGAATGGACACAAGGCAAAGATAAAGTGAAAGTGACATTCCGGGCCGGTAAGGATAAGCGGGCGGGCGGATTGTATGAATTGAAAATAACTTCTGATACGAATTATAGATAAATCATAAAATATAGAATAACCATGAAGAAAACACTGATCGTCCTTTTGGCTTCCTGTACTCTCCTTTCCTGTGAGTCTATGCAGGAAAAGTCTGATTACTTTTATAAGGATGTGCCTTTTACCAATGTGCATTTCAATGATAACTTTTGGGCGCCACGTATCGAAACCATTCGTAGTGTAACCGTTCCTTTTGCTTTCCAGAAATGTGAAGATACGCATCGCATCGATAATTTTGCCGTAGCAGGCAAATTGATGGAGGGTGAGTTCAATTCACCTTATCCGTTTGATGATTCGGATGTCTATAAAATTATGGAAGGAGCTTCTTATCTGATGGCGGTCAAGCAGGATAAGGCGTTGGACGCTTATGTGGATAGTCTTATCACCCTGATTGCTGCCGCGCAGGAACCGGACGGATACTTGTATACAGTCCGTACAAGTGGCGGAAACCATCCGTGGATCGGTAAGGAAAGATGGGAGAATGAACGGGATAATAGTCATGAGCTCTATAATGTAGGACATATGTACGAAGCCGCGGTGGCTCATTATCTGGCAACAGGGAAACGTTCGTTCCTGGATATAGCGATAAAGAGTGCGAATCTGCTATGCGAGACTTTTGGACCGGAAGAAGGGAAAATCACGGTAGCACCCGGACATCAGGAAGTTGAAATCGGTTTGGTTAAACTCTACCGGGTAACGGGAGATAAACGTTATCTCGATCTGTCCCAGTTCTTCTTGGATGCACGTGGAAAGTATGATAAGTACGACCGTAGTAGTGAAGACCAGTTCCGCAACGGCGCTTACTGGCAGGATCATAAACCGGTGCTGGAACAGGATGAGGCGGTAGGCCATGCCGTGAGAGCTACTTACATGTACTCTGCAATGACAGATGTTGCCGCACTTAAGAACGAAGAACCTTATAAGAATGCTATAGATAAGCTTTGGGAAAATGTAGTTGGAAAGAAAATGTATATCACCGGTGGTATCGGTTCCACCCGTCACGGCGAAGCTTTCGGCAAGAACTATGAATTACCCAATAGTACCGCCTACTGTGAGACTTGCGCCGCTATAGCCAACTGTATGTGGAATCTGCGCATGTTTATGTTGCATGGAGATTCCAAATATATTGATGTTCTGGAGCGTTCCTTGTATAATGGTGTGCTGAGTGGCATCAGTCTGGATGGCAAGAAATTCTTTTATCCGAATGTGTTGACTTGTGATGAGAATGGTGCCGAACGTAGCGAATGGTTTGATTGCTCTTGCTGTCCTTCCAATTTATCTCGTTTCATTCCTTCAGTTCCCGGATATGTGTATGCGGTTTCTGCCAAAGGAATGTATGTCAACTTATACGGAGCCAATGAGGCCGAAGTTGTTTTAAACAGTGGAGAGCATATTAAGCTGACACAACAAACTGATTACCCTTGGGATGGTAAAGTCATACTGACATTGACACCCGAAAGCAAGAAGCACTTCGACGTAATGCTGCGTATTCCCGGATGGGTGAATGATCAGCCGGTTCCTTCTGATTTGTATAACTATACGGCAACCCATAAACTAGCGGTGGAGATAACCGTAAATGGACGCGCCAAAGAGTACAGAATGGAAAAAGGCTATGCTGTTCTGTCGGAAGATTGGAAACCGGGTGATGTCATTGAAATGAATTTACCCATGGAGGTACATACATGTAAGGCAAATGATCTGGTGGAAGCTGATGTCAATCATATAGCTGTGGAACGCGGCCCGATTGTTTATTGCGCTGAATTTGCCGATAATAAGAATGTAGTTCTTAACTATGTACTGAAACCGGAAACAGCTTTTGCGCCCGTTTTTGAAAATGCCATGTTCGGTGGAGTAAATGTATTGAAGGGCAAGGCTGAACGGATTGTTGCTGAGGATAACTTTAAAGTCATCAAGTCTGTAATTGATTCCCTTACTTTGATTCCTTATTATGCACGTTCCCATAGGGGAAATGGTGAGATGACCGTATGGTTTCCTTCGGATGAAACAATTCTGAAGAATCAACTGATAGAGCGTGGGCGTATGACGGATAAAGTTATTATCGGGCATACTGACTCGGAGGTAGCCCATAACCTGAAAGGTAAGAATACGCATACCGGAGGACCCAATACTTGGCGGGATGCATCGGATGGCGGTTGGTTCTCCTATACAATGAAGGTGGATGCGGAACGACCGATGGAATTGGTGTTGACTTATCTCAGTACGGATGGTGGTAACCGGGAGTTTGAGATTCTGGTAAATGACCGGAAGATTGGTGAGCAAAAACTGCGGGCGGAAACTTATAGTGCCTGGATTGACAGGGCTTATCCCATACCTGCTAATTTGACGAAAGGCAGAAAAAGTGTGACGGTGAAGATTCAGGCTTTGCCCGGAATGATTGCCGGAGGAGTATTCGGTTGCCGGACACAAAAACAAAAGGAATAGGAGAGTGTAGGAATGAAGTAGCAAAATGGCAAAATGATAATTTGGCTCTTTCAGAATCCTTTCGTCCGTCCCATTTATAAAGAAGTGAAAAGAAACGCAAGGATTTTGCGTTTCAAAGATTTGAAGAGATACTAAGACTGGGAATAATGTGATAAAATGCTATATAATTTCTAATATCTTGCACGTTTGGATTTGAATCTGTCTGAACTGTATTGAAAAGGAAAGTTTTCTTTGCTTCAAGTGCTTCCGCCAACCAGAACAAATAAGTTCTGGTTGGCGGAATGGTTATACCCTTTATGATACATGGCTACACCTAATGGGGTAAAAGGTTACACCTTTTGAGCAAAATGGTGTAGCCTTGGAAAAAGGATTATCTGTTTTATAGAAACAGATTGTGTGTTTTGACTGATTAGATTGTATGTTTGGGGTAAATAGACCGTTTGTTTTGGAGTAAATAGGCAGGTTCTTTCCCGCAAAATATGATTTCTTTTTTCCAGATAGCTCGTTTTATTCAAACCTTGAGTTCGTAGAATTTCAAGAAGCTGATAGTATAGAAAGGAAAATGCTTGTTTCTATTTCTATTTGATAGTTAGTATAGTGCCTCTTAAAACTGATATGATTGCATTTTCTGCCATATACAAATATGGCAATTACAATTCATAAGACAGCCTGCCCCCTTTGACAGTTCTGTGTTGAAAGAATCTTTGCAAAGCTTGCCAAGAACCTTTTGTACCCCCTATTAATGACAGGATTTTATTGTCTTTTGCCAAAATTATGATGTAAATCTTCTCTTCTAATCCCTACATTTGTGTTAATCAAACTGCGGATTTCTGGAAAATGAGACAGATTTGATACTATGAGTTCTTATAATACACTATTGTTATACTTATTAATTGATCTAATTTATGGAAAAGAAAAGAGTATTTGATGTTGGAATGCTCCCTGACAAATGGCATTCCTGCTGGGGGATTTGTTTGATTATGACATTGTTGTTTGTCAATTCACCCCTTGCTTTGTTTGCCGATGTTGCTGCTGTAGCTTCTACGACACAAGCTACAAAAATAATAAAGGGAACAGTGACAGGCGTCGACAAAGAACCCTTAATAGGGGTACTTATCACAGTGAAAGGAACTGCCCAGGGAGTGATTACCGGTGCTGACGGGCAGTACGAGATTACAAATGTTTCGAATAATGCTATATTGGTATTTTCTTATATAGGATATCAGAAACAGGAAATCCAGTTGAAAAATCAGTCTGTATTGAATGTTGTGATGCAGGAATCCAATGAAATGCTGGATGAAGTTGTAGTAGTTGGTTATGGTACTCAGAAAAAAGTGACGGTAACGGGTGCTGTATCTGCTGTCAGTACCAAAGAACTAACTCAATCTCCTGTTGCCAATATATCTAATTCATTGGCAGGTAAGTTGACCGGTGTTACTGCTATTCAGTACTCGGGAGAACCGGGTTATGACGGTGCTACCATCTGGGTACGTGGTCAAGGAACCTATCAGACTGCTTCCAATCCGTTAGTTATTGTAGATGGCATTGAACGCGCTTTTGGTGATATCGACCCGAATGAAATAGAAAGTATTTCTATCCTGAAAGATGCTTCTTCCACAGCCGTATATGGAGTGCGTGGTGCGAATGGAGTTGTGATTGTTACTACGAAAAGAGGATCTGAGGGTAAGCCTCGCATTAATGTTAATGTGCAGCAAGCAGTGCTGAATCCTACCCGATTGCCGGAATATCTGGAATCATATGATGCTTTGCAACTTTACAGAGAAGGTCTGAAGAATGATGGTCTTAATTATGCAACATATACGGATGAGTATATTGAGAAGTTCCGTGATCGCAGTAACCCTACTTACCAGTATTTGTATCCTAATGTAAACTGGCAAGAAGAGTTGTTGCGGAAAGCCTCATTCAAAACTCAGGCCAATGTCAATGTATCGGGTGGTAGCGGTGCCGTTCGTTACTATATATCCGTATCCTTTCTGAATCAAAGTGGAATGTACAAGCATACGGACTTGAATGATTACGATACTCAGGTACGTTCCGAACGCTATAATTTCCGTTCCAATCTGGATGTGGATTTCTCTAAGAGACTGAAGATGGAACTGAATCTTGGAGGAATTATCCAAGATAACAACTTCCCCGGTCAGGCGGCAGGAACTATCTTCAAAGCTATACAACAAACTCCTTCCTGGTGGTATCCTATGCTTAATCCGGATGGATCCATCGGTGAAATTGCAGGTAAAAATGCTAATCCGTATGCTCTTCTTACGCAGACCGGTTATGGGGCACACCATACCACAACGTTGAATGCTACGGTGGGATTATCTTGGGATATGTCGGGACTGGTGAAAGGTTTGACTGCCAAAGGACGTATAAGTTTTGATAATAGTAATTGGCGAAATGTGAACAGACATCGTTCTTATAAGTCTTATACATTCTCAATTGATGAAAATGAAACGGATCTATCCAAAGGAACTTATTCTTCCGTAGGAGATGGTAATACGACATTAGGTTATGATGTGATTGCCAATGGTTGGAGAACAGCCGTAGTAGAAGCCTCTTTGAATTATGACAGACAATTTGGACGGCATCAGGTAGGTTTACTGGCATTGTATAACCAACAACAAAATACACCGAGTGTGGGTGGAGGTACTCAGAATGCGGTGGCTGGTTTGCCTTATCGCCGACAAGGTCTGGTGGGGCGTGTTACATATAATTTGGACAAGAAGTATTATTTTGAATTTAATGCGGGATATAACGGTTCCGAGAACTTCCCGAAAGGTAAGCGTTTTGGTTTCTTCCCTGCCGTGTCCGGTAGCTGGTTAATTTCAGAAGAGAACTTTATAAAGAATAATGTATCTTGGCTCGATATGTTAAAGTTAAGGGCTTCTTTCGGTGAAGTGGGAAATGACCAGATTGGTGGTAGCCGCTTTATGTATATGACGACTTGGAACCCGAATATGTATGGTTATAACTTTGGTTATGTGCGCGATGGTTGGTATCTGGGAGGTGCCCAGGAAGCCACTACCGGAAATCCGAATGTAACGTGGGAACGTGCCCGGAAGATAGATGTCGGTTTGGATATAGCTTTGTTCAATAATCAGTTGCGTTTCACCGGTGACATCTTCTTCGAACACCGTACGAATATTCTCACTACTCCTTTGACTATTCCCGACCTCTCGGGTGTGGAGTCCCTTCCGCTTATCAATGCAGGTATTGTAGATAATAAAGGTTTTGAATTAGAATTGGAATATCGTAAGGCTTTCCGTAATGCCAGCATCTTTGCTGTAGCCAATTTCTCTTATGCACGCAATAAGATCATTGATATGACCGAACCTGACTATGTGGGCCGTGAGTGGCGTGAAAACGAAGGACGTCGGATTGGTGAGATGTGGGGACTGACAGCTATCGGTTTGTTTGAATCGGAAGAAGATATTGCTAACAGTCCGAAACAAATGTATGGTGATGTGCAGCCCGGTGATATCAAATATAAGGACTTGAATAATGACAATGTGATTGATGCGGAAGATGAGGGCTTTTTGGGACGTATCGATAAACCTGATAAGATATTCGGTCTTTCATTGGGCGGTAGTTATAAAGGCTTTGACCTGAGTGTACTGTTCCAGGGAGCTGCCGGAGCATATATCTGGTATTCCGGTGATCTGGTTTGGCCCTTTGCTCGCTTCTCCAATGTCCTTGCCGATGTGAAAGGTAATTACTGGTCGAAGGACAATACTCCGGCGCAGAATGCAAAGGTAGACTATCCTCGTATGACATCTGACTCTAATCCAAACAATTATCAGGCAAGTTCCTACTGGACGCGTTCCTCCGACTACCTCCGTCTGAAGAATCTTGAGATCGGTTATTCGTTGCCAGAAGCTGTTTGCAAACGGATGGGAATGGCAGGCTGCCGCTTCTATCTGACAGGAGAAAATCTGATCACTTGGGATAAGATTAAAGTCTTCGATCCGGAAATGCCTCATAACTCGGGTAACTACCCTCAACAGAAAATATATAATATCGGAGTAAACTTGACCTTTTAAAGAAATACAGATATGAAAAAGATAAAATTTATACTATTATTTATATGTTTCCTCCGCCTGAACCATCAATCAATAATAGAGGATATTCTGCATTTCGATTCTCTTCAGACCAAGAATCCAACTGATGTTCGTAAACAGTACCTCCCATCCAAAACGGCCTTGCTCCTGCTCCGTTAAAGAATATATCCCGTTTACCCACTCCTTGTAAAAACACATTAAAGTCAAAGTTATTCCATTCCGCACCTAGATTCAGACTAAAAGAATAACGTGGTTGTGGATCACCGATAATCGTACGATCCGCATCTGTGATCTGGCCATCAGGTACCCCTTCAGGGCCACTAATATCCTTATATTTTATATATCCGGGCTTTACATTAGGCGATAAAGTCTTTGACGGAAAGCCCGCTTGCGGGTAGCCATTCCCACGCAAAGTTAAAACGTTCCCCGTCCGGGTGAAAAATCCCATGCAGCACTTCAAGACGCTGTTTCCCGTCCAATACCCGCGCCGCTGCGCCGATCACCTTAAAATGGTTGAGGGTGTCCGTTTCAATGCGGGCAAGACGCGCCCGCGCCGATCTAATGTCTTTTGCTTCAACGGTAAAGGTGAGAAACTTGGTCTTGATAAGCCCGTTGTTTCCGCGTTCAAGCTGCGTCCTAAGCATTTCGGTGTATTCTGCTCTGATACTGTCGAAGTCGTCATTCTGCGGCGCAATCGTGATACTGTTCTTGAAATCGTCCTTGTTCGCATGGCGGCTGATTAAGGAAAGCTGCACGCTGATAGAAGCGTCGAACGAGTTATACATATCGCAAAGGGCTTCAAAAATGGCGGTCTTGTCGTCCGGCTGCG
>OLRH01001614.1_pt1 | contig 11669 bp, 10 predicted proteins | sample 1672321 | NCBI WGS metagenome assembly OLRH01 (sample SAMEA3136671, study PRJEB25190) | human gut metagenome | reverse complement strand
TTATGCCGATCTGCGACAGATGGCTTCTCCTTGACAACTCGAATGTGCCGTTCTCAATTGTGGCCGAGGCGTCGGAGGACGGAAAGATAATCCGGGAGCCGGAGAAGTTCAGCAAGATCCAGGCGATCAACGAAGAATATGAAAAACATCTGGAAGAAGAAAAAAGGAAACTAAAGAATGTACAAGGATAAGAATTTCTATCTCAACCTGTTCCAGGTCAGCGAAGCACAATTGGAAAGGCTTGCGGCCGATGGTCTGAAAGGAGGCGGAAGCTACTGCGACCTGTTCTTCGAGAACACGTCCTACAACGATCTGCTGCTGCGGGACGAAATCGTCTCCTCAGGCGGATTCCACATCGACTACGGTGTCGGAATCAGGGTTCTGAAAGGAGACAAGACCGGCTATGCCTACTCCGAAAGCACGGATTCCCGCTCGATGGCCGAGGCGGCCCTGGCGGCCTCCAAGATAGCGGAAGGCGGCACCGGAACAGCGTCTGCGATTTGCTGCAGAACCGTCACAGCGCCTAAGGACAGATATTCTTATGAATATGATTGGAGATCATCCGACGCGACGCGGCTTGTCCCGTGGCTGGAAAAATTGAAGGAGAAGATTGCCGCGAAAGACTCCAGAATAGTGAAGATCATCGTCTCGTTCTCCGGACAAGTAAGCGATATCCTGATGTTCAACTCCTTGGGAGAATTGACATTCGAGACAAGGCCGATGGGAATCCTGTCAGCCTCAGTCGTGTTCAGCCAGGACGGCAAGATCGAGAGCAAGAACACCTCCAGGGCGTACCGAGCGGGCACAGAGATGCTTACGGAATCGCTTCTGGACGAGATCGCGGACAGCATTGAGGCGGGGATAGACGACCGTTTCGTGGCCAAACGCCCGAAAGGCGGGCAGATGCCTGTCGTGATGGGTGCCGGAGCTTCGGGGATATTGCTGCACGAGGCTATGGGACACGCTTTCGAGGCGGATTTCAACAGGAAAGGCCAGTCAGTCTTCTCAGAGAAAATGGGACAGAAAATCTGCGACGAAAGCATCTCGATCGTGGATGACGGCACGATTCCGTTCAATAGAGGTTCCATCAATTTCGACGACGAGGGCGTTCCGGGACAAAAGACATATATGGTAAAGGACGGGATTCTGACCTCATACCTGCACGACAGGATCAGCGCCGGATTCTACGGGGTCTCCCCTACCGGCAACGGACGGCGGGAATCATTCCGTTACGCTCCGATCCCGAGAATGAGGGCGACATATATGGAAAGCGGCAAGGCCGACAAGGAAAGCATCATCGCATCCGTGAAGAAAGGAATATATGTGGATCAGTTCAGCAACGGTGAGGTTCAGATCGGTGAAGGAGATTTCACGTTCTTTGTCAAGAGCGGATTCCTGATCGAGAACGGACGGCTGACCCAGCCGGTCAAGGACATAAACATCATCGGTAACGGGCCGCAAGCATTGGCCGACATTGTGGCCGTGGGGAATGACCTGAAGATTGACGAGGGGGCCTGGACGTGCGGAAAGGGACAGAGTTGCCCGGTCTCCTGCGGAATCCCTACCGTGCTGATCAACAAGCTTACAGTTGGAGGAGAATAAGATGGAAGAGATAAACGGAATGTTGACTGCGGAGGAGATTCTCGTCGCGGAGAAATGTCTGGAGAAGTCTCTGGCACTTGGAGCGGACAAGGTGCGCATCACGCTGAACAAGAGCCTGATGGAGCTGTTCGGAACCCTTAACGGAGAACTTGACAAGGTCTCGCACTGTCTGGACAGATCGATCAGCGTCTGCCTTTTCGTGGACGGAAAATTTGGCAGTTTCTCCACCAACCGGCTGGTGGAAAGCGAATTGGATGATTTCCTGAAAAAGGCGATCGCAACGGTCAGGATGCTTGCGGAAGACCCTTGCAGAGACTTGCCGGATCCGTCCAGAACGGCGAAAAACGCCGTGACCGGCAAGGAACTCGGACTTTATGACGAGACTTATCCGGCCCTGACATCGGACGAAAGACTAAGGATGGCGATCGACGCGAGCATATTCAAAATGCACTGTGGCGAAGGACTCATCTCGGAGGAGGGGGAATATTCAGATTCCATCTTCGACTCGCTTGTGCTTGATTCCAACGGACTTAAATGCCGCCACACCGAGACTTCCTTTGAATATGGGGTCGAGGTGACCGTGCAGGATGCGGACGGGAACAGGTTCAGCAGTTACTGGTGGGACGCCACACCGATGCTCAAGGATCTGAATATCAAGGACTGCGGTGAGATAGCGTTCAAGCGGGCGATGTCACAGATAGGCCCGGTCAAGATCGAGAGCGGGAAATATTCGATGGTCATTGAAAGCGAGGTGGCATCGAGGCTTGTGACGCCTGTGCTGAACGCTCTGGGTGGATATTCATTGCAGCAGAAGAATTCGTTTATGCTGGATTCGCTGGGGAAGAAGATGTTTCCGGAGTGGCTGAATATATGGGACAGGCCGGTGAGCGTCGGGGAGACGGGGTCGAGGCTGTTTGATTCTGAAGGGGTTGCGACCGCGGAGATGCCGATTGTTGAGAACGGGGTTGTGAAGGAATATTTCGTCAATACTTATATGTCGAGGAAGATGGGGGTCGAGGCTACGGTTGAGGACGCTACGAGACCGGTGGTTTTGCCTTGTTTAGCGCCATCGGTCGCTGAGCCTGTCGAAGCGACCTGCGGCAAGGAGGGACTGATGCGTATAGTCGGCGAAGGCATCCTTGTCACCGGCTTCAACGGCGGCAACAGCAACTCAGCCACCGGCGACTTCTCCTTCGGAGTCGAAGGCTTCCTTTTCAAGGACGGAAAGATCGTCCATCCGGTAAGGGAGATGCTCATAACCGGCAATCTCCTCACCCTTTGGAACAATCTTTTGGCCGCCGGAAACGATGCGAGGTTCTGTAAGTCAAAACTTATTCCTACCTTAGCGTTCGGAAATGTTGATTTCAGCGCGTGACGCGGAATCGTCAGCAGTTCATAACAAACAGAAAATAAATTCATTAACAATAAGACATCATTATGAAAGTACAGAAAAACAATGTGGTCGAGCTGACCTACGAACTGATTGTGGACGGAAAACTCGCCGACAAGGCGACGCAGGAGCGTCCGCTTGGCTACATTCACGGGACACATATGCTTCTTCCTAAATTCGAGAGCGAGGTCGAGGGCAAGGAGCCGGGCGACGAGTTCGCGTTCACCCTCACTCCGGAGGAAGGCTACGGCACATTCGACGCCAGCCGTCTCTTCGAGCTGCCTAAGGCCGCTTTTGAGATCGACGGGAAAGTTCGCGAGGATCTTCTCGTCGTAGGCCAGATCATCCCTATGCTCAGCAACACTGGCCAGGTCGTACAGGGAACCGTTCACGAGGTCAAGCCAGACACCGTTGTGATGGACTTCAACCACCCGATGGCCGGCAAGACCCTCAACTTCACCGGCAAGGTGGTCAGCGTCAGGGAAGCTACGGAGAAAGAGCTCAAGGAAGGCCTCCACGGCGAGTTCCTCCCACAGGAAGAGCACGAGTGCCACTGCCACAAGGGCGAGGGCGGCTGCCACGGCGAAGGTCACAAGGATGGCGAGTGCTGCCACGGCGAAGGTCACAAGGATGGCGAGTGCTGCCACGGAGAAGGCAAGAAAGACGGCGACTGCTGCCACGGCAACGGCGACTGCCACAAAGAGTAATCAAGGAAGATGCGCACGGCGGTTGTCATACTGAACTGGAACACAAAGGAATATCTTGAGCGTTTCCTGCCTGGTCTGCTGGCCTCGGCCACGGACGGGACGGATATCATTGTCGCTGACAGCGCCTCCACGGACGGTTCGATGGAGATGCTATCCGAGAAGTTCCCGACAGTGCGGCAGATCCGCCTGGACAAGAACTACGGCTTCACCGGTGGCTACAACAGGGCCTTCAAGGCTGTATGCGAGCTGCCGGACGCCGGAGATCTTGAATATTTCGTGCTCATAAACTCTGACATCGAGGTTCCCCAAGATTGGTTGAAACCGCTCACCGACTGGATGGACAGCCACCCGGACTGCGCCGCCTGCGCCCCGAAACTCCATTCGTGGTACGAAAAAGACTCCTTTGAATATGCAGGAGCGGCCGGCGGAATGCTGGATCGTTTCGGCTATCCGTTCTGCCGCGGAAGGGTTCTCAAGAGAGTTGAGAAGGACAACGGCCAGTACGATTCTCCGGCCAAGGTCTTCTGGGCCACAGGAGCGTGCCTGATGGTCCGCAAGACGGAATATTCAAAGATGGTAGGGCTGGACGACAGGTTTTTCGCCCATATGGAGGAGATTGATCTCTGCTGGAGACTTCAGTTGGAGGGAAAGAACATATTCGTTGTGCCTCAGTCGGTTGTGTGGCATCTCGGAGGCGGCACACTGCCGAACGACTCCCCGTGGAAACTGAAGCTGAACTACCGGAACAATCTGCTGATGCTCCAGAACAACCTCGCGAAGACATATTCATTGCAGGAAGTGAGGGAGCTGACGCCGGAAAAGGCTGCCGTCAAGGCTTGCAGACGCGCCCGAGGCACCATATTCCTAAGAATGTGCTTGGACGGCTGCTCTGCGCTTGTCTATCTGCTGACAGGCAAGAAAGACTGCTTCAAGGCAGTTTGGGAGGCGCACAAGGAGTTCCGGCGACTGGAGGTCAGGCCAGATGTCAAGGCGATTCAGGAATATGCCGACACACACCGCAGGATTGATGTTCCGGCGCTTTTCCCGGAGTGGATCGTGCCGCTTGCTATGCTCAAGGGGAACGGAATTTTTGAATATTTAAGAAAGTTGATATGAAAATCGTCATTCAGGGAGCCGGCGAGGTAGGTTCGCATCTGGCGAAGATGCTTAGTCTTGAGGCCAATGACATAACCGTCATTGACGATGATCCGCAGAGGCTTGCCAACATCAGCTCGATAGCCGACGTGATCGCCATCGAAGGAGCGCCATCCTCGCTGAGGGTGATGCGCGAGGCCGACGTGCAGGACGCCGACCTGTTCATCTCCGTCGTGCCTTTCGTGCCGCAGGATGTGAACATCGTGAGCGCGCTGCTCGCCAAAAATCTCGGAGCTAAGAAAGTTACAGCCCGAATTGACGACAACGACTTTCTCTCGGCCGAGAACAAGCTGCTGTTCAAGCAGATGGGCATCGAGTTGATGTTCTATCCCGAGAGGCTCGCCGCCGATGAGATCTTCGATCTGCTGAAGCACTCGTCCTCGACAGAGTCGATGGATTTCGCCCGTGGAAAGCTTCAGGTCGAGGTGTTCAAGCTGGAGGAGGACTCCCCTCTTCTGGATATGAAGCTCGCTGAGTTCGCCGCCATAGCGACAAGTGACGAGTTGCAGTTCCGTGTGATCGCTATCTCACGCGGTGGCAAGACCATTATGCCGAAGTACGACACCAAGTTTATGTTCAATGACTTGGTCTTCATCATAGCCACCCGCGAAGGTATGGCATTCCTGATGAAGTTCCTCGGCAAGAGCAACATAGAGATCGACAAGGTGATGATCCTCGGCGGATCGGACATCGCCGAGCTGGTCGCCGCAAGGCTCAGCCAGAAAATCAGTTCCGTGAAGATTCTGGAGCGGGACAAGGAGCGTGGAATGATTCTGTCGGAAAGGCTGCCGGACAATGTGATCATCGTCATCGGTGACGGCAGGAACTCCGACCTGCTTCTGGAGGAAGGGATCAAGGACTACGACGCATTTCTGGCCCTGACCGGCAACGACGAGGCCAATGTGCTGGCCTGCGTGGTGGCGAAGAAATTCGGCGTTGACAGGACCATCGCCGAGGTCGAGAACATCGAGTACATCCACCTTGCCGAGGAGATGGGCGTGGACTCGGTCATCAACAAGAAACTGATCACCGCCGGCCGCCTGTTCAAGTTCACCCTAAGCGGCAAGGCCCGCCTGGTCAAGTATATGAGCGGCACGGACGCGGAGGTTCTTGAATATACCGTCGCCCCGAACAGTGCCATCACGAAAGGCACCCTGAAAGACATCTCGTTCCCGAAAGACGCCGTGATCGGCGGCCTCATCCGAGGCAGCGAATCCTACATCGCGATCGGATCCACCCGCATAGAGCCCTACGACCGAGTCGTCGTCTTCGCCCTCCCGCACACCGTCAAGGACATCGACAGGCTGTTCAGGTAGATTAACTCTCAGAAAACAATTGAGTTTTTCTGTTGCCTTCCAACCATCTATTTGATACTGATGAAGGTGAGGAGAATCACAGGGAGGTAGTCTTTCAGGCTGGACTGGAGGGCTTTGCGGACGAAACGGATGTTGTTGTCAACCTTGTCTTCGGAGATATTCAACAACTCGGCGACCTCCTTGTATTTCAGGCCTTCCACATTGCTGAGGAGGAACGAGCGGCGTTTTGCCTCAGGCAGTCCGTCGAGGCATTTCTGGAAGATTGTGATGATCTCATCGGTGAACACGTCCGACAGGTCGTTCTCCTCGACCAAACGGTAATAGACCGGGTTCTCTTCCTTGTCAACCTCACGGGACTTCAACTCTTTTCCTGTTTTCCGCAATGGGACACCCATTTTAGCAGTTGGCCGAGATGATGTCAAGCAACTCGGTGACTTCTGGCTCCTCTTTGGTGTGCAGGAGCACTGACTTTCGCTTGTTGTCGTATGGATTGATGTAATCGATCTGATATATTTTCTCCGCGAGGAAGCGGGCCCTGTCCAAGGTGATCCTAGTACCGGCAGTTTTCAGGATGCGCTCCAGCTCTAGCATGATCGTGTACGCCACGAAACATATGCAGACGTGGGCCTCAATCCTATTGAAGAGCCTATGATACATCGGACGGATGTCAAGGTCCGTCTTGCAGAGGCGGAAGGCGCGTTCTATCATGAAGAGGTATCCATATTCCTCTATCACCCTGTCATCCGGAAGCGAGCTGTTCGTGGTGTAGCCCTTGTAGCCGTCCAGGCGCTCGTCCCTGGCGACCTTGTCGTAGTCTATCCCGACCGTGGCGTCCCCCGTCATGGTGAGGAAGCGGTTGTAACCGCGGTTGTTCAGCTTGTCCTTGGTGATCCTGCCCGTCCTGAAGCGCTTCTCAAGCCGCTTGAGGCCCCTCTCGCGTGGCTGTAGGGCCGATTGCTGGACTAAAAGTCAAAAACTGCGGAAAATAGAAAGAAAAATATTTCTGTTTCTTAAGACGATTTTTCTGTTTCTTATGTTTTGAATATGTTTCTTTTCGTTTTTTACGTTTTTTGTCCATATTATTGCGGTTCAAATATTTAACACCTAGATATATGGACTTCTTTAAAGACAAAAATGAGCTCGCCCCGTTCGTCAACCTGCGGAGCGACGTCGGATTCAAGGCGGTGTTCGCCGACAAAAACAACAAGGACATCCTCATCGGAGTGCTGAACCAGATCCTACCGCCAGAGGCAAGGATCGAGGACATCAAGGAATATTCAGACCGCGAGCAGCGGAGGGATGTCCCCTACGGGAAGAAGACGGTCCTCGACCTGGTCTGCGTGGACAAGGACGACAGGACCTTCATCGTCGAGATGCAGGCAGCGGAAGAGGACTACTTCTTCGAAAGGTGCGTCTATTACGCATCAGGACTCTATCACCTGGAGCTGTCGGACGGGGAAAGGTACAAGGGGCTGCGTCCTGTCTATGTGGTGTCGTTCCTGAACTACCGCCTTAAGCACGATGACGAGTCCCTCTGGGACACCGACCACTTCATCTCGTATTGGCGGTTCTCCGAAAAACGCACCGGAATGGTTGCGGATCAGACAATTAGTGTTATCTTTGTGGAGATGACGCTGTTCACCAAGACGCTGGAGGAGTGCGTGACGGAGTTCGACAGGCTGTTCTACATATTCAGGAACAGTGAGGGCTTCCAAAGGGTCCCCGAATGGATCGAGGAGGCCGGAGGAATTTCCAGACGGCTCGCCGAGGCGTGCGAGGTCGCGGCGTTCGACAAGGATAAGAAACTTAAATACGAAATTGACAAGATGAACGAGTGGGACATTCTGGCGCAGCGGGAATTCGCCGAGCGCAAGGGCTTCGAGGCGGGATACGCCGATGGCGAGGCCAAGGGAATCGCTGACGGGACAGCAAAAGGAAAGGCTGAAGGAAAAGCTGAAGGAAAGGCAGAAGGAAAGGCTGAAGGAAAGGCAGAAGGAAAGGCTGAAGGAAAGGCAGAGGTAGCCAAAGCTATGCTTCTTGGCGGAATGGCCAAGGAACTCGTGATGCGGTTCTGCGGACTTACAAAGGAACAAGTTGATAATCTGGCCGACGAGTTAGCGTAAAGTCAACATTGATTCGATTGTTGACCAAGTGGTCACAGTCTTCTTCACAATCATAATGTGGAATCACACCCATTGATTCAGTGCGAGTTACGAAAGGCTGCCGGTCATTTTCAGAGGGCAGCCTTTACGAACATATTCATTTACAACACATTACGATTCACGCCTCCATAGCCTGATTCTATTGAGGATGGTGCAGAAAGTGACAGATGGAGGGCACAAGCCAGCAAGTCCCTTGCACGACTCTTTCGATTTGTAGGTACAGGAGATGTCAGACGGAGAGCTCAAGCCAGCGGGTTTCCTTGGTGTCGAGTTCCGAGGAGACCTCGGCGAAACGGGTGGTGACCTTCTGGAGCTCGGCGGGGTCGGTGAGGCCGCCATTCATCTTGGACTCCAGGTCGGACTTCTCGGCGGTGAGGGACTCGATGTCTTTCTCGAGTTGCTCAAGCTCACGCTGTTCCTTATAGCTTAGCTTGCGGGGAGCATCGGGACGGGAAGGCTTGGATGAAGCACCGGCGTCAAGCGGAGACGAGGCTGAAAGTGAGCCGGCAACAGCGGCGGACTTAGAGGCACGTTCCTCCTCACGGGCCTTGGCGCGTTTCTCGGCCTCATAGTCCTTGATGAACTCACGATACTGGCTGTAGCTGCCGATGAAGTCCTTGACCTCACCATCGCCGCAGAAGACAAACAGATGGTCCACCAAGCGGTCCAGAAAATGACGGTCGTGGGAGACAAGGATCAAAGTGCCCTTGAACTCTTTCAGATACTCTTCAAGAATATTTATGGTCACGATGTCCAGATCGTTCGTCGGCTCGTCCATTATCAGCAGGTTCGGCTGCCTCATCAGGATGGTCAGCAGGTAGAGGCGGCGTTTCTCTCCTCCGGAAAGCTTGCTGATGCGGTTGTTCAGCATGTCATGCGGGAAGAGGAACTGGCTCAACAGATGAGTGTCGTTCACGGTCTCCAGAACAGTCTGGTTCTCATCGAACTGCATTCCGCTCTGGCGGTAGTAGCCGATCTTCAGAGACTCTCCCCTCTCGATCACGCCGGTGGTTCTACAAAGCTCACCTACCGTGGTTCGGCCAGGCTCACCAACCGTAGAAGAGCCAGAATCCGACTGATCCATATTCCCGATCAGAAGATTGATGAATGTGGTCTTGCCGACACCGTTCTTTCCCACGATTCCGACCTTCTCGTAGCGTTGGAAATTATAAGTAAAATGGCTCAGGTAGCAGTCTCCGCCGTAATAGAAACTGACATCCTTGCAGTTGATGATCTTGGTTCCGAGCCTGGAGGCAGGCCCCATCTCGCCGAGACTCACGCTGTCGGTCCTGTAAACCTGCTCGGCCCTGTCCTTCAGCTCGTAGAAAGCGTTCTTGCGGTACTTGGCCTTGCCGGTTCTGGCGCACGGACTGGCGTGCATCCATTCCAGCTCACGGCGGAGCAGATTCTTGATCTTGTCAGTCTCGGCATTGTAGTTTTCGATGCGTTCCTGCCTCTTCTCCAGATAGTTCTGATAGTCGCCTTTATAAATATATACGGCTCCGTGATCCATCTCCATCACGGTGTTAGCCACGGAATCCAGAAAATAACGGTCATGGGTCACCATCAGAAGCGTGCATCGGGCGTGAGACAGATAGTTCTCCAGAAACTCGATGCCGTCGATGTCCAGATGGTTGGTCGGCTCGTCCATCACGAAGAAGTCCGCCTCGCTGGCAAGCATCACGATGATGGCGGCACGCTTGATCTCCCCGCCCGAAAGCACCTTCATCTTACGGTCATATTCAGACATCCCGAAGGAGGTCAGAAGGCGGCGGACGCGCTGCTCATATTCAGCAAGATGTTCAGGATCAAGATTCTTCGTCCACTGTTCGCTGTCCCGCATAATCTGATTCCACACGGTGGATTCGGGATCATATTCATACTCCTGCTCAAGGAACGCGATGCGGATGTCCTTGAGGAATATGATCTTGCCGCCGGAGTCGGAGCTGTCCTTGCCGGCCAGAATGCGCAGAAGGCTGGTCTTACCGGTGCCGTTCGGGGCGATCAGGGCGATCTTGTCGCCCTCGTTGATGTTGAAGCCGATGTGCTCAAACAGGACTTTAGGCCCGTATGACTTGGAGATGTTCTCTATCTGAAGGTAACTTGGCATATTCGTAGTAAAATGTAACCGTCAACAAAATCTTCTAAAACAACCAGCCCCGCTTTCCTGCCGCCTGCAAAATTAGCGATTAATCGCCGAATATTCGCTCTTCTGCCCCTCAAAATCTTCCCAGCCTCCGTCCGCATCTTGAAGTAATTTCACAAAACTCGTTCAGCCGAAGTGGCAGCGGAAGGCGGTAAGACAATGAATAAGCTGAATAACTCGTGGTAAATCATCTGAGTTTTTCAACATATTCATTAATAGGCAACGTTCTAAGGCACATTAGCATGAACGTGTTTTGTAAGATGCAACGGCCATTTGCAGTAGCAGCCGAAGGCCTTGGAACATCCGAAGCATCCGAAGCGAATCATTACGTACTGTTGTTTGTGTTTTCAGAGTAATTTCATATCTTTGAGGTGATTATGAACCAGATCCATCAGGAGTACACGATGGAAAGGAGACCGGAAAGCCTTCCCTTGCGAGGGTCATTCCGGCTTATGACGGCAAGAGAACCCTACTTTCGGAAGAAAACTAACAACCAAAGAATATGAATAAACACATCATCACCATCATTGTAGCCCTTATGGCTTTCGGCATCGGCGCCAAGGCGCAGACCGTGTATTCATGTCAGTACAAAAGCGAGGCGGACGTGAAAGTCCATGTCACCAAATACAAGTCCGAGGCGGATCTTGTCGTCTACAAATGCAAGTACAAGAGCGAGGCCGAGGGCAACAAGGGGCTTTGGTTTTTTGTGAAATACAAGAGCGAGGCGAAAAAGAAGTTGTTTTTCGTGAACTACAAGAGCGAGGCCGACATTGTGATTTATTTTACTGACTACAAGAGCGAGGCCGGATGGAGGAACAATAGCAAAAAACATCTGATGTACTGACGTTTAGAAAGTACGACTTGTCATTGATCGCGGCTCTGGTGGCCGCGGTCGGTGTTTCCGCCCAGAGCCACATCCGGCATTGGCGAGCGGCCGCACCAAATATTCGCGCCACACAGTAGTTCTCAGAGATAGACCGAAGAGTTTTTCCGGCTATCGGTGTGAACGTGTTTTGTAAGATGTGGGAGTCGCGGATTTGCAACCCCATCAACAATATTACCGGCAACACCATCTACATTTCCACCCACATTTCTATCTACATTTTTACCTACATTTCCACCAACTTTCCGTCAGCATTCATCCTCAAACGGGATTTCTTTTGTGCGGAGGGGAGAAGAATCACGTTTTTT
>OLRH01001612.1_pt1 | contig 11680 bp, 6 predicted proteins | sample 1672321 | NCBI WGS metagenome assembly OLRH01 (sample SAMEA3136671, study PRJEB25190) | human gut metagenome | reverse complement strand
GCAGCCTCCGGCGGACAGAAACAGCGTGTGGCGATTGCAAGAGCGATTGTCAACCATCCGAAAATTCTGCTGGCTGATGAGCCGACCGGAGCGCTCGACTCCCATTCCGGCGAGCAGGTCATGGAGCTGTTCCAGAGCCTGAACGACGAGGGCGTCAGCATCTTGATGATTACACATGACGCGGAGATCGCATCGATGGCACAGCGCACCGTGGAGATCCGCGACGGAATGATGAAATCGAAGGAGGTGGCTGAAACATGAAAAAAGGAAAAGCAGCAAAGAAAGCCGCGATTGCAGTTGTGACCGCAGTTGCCGTGGGCGGTGTCAGTGTCGGCGGTTATTACGGCATCCGCCAGGCGCAGAAGACGACCGTAAAAGTGTATCCGGTCAGTGACTTTACGAGTGGTTACTGGGGAGACAGCATGAACATGGAAGGCCAGATCACCTCGACGGCTTCCCAGAACATCTATCTTTCCGACAGCCAGACCATTTCCCAGGTTCTCGTCAAAGAGGGCGATGTGGTAAATGCCGGAGACACGCTGATGACATACGATACCAGCATGATCGAGCTGGATTTGGAAACGCAGCAGTTACAGCTTGCACAGACAAAGCTGAAAATCCAGCAGAGTGAAAAAGAACTGGAAAAGCTGAAAAAGACAAAACCGGTATCGGATACGCCGCTGAATCCGGTGGAGCCGGATTTTCCGGATTTTCCAGATGAACCCATCGATCCGGATTTCCCGGACGAACCGATTCCGACCCCAGAACCGGAGCCGACGTACGAGGATGCTGTTCTGTACAGCAGTACGAATAAGCTTGTATTTGGTTCCAAACCATACAAAGGAGAAGGAACGCAGGAAGACCCATACACCTATCTCTGCGCACCGGGAACAGTCCTGACAGGCGGATTCCTGAATCAGATGGCAGGATACGCGGATGAAAAGGGAACGAAAAAAGAAGAGGACAGCGAAGGATACTGGTTCCGCCTGGAGATTCATGAAGAAAACAAAGCCGCAGAGGCGCTGGAAACCGTGTGGGAGCAGGATGGAACGAAGATTGCGAAAGCATACGAGACTTCGTATGAAGCAGTCCTGAGTCTGAAAGAATCCGAAGCGGCGGATGCACCGGAAATAAAAATCACCACGCCGCTTGCCAACACAGAGGTGGCAGAGAGCGGCGAGCTGAAGCTGAAAATCGGAATCAATGAGAAGAAAGATACCGAAGAGAAGCCGGATGAGAAAGCCGACGATAAAACGGATGATAGAACCGAGAGTCCGTCCGAGGACGATGTGACACAGCCGGGTGAAGCCGGAAATGGAAGCGGTGAGGCAGACGATTCCACGGAAAACACCGAAACGGATGTCACTTACACATACGTCTGGAAACACAACGGAAAGACAATCGACGGAGATTTTAAGGATACTTACACAAAAGAAAACATCACAAAAGAGGATGCCGGAATCTATACAGTAGAAGTGACAGCGAAAAATGACAAGGGTACTTCCATGGCAGTCAGCACTGCAAATGTGGCGGTAAAAGAAGGAACGATTACCCCGACACCAAGTGTAACTCCGACCCCGAGCGTTACGCCGGGACCGAGTGTAACTCCAGAGCCGACCGTCAGCCCGGAACCAAGTACAACACCGATTCCGACCACAGAGCCGGTTCCAACAGAAACTCCGGTGCCGAGCGAGACCCCAGTTCCGACGGAAACGCCGACGCCGACCGAAGCCCCGGCAGAACCGGAAGCGGAACCGCAGAGCGAAGATGCGCCGGAAGCAGTGCAGACGACAGCAAAAACCGTATTCTACGGTGAAAAAGCATCGGTACAGTCCCTCTTTACATCATCCACAGGAAGCAGCGCAAATAACAATACTTCTTCCGGTGATGATACCCAGATGACCTACACAAAAGATGAGTTGAAAAAAGCCATCAGCGAAAAAGAAAGCCAGATCCGTAATCTGAAGCTGGATCAGAAGGAAGAGGAACTCAAAGTCAAAAATACGCAGAAATCCCTGGATTCCCAGACCGTAAAAGCGACGATCAGCGGTGTGGTAAAGAAGGTTGGAAATGCAGAAAACCCGTCCAACGACGGAAGCGCCTTTATCCAGGTCAGTGGAAACGAAGGTCTGTACGTGCGCGGCTACTTAAGCGAGACGTATCTCGATCAGGTAAAAGTCGGCGATGAACTCAACGTGACTTCTTGGTCTTCGGGTGCTTTTGCAGCGGCAACCGTAACCGAGATTTCTCCGTACCCGACAACAAGCTACATGTCGTACAGCGAGACACCAGCCTCCTTCTATCCGTTCACAGCCGTTATCCCGGAAGGCGGAGAAGGTTTTGAAAACGGTGACTGGATCGAGATTGCAATCACTGTCGGAAACGATGTAGAAAACGGCAACGGCCTGTACGTCAGCAAAGAATTCATCCGCGAGGAAAACGGACAGAAATTCGTTTATATCCGGGATGAAAATGATAAATTAAAGAAACAGAATGTGGTAACCGGAAAACTTCTGTGGGGCAGTTATTACGAAGTGAAGAGCGGTCTTTCCGAAGAGGATTACATTGCATTTCCGTACGGCAAAACCGTGGTGGAAGGCGCAGACACGAAGGAATCCAGTTCATCGGATTATTACAACAGTTAAGGAGGCGCATTATGTTAGAAAATGTAAGACTTTCCTTTCAGGGAATCTGGTCACATAAAATGCGTTCCTTCCTGACGATGCTGGGTATTATCATCGGAATTGCGTCGATCATCTCAATTGTCTCCACGATCAAGGGAACGAATGAGCAGATCAAACAGAACCTGATCGGAGCCGGAAACAACAACGTGACCGTCAGCTTAAAGCAGGGCGACGGCGATTACTGGATGGACAACGGACTGCCAAGCGGCGTGTCGAAACTGTCCGATGATCAGAAAAAGCGGATCCGCGAGCAGGATCAGGTGGAAAATGCATCGTTTTACACCGAAAGAACGTATGTGAGCGGCATCGCAAAAGGAAACACAACACTGGACAGTGCGAAGGCGCTTGGAGTGGATGAAAATTATCTGTCGACGTGCGGATATCAGATTTATCAGGGACGCGGCTTTGTGGAGAGCGATTTCTCGAAGACCCACAAAGTTGTCCTCCTCGACGATACCGCAGTGCTGACACTCTTCCCGGATGAGTCGCCGGTCGGCAAAACGATCGAGATCATGGGAGAGCCGTTCACGGTGATCGGCGTGATCAAAAAAGCCGATTCGTTCCAGCCGGTCATCAATTCCAGAGATGACTACTATACGTACAATCAGGAATCCTATCCGCTGGTGCTGATGCCGGATGTCTGCTGGCCGATCGTATTCCAGTATGATGAACCGGAAAATGCCGTTGTGATGGCAAAAACGACCGAGGATATGAGCACGGTGGGAAAGACAACAGCGGATATCATGAACGAATCCGTGACCAATACAACTGATTCTCTTTCCTATCAGGCAGAGGATCTGCTGGAGAAAGCAAAGAGTCTGCAGGAGTTAGGCCAGAGCACGAACCAGCAGCTGATCTGGATCGCGAGCATTTCGCTTCTGGTCGGCGGTATCGGTGTTATGAATATTATGCTGGTATCTGTAACGGAACGTACAAGCGAGATCGGCCTGAAAAAGGCGATCGGAGCAAGAAAACGCAGAATTCTGTTCCAGTTCCTGACCGAGGCGGCGGTGCTCACCAGCATCGGCGGACTGCTCGGCGTGCTGGGCGGCATTATCATGGCACAGGTGATTTCGAGGGTATCGCAGACGCCTGTGGCGATCAGTATTCCGGCGATCATTTTCTCCGTGGTCTTCTCCATGGTGATCGGTATCGTATTCGGACTGCTGCCGTCGGTAAAAGCAGCGAACCTGAATCCGATCGATGCGCTGCGAAGAGAATAGAACAAAAAAGAGTTGAAAAATCCGTGCGGGTACAGCGTAGGTGCTGGATCCGTGCGGATTTTTTGTGCGGCGTGTGCGGATGAAACTTAAGATCTTTACTTTTTGCGGAAAGTCGGTTATACTGGAAAATAAGCGCAATTTGCGGCGCAGCAAAGAGGCATTCGAGTTTCAGATTCGGTATGTTTATGAAAATATAAGAAAGATTCAAAGACATTTCACATTCGTTTATGGTATAATCAAACAAGAGTATGACCAACGAAAAGGAGTATACGCGAATGAATATTTTGTTTTTTATCACACCGAAAAGTGAAACGGCTTATCTGTATGACGACTGCTCACTTCGGCAGGCCATCGAGAAGATCGAATATCATAAATACACGGCGGTTCCGGTACTGAACAAAAAGGGCTGCTACGTGGGAACACTGACGGAAGGAGATCTGCTCCGCATCATAAAAGAACGGTATCTGCTGAATTACCATGAAGCAGAGGATATCCCGCTCTGGCAGGTTCCGAAACGGTGGAATTATGAGTCCGTCAACATCAACAGCAACATCGAGGACCTGATCGAGATGTCCATGCGGCAGAATTTCGTTCCAGTTGTGGATGACGAGGGAATCTTCATCGGCATCATCCGAAGAAGAGATATCATCCAGTACTGTTATCAGAAAAGCGGCATCAAAGAAGAGGAAGAAGCCCGGCGCAGCGCGCGGAAACAAAACGCAGAACAGATGATTCTGCAGTAAAGAAGAAAATGAGGGAAACATTATGAAAAAACTGATCGATCTTATCCAGGAAGAGCTGGTAAAAGCCTTTACCGCTGCGGAGATGGACCCGTCCTATGCAAGGGTTTCCGTTTCCAACCGCCCGGATCTGTGCGAATACCAGTGCAACGGCGCAATGGCAGCTGCAAAAGCATACCACAAAGCACCGATCCAGCTGGCTGAAGCAGTTGTAGAAAAAGTGACCGATCACAGCGTGATCGGTGAAATTGAAGCCGTAAAACCGGGATTCATCAACCTGAAAATCAACCCGGAATTTCTGGCAGATTATCTTTCCAAAATGCAGAACGATGAAGATCTTTCTGTAGAAAAAGCAAAAAATCCGAAAACCATCATCGTAGATTACGGCGGAGCAAACGTGGCAAAACCGCTTCACGTCGGCCATCTCCGTTCCGCGATCATCGGCGAGAGCATCAAGCGTATGGGACGCTTCATGGGGCACAACATGATCGGTGACGTTCATCTTGGAGACTGGGGTCTGCAGATGGGACTGATCATCACCGAGCTGCAGGAGCGCCATCCGGAGCTTGTTTATTTTGATGAGTCCTTTACGGGAGAGTACCCGGAGGAAGCACCGTTTACGATCAGCGAGCTCGAGGAGATTTATCCTTGCGCAAGCGGCAAATCGAAAGAGGACGAGGACTATAAGAAACGTGCACTCGAGGCAACGAGAGAGCTGCAGCAGGGCAGAAGAGGATATCGTGCGATCTGGAAACACATTATGAACGTTTCTGTTGCCGATCTGAAAAAGAACTATGGAAACCTCGACGTTCATTTCGATCTGTGGATGGGTGAGTCCGATGCACAGGAGTACATTCCGGACATGGTAGATTACCTGAAAGACAATGGTTATGCACATTATGACCAGGGCGCACTCGTTGTTGATGTCAAAGAAGAGACAGACACAAAAGAGATCCCGCCGTGCATGATCTTAAAATCCGATGGAGCAGCTCTGTATGATACGACAGACCTGGCAACCATCATCCAGCGTATGAAACTGTACAAGCCGGACGAGATCTGCTATCTGGCAGACAAACGTCAGGAGCTTCACTTCGTACAGTGTTTCCGCTGTGCAAGAAAAGCAAAACTGGTGAATGATGATACCGTTCTTTCCTTTATCGGCTTTGGTACCATGAACGGAAAAGACGGAAAACCGTTCAAGACCCGTGAGGGCGGCGTTATGCGTCTGGAGCGTCTGATCGGCGAGATCAACGATGAGATGTATCAGAAGATCGTGGAGAACCGCAGCGTAAAAGATACGGATGCAAGAGGAACGGCACAGATTGTCGGACTGTCTGCTATTAAATACGGTGACCTGTCCAACCAGGCATCGAAAGATTATGTATTCGATGTTGAGAGATTTACTTCCTTCGAGGGAAACACCGGTCCGTACATCCTGTACACGATCGTTCGTACAAAATCCATCCTCGGAAAATATAAAGAAGAGGGAAATGAACTGAAGAAAGGCGCACTTCTGGCACCGAAGAGCGACAGCGAGAAAGCTCTGATGCTTTCCGTATCCCGTTTCAACGGCGTTGTGGAGAACGCATTCGAGGAGAAAGCACCGCATAAGATCTGTGCTTATATCTACGAGCTTGCAAACGAGTTCAACCACTTCTACCACGAGACCAAGATCTTAAGTGAGCAGGATGAGGCAAGAAAAGCATCTTACCTGGCACTGCTGGATCTTGTCCGCGAGGTACTTGAGACCTGCATCGACCTGCTGGGATTCTCGGCACCGGAACGGATGTAAGATTCGTCAAGAGGGAAAAAATAGATAAAAAACAGGCGATTTTTTTGGCAGCCGTCGGCTTCTGTAGTTCTTGCGGAAACGGCGGCTGTTGTGTTATACTTACATCACGATTTTTCATCCGCTTGGACATTCGTCCTGAAAAATCGATTCTATATTACTCTATCGAAGAGCCATTCGGCTCAATTTATATCCATGTACAAAAACAGAATATCGGACTGACAAACACTTTGACGTAAAAAGAGGAGGCGGGATCATTGGAAAAGTAGAACTTCCGGGAGGGAAGTATCGCCTGCTGTCAGTGCTCGGAAGAGGGGCAACGTCTGTCGTTTATCTTGCAGAGAAAACTGGATCCGGAAAGCGGTATGCAGTCAAGGTAAGTATATGTGACAGGGAAAAACTGCGCCGGGAAGCGTTTCTTTTACAGAAGTTTTCATATCCCGGGATTCCCTGTGCGGTGGAACTTCTGGAAAGTGGGACAAAAAGCTTTCTGGTGATGGAAGCTGTAAACGGAAAATCTATCGGACAGCGTATGCGTAAGGGAGAACGGTTTTCCAGCCGGGAAATTCTGAAAACGGGAATTGCCCTGAGCGGGATTCTTTGTTATCTCCATGCACAGAACCCGCCGGTTTTCTACCGGGATCTGAAGCCGGACAACGTGATGATAACAGAGCGTGGTGAAATATACCTTGTGGATTTCGGTGCAGCCGGAACAGAAGAAACGGGTGTGGAAGTCCGTTATGGAACCCGCGGTTATGCAGCGCCGGAGCAGTATGACGGGAAGTGTGACGCCCGTTCCGATCTTTATGCACTCGGCGCACTGCTTGCGGCAATGGCGAAGCATGCGAAAAAGCGGCAGAAAAGAGGACTCTGGCGGGTGATGGAAAAGTGTATGCAGAAAAAGCCGGAGGAGCGGTATGCGTCTGCCGGAGAAGTCAAAAAGGCACTGCGGCGGCTGGAAAGAAAGCGAAAAGGCAGGAAGACTCTGCGGATCTTTGCAGTTTTTGCTTTTCTGACAGGAGGAGCGGCTGCAGTTGCCAGCAGGATGCCATGGGGGCAGTTTCCGGCGGCAGACGAATGGGAGGAGCAGGGAGATCTCTGGTTCTGCGGAAATCCGGTGGAAGAAGGCAGTCTGCCGAACTACCAGAAAGCGCGGGAAGCGTTCTTAAAGGCAGATCATCTCAGTCAGGCGGGGCGTGTGGAGCAGGAACTTGTGGAATACTGTCTGGCGGATGATGCGGCAAGGGAAAAAATGCAGATGGAGCCATTGCTGGCTGAATTTTATGATGACACGCAGCAGGAGCCGGAAAAAGAAAAACGCTGCCGCAGATATCTTGCTGTTGCAGGAATGTATTTCAGTTTTTCCGAAGAACTGGCGCGTGAAAATGACACAGATGCCATGCGGAAAGGAATCGAAGTGCTGGAAAAGGCCGCAGGCGAGAATATGGAGGGGCAGTGGGAGGCGGTTATCTGGCAGAGACTGGCGGATGCGTGCTATCTTGGCGGAAAATCCGGGGATGGGGAAAGAGAACAGGACTGGTGCCAGGAGAGCTTTCTCTATTACGAACGGCTTCTGTGCAGCAGACAGGATGGAAACCGGCGGAAAAATCTGCTCAGGGCTGCAGAGCTGGCACTTCAGTTCGACATGCAGGAAAAAGCAGAACAGTACCTCAACGAGGCAGCAGAAATTCCGGGAATGGAGGAGGACATTTTTTATCAGCAGATCAGAAAAAGATGGGAGGAAGCAGGATGAGAAAAAAGACCATATGCGCAATGATGACAGGATTCCTGGCAGTCCAGGGAATCGAAGTCCACGCGGAGACACAGCAGACGACAGGCGAGGCCGCAAGTGCGGTGGAAAGCGTGGAATTAGAAGCTGAAATCATCGAGAACAGTGATGTGACAGATGCGGACGGGAAAGCCGGACCGGAGGAACTGCTGCCGGACGAAAAGTCAGAAGAAGAACCGCCTATAGAAGAGAAACCAGAGCAGGAACCAGAGCCGCCGGAAGAGAAAACAGATCCGGCAGAGACCGGAAAGAAAGAGACAGAAGGAGAAGAAAAAATGCTTCCCCCGACGGTAATTCCGGATCCGGAGAAAGAACCAGCGGAAAGGTGGGAAGAAGAGGAGGAAGAAATTTCGGAAGATTCAGAATCGGGGAAGCCAGAAGAATTACCGGAGGCAGGAGATATGGGTTCCGGGGAATCGGAATCAGAGGAAGGATGTGAAGAAACAGATACAAAAGAATCAGAGACAGAAGAGTCAGATTCGGAGAGAACGGATTTTGGAGAAATGGACACAGAAAAACCAGATTATAAAGATACAGGTTCAGAAAAATCCGGAACGGAAAATTTGATGCCAGAAGATCCGGAACCGGAAAAGCCTGATATGGAAGAAACGAAGCAGGAATCTCCGTCAACCGAAAAAGAGTCAGAAAATCAAACCTCGGAAACAAAAGCACCAGAAAAAGAGGAGCCTACCGTAATGCCAGATGCCGGAAAGTCAAACACAGAAAAGCAGGAACAAACGGAGCCCGGGCAATCGTCTCCGGAGAAAGAAGAACTCAAAACAGACGAACAGCTGCCCGTTGCTGCAGCCACGCCCGAGGAGGTGACCCAAGATCCAGATGATATTCCACTACAAACAGAAGAAAGCAGTCCTCCGCCTGCCGAAACTCCATCTGAGAGTGCCGGGGAGGAGCCATCTCAAATACCGCTGCAGATCATCGCCGATTTCATATTATCACAGATAGCAGACGAAGATTTCGAAGCGCCGATCCCCCTGATTATCCGCCCGGCCGACACCAGCGTCGAAATAGATCCCGGTTATACCCCGGAAATTCTGCTCGAGGGAGCCGCCGACACGGCTGAAATTCTTTCCTGCATGGTAAATGGCTCCGAAGCCGAATATGAATGGAAAGAAAACAAAATCTGTCTGAAAGCCGAGAGCCTTTCCGAAGGCTACAACCGCATCACTGTAAAAGTGCGTGGCGCAGACGGCATTGTTCGAACCATGAAACCGTGGGAAGTCAACGTGAAACCAAAAACTTCCACACTTGTCAGCCAAAGAACCAGCCAGAAACCAAAAGGAACCCGCCTCTGGCAGTCCCTGAGGCGCCTCTGGAACCTGATTCGTGCCATTGCCGAAATTCAGAATCAGACCACCCGCTATCTGCGTGCACTCTGCAGAAAATAGCCTGATCCGGTTTTGTTTGTATTTCTAATTTCGATATGCTAGAATAAAAGACATGTCATACGATAAAAAAAGTAAAAGAGGAAATAAGAGTATGTCAGATATGATATTATTTGATCTGGACGGAACCCTGACCGATTCCGGTCCTGGAATTACAAGATGCGTACAGTATGCGCTGGCATCCTTTGGCATCGAAGAGCCGGATCTGGAAAAACTGAACTGTTACGTGGGGCCGCCGCTTCTGGAATCTTTCATGAATTTTGCAGGCCTTGGCTGCGAAGAAGCACAGCAGGCCATCACAAAATACAGGGAGCGGTACGAGGCAGAGGGCATTTTTGAAAATGAAGTATACGGGGGAATCCCGGAGGTTCTGGCGTATCTGAAAGAGAAGGGAAAAATTCTGGCGGTAGCATCGTCCAAACCGGAAAAATACGTGGAGCAGATCCTGGAGCATTTCGAAATCAGAAAGTATTTTACCGTAGTAACCGGTTCAGAAATGAACGAAACCAGAACCGACAAAGGAGAAGTCATCGCAGAGACGCTGCGCCGACTCGGAGCAGAAGACAGCCGTTCCGACGTGGTGATGGTTGGTGACAGAAGCTATGACGTAATCGGGGCAAGAGAAAACGGACTGCTCTGTGTCGGCGTATCGTATGGGTACGGTGGAAGAGAAGAACTCGAGGCAGCAGGTGCCGCAAAGGTATGTGATACACCGGAAGAACTGAAACTGCTGGCGGAGGATCCGAAAGAAGAGAAGAAAAGACGCGACCGCATCAAAAAAATGAAGCCGGAGCGTATCCCGTGGCTGACAAGAGGAGAAAGTGGAACAGGAATCTTTGCGCCGAAAGAGAAAAAAGCAGAGAATATAAAAGAAAAAAGGACAGCGAAAACAGAGCCAAAAACGGAGGAAATCGTAATTCCTATCCAGCGGAAGCTATGGCGTCTTTTAAAACCGCTTCTGACGTACGAACTGTTTCTGATCGGAGCAACCGTACTTCTGGCGCTGATCCTGATGACGTTTACGACCGGCGGTTATCTGGAAGAGCGTATGCACGCGACATCCGTTCTTGCATCAGCAATCGGCAGTCTGGCGGCGATCCCGGTTCTCTGGAAACAGTACAAAAAAGATGAAGGCATGTTCCCGAAACCGGAAAAACGGTGGAGTGCGGCAGAGGCAGCCGCCTGTATTCTGCTGGTTATGACCTTCGGCCATCTCCTGAACACTGTCATGAACGTGACCAGCTTTACCAGAATCTTTTCCGGCTATCAGGACATGGCATCAAAGATTTATGAAGGACAGAACCCGCTGCTTCTGATCCTGTCCGTCGGTGTGCTGAGCGCGGCCGCAGAGGAAATTGTTTTCCGCGGCATGATTTACCGCAGGGCAAAAGATTTCTGGGGAACCGGCTGGGGCATCGCAGCATCATGTCTGCTGTTCGGTGCATATCACGGCAATGTGACGCAGTTTGTCTATGCAGCCGTGGTAAGTGTGCTTCTGATCCTTATTTATGAGCGGTGCGGAACACTCCTTGCCCCGGTTCTTGCGCACATGGCAGAAAATATCTGGGGACTTTACCGGAGCCAGTTCGTATCCTGGATGACCCAAAAAGCGCCGGCAGGTGCATGGATGTTCGTCTTTTTGGAAGCGGTAATCTGCGCCGGAACGTTCTGGTATCTGTTTTTAAAGGATAAACAGGGAAAAACACAAAAATAACAGAAAAAAACCGCAGAATCCGCGAAAAAAATGCTTGTCATGAAAAAAACTCTGTGATACAATCTTACTGTTGCACAATAAGCACCCATGCGGTACCAAGGATGGTGCCTGTTTTTTGAAAAACAGGTTCCAAGGTGAAAAAACATGGGGAAGAATAAAACCATAAGGAGATAAAACAATGAGCGTAATTTCAATGAAACAGTTACTGGAAGCCGGTGTTCATTTCGGACATCAGACAAGAAGATGGAATCCTAAAATGGCTCCGTACATCTACACAGAGAGAAATGGCATCTACATCATTGACTTACAGAAATCTGTAGGCAAGGTAGACGAGGCTT
>OLRH01001608.1_pt1 | contig 11701 bp, 13 predicted proteins | sample 1672321 | NCBI WGS metagenome assembly OLRH01 (sample SAMEA3136671, study PRJEB25190) | human gut metagenome | reverse complement strand
ACGGAATGAAGAAGATGGCTCGGAAGCCGTTCTTGAAGGCGATTTTGGAGTTCACTGAGGCCGCCGCGCGCCGCGAGCTGCGCGAGGAGACCGGCATCACGGCGCGTGAGCTCATCCCGCTCGGCCCATTCTACCCCGCCGCCGCGTACTCGGACGAGGTCATCTGGATGTACCTCGCCAGCGGCCTGACCTTCGGTGAGCAGCAGCTCGACGACGACGAATTTCTCAACCTGCAGGCCGTGCCGCTCGAGGAGCTTGCGCGTGACGTGCTGGCCGGGCGCATCCCGGACGCAAAGACACAGGCGGCCATCCTGCGCGTGTACTGTATGGAGCACGGCTTTGAGCCGAAATAAAGCAAGCTGCACGCGGCGGTCAAATGACCGCCGCGTGCAGCTTATCTCATTGGGATATGCTCAATGCCGGTGGAACAGGCCCTTTTTCTCATACGGGGCGCAGGCGTAGCTCGTAAGCTCGTAGCCCGTCTTGGCGATGACCGGGCGCAGCTCCGCCTCCGGGATCTCCGTCTCGGAGAGGATGACCGTCTGGCCCTTGCTGTGCGAGGACGAGACCTTCTTGACCGGAAAGGCATTGCGCACCGCATCGTTGATGTGGCTCTCGCACATGCCGCACATCATGCCGTCGATCCCCAGTGTGATCTGATACATGGAAATACCTCCTTGAAAAGCCGGCTGGTTAGATATGTTTAACCTAGCCTGCATGATAGCACCGCCCTGCTCGGGTGTCAAGCCCTGCGGGACAGAAAAAAAGCGGACTTCCGGATACAGAAGTCCGCTTCCTTTTCATGTATCGATTTACGCGTCCGGGAACACGACGCGGATGGTCGTGCCCGTGCCGGGCGTGCTCTCGAGCTCGATGCGGCCGTGGTGATACTGCACGGCGTGCTTGACGATCGACAATCCGAGGCCCGTGCCGCCGGACGCCTTGGAGTGGCTCTTATCCACGCGGTAGAAGCGCTCGAACACGCGGCTCTGATGCTCCGGCGCGATGCCGATGCCGGTATCGGCGACGGTGATGCTGCTGCCGTCGGCATCGGCGGCGACCGTCACGTCCACGCGCCCACCGTCGCGGTTATACTTGATGGCGTTGTCGCAGAGGTTATAGACGACCTCGTAGAGCAGGCGGCGGACGCCGGGAATGACGGACGGCTGGCCCGTGACGCTGACCGTGACGCTGCGCGCGGCCGCGGCGTCGTGCAGGTTCTCCGCCGCCTCCTGCGACACGGCGAGCAGGTCGACCGGTTCCGTCGGCATAGCGTCGCCCTCGTCGAGCTGGGACAGGCGGATGATGTCGTCGATGAGCGTGACGAGGCGCGCGGCCTCGGCGTGAATGTGGCCGACGAAGCGCGGCAGATCGTCGGGCTTGACCATGCCGTTTTCAATCAGCTCGGCGCTGCCGATGATGCCCTGCAGCGGCGTTTTGAGTTCGTGCGAGACATTTGCCGTGAACTCCCGGCGATTGCGCTCTGCAAACTCCTGCTCCGTGATGTCGAAGGCCAGAATGACCGTGCCGAGCAGCTTCCCGTCGGACGTGATGCGGCTGATATCAAACTGATACACGCGGCCCGCACGCTCGGCGCGCACCTCACTGTGGCCGTCCGTGACGGCGGCCTGAATGGCGGCGCTGATCTCGTGGCTGCGCTCGATGGTGAGAAAGTCCCTGCCCACGCACTGCGCGTCCGCGCCGAAGAGCGCCTGCGCCGCAGCGTTGATGCTCAGGATACTGCCGTGCTCGTCGAGCAGAACGAGGCCCTCGCGCATGCTGCCGGTGATCTGCGTGAACTCATCGGTCCGCTCGTGCAGCTCGCGCAGCTGCGTCTGGATCTCGACGTGCTGGCGGTGGATGCGCTTGAGCAGCGGGGAGAGTTCCTCATAGGCGTCATTATCGAGCGGATGCTCGAGGTCAAGACTGTTGAGCGGGTCAACGATGCGCCGCGACAGCCGCCTGGCCAGCAGGCCCGAGAGGATGAGCGCCACGATGAGCACGATCAGCAGCGGCTGGATCATGCCGACGGCGATCATGCCGACCGTCGCGCGGCTGATGGAGATGCGCAGCACCGTACCGTCGTCCAGGCGCTGGGCATAGTACATGGTCTTTTCCATGAGCGTCGAGGAATAGCGCGTGCTCTCGCCGGTGCCGGTAGTCAGCGCCTGGCTGACCTCGGCGCGCGAGGCGTGGTTCTCAAGGCTCTCGGCGTCGGTCCTGGTATCGTACAGGACGCTGCCGTCAGCCGCGATCCACGTCAGGCGGCAGCGGTCGGCCGTCAGCCGGAACAGGTAGTCCGTGCCGCCGTCCTCAACGGCCGCCGCGGCGAGGTTCAGCTCGTCGCGCAGCTGGTTTTCCTCCACGCCGCCGAAGTAATCGTACAAAAAGCCCATGATGATCAGCAGGCTCGCCAGCAGGACGCACCCGGCCACGAGCAGGATCGATTGAAAAATCTTTTTGGTCATGTCGTTGCCTCCATGCGGTAGCCAACATTGCGCACCGTTTCGATCCGCCGTCCGTAGGGGCCGAGCTTCTGCCGGAGCGTCCGGATGTGCATGTCGACCGTGCGGGTCTCACCGCAGTAGTCCATGCCCCAGATCTCCTGAAAGAGCTGGTCGCGCGTGAACGCCATGCCCGGATGGGACAGAAACAGGCGCAGAAGTTCAAATTCTTTATACGTAAGCGCGACGCGCGCGCCGTCGACCGTGACCGTGTGTGCGTTCAGATCCACGACGAGCCCGCCGCTGCGCAGCAGATGCGCAGCCTTTTCCGGCTGGCAGCGGCGCAGCACTGCCTTGACGCAGGACACAAGCTCCATCACGCCGAACGGCTTGACGAGGTAGTAGTCCGCGCCGAGGTCGAGGCCGCGGATCCTGTCATACTCCGCGCCCTTGGCCGTGGCCATGACGACCGGGATGGTGCGCAGCTCCGCAGACGCCTTCATGCGCTGCAGCAGCTCGATGCCGTCCACGCCGGGCAGCATCACGTCGAGCACGACCAGATCGGGCTTCTCCGTCTGGAGCGCGGCCCAGAACGAGACACCGTCGGCAAAGCCGCGGGCGTCAAACCCCGTGGACGAGAGCGTATAGACCTCAATGTCACGGATGCTGGCGTCGTCCTCCACACACCAGATCATGGCTTACCCCTCCTTGTGCACCCCGGTGACCGAGAAGATCACCCACTCGGCGATGTTCGTCGCGTGGTCGCCGATGCGCTCGAAGTATTTGGCGATCATGAGCAGGTCGAGCGCGTACTCCCCGTCGTCGGGGTGGGCGGCGATCTTGTCGATCAGCCGGCGCTTGACCTCATCGAAGGCGTTGTCCACGACATCGTCCTCGGCAATGACCGTCTCTGCCAGCATTGTATCACGCTGAACGTAAGCGTCAACACTTTCTGTGACCATATGGATGGTCGAGCGGGCCATTTCGCGCAGCAGATCGTCATTTTCCGCCGAACGTCCGGCGAGAAACTGGATGATCTCCGCAATGTCCTCGGCCTGGTCGCCGATGCGCTCCATGTCCGTAATCATCTTCAGCGCGGCCGAGATCTGGCGCAGATCGCGCGCGACGGGCTGCTGCTGGAGCAGAAGCTTGAGACACAGCGACTCGATGTTGCGCTCTTTCTGGTCGATCTCGGCATCGAGCGGCGCGACCTTCTTTGCCAGCTCCGGATCTGCCTCCGTGAGGGCCTTGGACGCGAGTGCGATGACCTCCTCGCACAGTGCGCCCATCTCGATCATCTCCTTGTTCAGGAGCGCGAGCTGTTCATCAAACCGGCTTCTCATTAGCCAAACCTCCCTGTGATGTAATCCTCCGTGCGCTGATCCTGCGGCTGCGAGAACAGCTGCTGCGTGTCGTCGCACTCGACGAGCTCGCCGAGCAGGAAAAACGCCGTGCGGTCGGAGATACGCACCGCCTGCTGCATGTTGTGCGTGACGATGACGATCGTGTACTGCTCCTTGAGCTGCATGGCCAGCTCCTCGATCTTCGACGTGGAGATGGGGTCGAGCGCGCTCGTGGGCTCATCCATGAGCAGCACCTCCGGCTCGACCGCGAGCGCGCGGGCGATGCACAGACGCTGCTGCTGGCCGCCGGAGAGGCCGAGGGCATTTTTCTTCAGGCGGTCTTTCACCTCGTCCCAGATAGCCGCGCCGCGCAGGGACTTTTCGACGATCTCGTCGAGCTTTGCACGGTTTTTGATACCGTGCGTGCGCGGGCCGTAGGCGATGTTGTCGTAGATGCTCATCGGAAACGGGTTCGGCTTCTGAAAGACCATGCCGATCTCGCGCCGCAGCTCGTTGACGTCCGTGCCGGGGGCGAAAATGTCCTGATCGCGGTAGCGCACATCGCCCGTGATCTTCACGCCCGGGATGAGGTCGTTCATGCGGTTGAGCGTTTTGAGAAACGTGGATTTGCCGCAGCCGGACGGCCCGATGAGCGCCGTGATGCTCTTTTCGGGGATGTTCATACTGATATCGTGCAGTGCCTGATGGTCCCCGTACCAGAGGTTCAGGCCCTGGACTGTCATAATGTCACTCATAGACTTCTTTTCCTCCTGAAGTATCGCTCAACGAGCGTGGCCGCGCCGTTGATGAGCAGTGTAAGGATCATCAAAATGGCGGCAATGGCAAAGGCCACATCGAACTGGCCCTGCTCCTTGGCATAAACGTAAAGCGCGACGGTGAGCGTGGCGCCCGCGCTGCTCAGTCCCTCGAAAAAGTCGTTGAGCGCGTGGGCAAAGCCCGCCGTGAACAGCAGCGCGGCCGACTCGCCGAGGATACGGCCGACGGACAGGATGCAGCCGGTGATGACGCCGTCCACGCAGCCGGGCAGCACCACGGTGCGGATGACGCGCCACTTGCCCGCGCCGAGACCAAAGGCACCCTCGCGGTAGCTCTGCGGCACGGTCTTTAAGCTCTCCTGCGTGGTGCGCATGATGGTCGGCAGGTTCATGATGACGAGCGTGAGCGCTCCGAACAGCAGCGATGTTTTCATGTTCAGAAACTGGCAGAAAAACAACATGCCCACAAGGCCGTAGATAATGGACGGGATGCCCGAGAGCGTCTCGGCCGCATACTCGATGGCGCCGATGAGCCGGCGGTTCGTGGCGTACTCGGTCAGGTAGATGGCCGCGCCCACGCCGAGCGGCAGGACGATGAGCAGCGTGGCGATGACGATATAGAGCGTATTGAGAATGTCCGGCAGGATGCCGATGCGGTCGGAGAGGTAGCTCGGTGCGGTGGACAGCAGCGTCCACGACACGTTTGGCAGGCCCTTGATGAGCACATAGGCGATCAGAAACAGCACGAGCGCCGCCGTGATGACGACCGCCGCGCCCATGAGGATGCGCATGGTGAGGATATAGGCCCTGCGGCCGCCGGAAATGGCTTTCTTTTTCATTTGTCCCCCTCCTTATTGCGCTTGAGGAAGAAATTGAGCGTGGCGTTGATGAGCATGATGAACAAAAACAGCACCAGCGCGATGGAAAACAGCGCCTGCCGCTGCAGGCCGCCGGAGTAGGACATTTCGCTCGCGACGGCAGTGGTCAGAAAGCGCACGCTCTGAAACAGCGTCGGCATGTTCGGCACGTTGCCGGACACCATCATGACGGCCATGGCCTCGCCGATGGCGCGGCCGACGCCGAGCACGACGGCGGCGGCGATGCCGCTCCTGGCCGCCGGAACGGAGACCTTGAAGTACGTCTCGATCGGCGTCGCGCCGAGTGCGAGCGACGCGTCCTCATACTCGGGCGGCACGGCCTCGAGCGCGGTGACGGATACCTTAATGATCGACGGCAGGATCATGATCGCCAGCACGATAATGGCGGCGAGCAGGCTCGCGCCGTCCGCCAGGTGGAACACCTTGCGGATACCCGGTACGAGCACGAGCATGCCCACAAGACCGTAGACGACCGACGGGATGCCGGCAAGCAGGCTCACGGCTGATTCGAGCACGGTCTTGAGCCGCGGCGGAGCGACCTTCGCCAGATACACGGCTGTCAGGAACCCCAGCGGCACGCCGAGCACGATGGCCCCGGCCGTGCCGTATACACTTGTCAGAATGAACGGCAGAATGCCGTACGACGGCTCTGCCGCCGTGGATGCCCACGTCTTGCCGAACAGGAACGGGACGAGCCCGATCTGCCGGATGGCGGGGATGCCGGAGACGATCAGGTACACGCTGATGAGCAGCACACACCCGACGGTGATGAGGCCAAGGAGCAAAAACACGCCATGCACGACCGTCTCCAGAACTTGAGATCTCTTTTTCATATCAGCACCTCTGTATATGCGAAAGGCGGCTGGTCTCCAGCCGCCTGTACGCTTGTCTGTGGCTCAGGCCACCGGGACTGCGCCCGCCGCGGAGATGATGGACGCGGCGTCCGCAGAGGTCGCGAAGTCGAAGAACTTCTGCGCGGTCTCGCTCAGGGCAGCGCCTTCCTTCGTCACAAGGACGAACGGACGCTGCACGAGATAGGTGCCGTCTTTGACGGTTGCTTCCGTCGGGGCCACACCGTTGACGGTCAGGGCCTTGACGCTGTCCTTGATGGCAGCCAGGGAGGCATAGCCGATCGCGTTCGGGTTCTGGGACACGGTGGTGATGACATCGCCCGTGGAAGTCAGCTCCTGACGGTACTGGCAGGCATCCTTGGTCTCGGTGATGGACTCGAAGCCGTCACGCGTACCGCTGCCGGCCTCGCGGCCGATGAGGACGATCTCGGCATCCTCGCCGCCGACATCCTTCCAGTTGGTGATCTCACCGGTGTAGATCTTGGCGATCTGCTCCAGGCTCAGATCCTTGACCGGGTTCTGGGGGTTGACGATGATGGCGATGCCGTCGAGCGCAACGATGGTCTCCTTCAGGCCGGAGGCCTTCTCGTCGTCCTTGAGCGCGCGGCTCGACAGGCCGATGTCGCAGCGGCCTTCGGAGACGGCCTGGATGCCGGAGCCGGAGCCAGTCGGGTTATAGGTGAAGGTCGTGCCCGAGTTTGCCTCCATGAAGGATTCGCCCAGCGCGCCGATGACTTTTTCCATCGAGGTGGAACCGTCGGTCGAGACTGTGCCGCCGGTGGTCGTGCCGTTGTCATTCGCCTTCTGGCCGCAGCCCGCGAACAGCGAGAGCGCCATGACGGCAGCACACAAAACAGTGATGATCTTTTTCAAGATGAAGTGCTCCTTTCGAACTTCAATTTTGATTCTGGTTTTTTGTTCCCTACGCTTCACAGAATACGCAGGGGATGTAAAAACGAAAAGAGCGCTTATGTAAAATGCGTGTAAAATTGTAAAATACCGCAGCGATGCGTAATTTTCTCTTTGTTTATGAACGATTCTAGGCATATTTGTATATAAACGGGCGAATCCGGAACATCCGTCAGCGAAAAATTGTGAAGAAAACTGTGCAACTTTTTATCCCCCCAGGGTGCTTACGCGGCTGCTGCCCGTCCGGTATACTGGTGGCAGCGCTCCGGAAACGGGGCAAACAACAGAAGATGAGGATGGAATGTATGAAAAAACGCAACATCATCTGCCTGCTGCTGGCAGTCCTGACGCTGCTGTCCTGCGCAGCCTGCGGCGGGAAAACAAATACCGGCGACACTGCCGGCACCCGCACGATCACAGACGGCAAAAACCGCACCGTGTCCGTCCCCGAAAAGGTAGAGCACATCGTGTGCGTCGGTGTCGGCGCGCTGCGCTACAGCTGCTATGTCGGCGCGGCTGACCGCGTGGTCGGCGTGGAGGACTATGAGACCAAGGCCGGCATGAGCCGCCTGTATAACTATGTGAACTTCGACAAATTCAAGGACCTGCCCGTCACCGGCACGAACGGCGAGCCGTATGTGGAGCAGATCATCAACATCGCGCCGCAAGTCATCGTCATGAGCGCCTATGCCTCATGCGACGCAGATGAGCTGTCCGGCAAGACCGGCATCCCGGTCTTTGTCGTGCCCGGCAGCGACACCACGCTCGACGATGCGGCCTATGAGACCATCCGTCTGCTCGGCGAGCTCTACGGGCTGGAAACGCGCGCGCAGGAGCTGACCAAGTACCTCAAGGGCATCCAGACCGACCTCGACACGCGCACGGCCAAGATTGCAGACGATCAGAAGCCGTCCGTCTATGTCGGCGGCGTGTCCTTCAAGGGGCAGCACGGCTTTGAGGGCACAGAGGCCGGCTACGGCCCGTTCGCGCTCATCCATGCGAGCAATCTCGCCGATACGACCGGCCAGACCGGCGCGTTCAACATTGACACCGAGCAGGTGCTTGCCTGGGATCCGGACGTGATCTTCCTGGACTTCAATGGTATGCCCCTGATCAACGAAGATTATCAGGCCAACCCGGCTTTTTATAACAGCCTCACCGCCGTGCGCAGCGGCAAGGTCTATTCGCAGATCTCGTTCCGCTCCTCGGCCTCCAATCTGGAGACGGCGCTGGCCGACGCCTATTACGCCGCCTGCGTGCTGTATCCGGAGCAGTTTGCCGACATTGACCCCGAGACCAAGGCCAGCGAGATCTTTACGGAGCTGCTCGGCTCCGACCCCTATCCTGATCTGAAGGAGGCCGGGTATGCATTCCGTGCCATCACACTCGGCGCATAAGCCGCACGATTCCGACTACAGCCGCAACCGCGCCAGAAGCATCCGCTTTCTGATCCTGCTGGCAGCCATTCTGGCGCTCGCGTTCTTTCTGTCGCTGCGCGCCGGGTCCTACAACACGCCAGCCGCCGAGCTCATCCGGGGCATCTTCGGCCGGGCATCGGACGCGAAGATCAACCTCGTCATCCGCAACAACCGCCTGCCGCGCATCTGCACTGCTATGGTCGCCGGCGCGGGGCTGGGGCTGGCCGGGTGCATTCTGCAGGCCGTGCTGCGCAATCCGCTGGCCTCGGCCTCCACGCTCGGCGTATCGCAGGGCGCAACATTCGGCGCAGCCGTCGCCATCATCGGCCTCGGCCTGAGCCAGGCCGGCAGCTGGGCCATCCCGCTGTGCTCATTTCTCGGCTCGCTGCTCGTCGCGGCCGTCATTCTGGGGCTGAGCCAGTTCAAGCAGATCTCCTCGGAGGGCATCGTGCTCGCCGGCGTCGCCATCAGCTCCATGCTGACCGGTGCGACCACGCTGCTGCAGTACTTTGCCGACGAGGTCGCGCTCTCGTCGCTCGTGTTCTGGACGTTTGGCGACCTCGGCAGTACGGACTGGCAGTCTCTGCGCGGCATGGCGCTGGCCGTGCTGGTGCTGATCGGCTACTGTTACCTGCACCGCTGGGACTATAATGCCCTGCTCTCCGGCGAGGAGACGGCGCTGAGCCTCGGCATTCACGTCCGGCGGCTGACGCTGACGAACGTCGTGCTCACGTGCTTTGTCTGCTCGGTGATTGTGTCGCATGTCGGCCTTATCAACTTCATCGGCCTCGTCGCGCCGCACATCGTGCGCATGGTCGTCGGCAACAACTATATCTATCTCATCCCCGGCTCCGTACTCGCCGGCGCAGCGCTGCTGCTGCTGAGCGATCTGGCCGCGCGCGTGGTCATCATGCCCGTCATTCTGCCGATCGGCGCGCTGACAGCGTTTCTTGGCGGCCCGCTGTTTTTGTACCTGCTGTTCAAGGGGAGGGGCCGGACATGATTTGTGTGGACCATCTCTGCTATCACTACAAAGGCGGGCGGCCAATCCTCCGCGACGTGAGCTTCGAACTGGAGGACGGGCGCTTTCTGGCCGTGCTCGGCAACAACGGCGTCGGTAAGAGCACACTGCTTAAGTGTATGAACCGCATCCTCACGGCTGACAGCGGGCACTGCCGCATCGACGACGAGGATCTGCTCACACTCTCCCACCGGGAGATCGCAAAGCGCGTGGCCTTCGTGGCACAGCACGTGCCCGACACGCAGATGACCGTGCACGACATGGTCATGCTCGGGCGGCGTCCCTACATGACCTGGGGCGTGACGGAGCACGACCACCACGTCGTACACGAGGCCATGCGCTATCTGAATCTGGAGGATATGCGCGGCCGGTTCCTCAACCGGCTCTCCGGCGGCGAGCGGCAGAAGGTCATGCTCGCCCGTGCGCTGGCGCAGGAGCCGACGCTCCTGCTGCTGGACGAACCGACCAGCAATCTCGACATCCGCAATCAATATCAGGTGCTGCAGATCACGCGCGACCTGTGCCGCGAGCAGGGCCTCACGGCAATGATCGTCATCCACGACCTGAACCTCGCGCTGCGGTTCTGTGACCGCTTTCTGCTGCTGCGCGAGGGCGAGGTGTACCGCTACGGCGGCGCAGAGATCTTCGATGCCGACGCGCTGCGCGATGTCTACGGTGTCAGGGGCAGCATCGTGCAGGTGCAGGGTCAGTCGCTTGTACTCATTGAAGATGAAGAAAAGGAGAAAACAACATGACCAATTGGGAAAAATGCGTTGCCTTTCACGGCCACGCCTGCGGCGGGCTGACGATCGGTTACAAGGCCGCGTGCTACGCCGCCGAGCTGCTGGACCTGAGCTTTTCCGGTGACGAGCAGGTCGTGTGCATCGCGGAAAACGATGCCTGCGGCGTGGACGCCATTCAGGCGCTGCTCGGCTGCAGCATCGGCAAGGGCAACCTGCTGTTTCACATGCGCGGCAAGCAGGCATTTTCGTTTTATAACCGCGCCACGGGCAAGTCCGTGCGTCTGGTGCTTCGCGACCGTCCGGAGGGGATGACACGCGAGGAGTCGTTCGCCTACTATCAGGCACAGGAGCCGGCTGACCTGTTCGATGTCAAGCCCGCGACCATCGCGCTGCCGGAGAAGGCGAAGCTCTTCGACTCGTACCGCTGCGCGTGCTGTGGTGAGGTGACGGGCGCCAACTGGATCCGTCTCGTCGGCGGGCAGAAGCTGTGCCTCGACTGCGCCGGGAGCTACGACCGGTTCGACGTATAAACGCAGAAAGATCCCCGGCTTCCGTTTCGGAAGCCGGGGATCTGCATTTCAGACATCGCGGCCGCGCAGCAGTGCGAGCTGGTAAAACGCAACGGCGCTCGCCGCGGCCACATTGAGCGAATCGACCCCGTGCGTCATGGGGATGCGCACCGTGTAATCGCACGCAGCGATCGTGTCTGCTGCCAGCCCATCCCCCTCCGTGCCAAGCACGATGGCGAGACGCGGCACGGCGCGCAGGCGCTTATCGTCGATGCGCAGCGAATCGTCCCGCAGCGCCATGGCCGCCGTCCGAAAGCCGAGAACGTGCAGCATCTCCTGCCAGTCGGTGTCTGCGGGCAGGTACGTCCACGGCACCTGAAACACCGTGCCCATGCTCACGCGCACGGCGCGGCGGTAGAGCGGGTCGCTGCCCGCCGACGTGAGCACAAAAGATATTCCAAAGCCTCACTATAAAAAGCATTGCGTAACTTTGCTTCTCCTAAAGCGATCAATGCAGGAGCAAAATTCGGATCACGTTCAAGAGCTTCTTTATAATAGCTCTCTCCTTTAGTGGCAGGATCACGATATTGATCAACATGCAAACCTTCAAGATACAACAAATGCGGACTTTCAACCTTTTTGATATTCGGCATATCCTGTGTTGTATGAGGAATATTAAAAGTATCGTGTTTCTTCACTGTATAAGACATTAGAACAGTTCCGTCATTAGCGGTGACATCTATTGAATACCCTAACCGCATTCTGACATCCGCAGGCAACGAATATTCTTCTCTCGCCTTGATCGTCGC
>OLRH01001597.1_pt1 | contig 11736 bp, 7 predicted proteins | sample 1672321 | NCBI WGS metagenome assembly OLRH01 (sample SAMEA3136671, study PRJEB25190) | human gut metagenome | reverse complement strand
TGCTCTTCCGCTTTTTGCGCAACAGAAACCTGTATATCTGGATGCGAGCAAACCTTTGGAAGTAAGAGTAGAAGATGCGTTGAAGCGGCTGACCGTGGAAGAAAAAGTAGCCATGCTGCATGCACAAAGTAAATTCAGTAGTCCGGGTGTGCCCCGTCTGGGTATTCCGGAATTTTGGATGACGGACGGTCCTCACGGAATCCGTCCCGAAGTTCTTTGGGATGAATGGAATCAGGCCGGATGGACCAATGACTCTTGTGTAGCTTTTCCGGCATTGACCTGTTTGGCGGCTACATGGAACCCCGAGATGTCCATGCTTTATGGCAAAAGCATTGGTGAAGAAGCACGCTATCGTAACAAGACCGTTCTTCTGGGACCCGGTGTTAATATTTATCGTACTCCGCTGAACGGACGTAACTTTGAGTACATGGGCGAAGACCCGTACCTGGCTTCCCGTATGGTGGTTCCTTACGTGCAGGGCGTACAACAGAATGGGGTGGCAGCCTGCGTGAAGCACTATGCGCTGAACAATCAGGAAATCAACCGCCACACCACCAATGTCATAGTAGACGACCGTGCCCTGTATGAAATCTATCTGCCCGCTTTCAAGGCGGCCGTTCAGGAAGGTAAAGCGTGGTCTATCATGGGAGCTTATAACCTGTATAAAGGTCAGCATGCCTGCCACAACCAATATCTGTTGAACGATATCCTGAGAGGCGAATGGGGCTTCGACGGTGTGGTCGTTTCCGACTGGGGCGGCACGCACGATACTGATCAGGCTATTACAAACGGTCTTGATATGGAGTTCGGAAGCTGGACGGATGGTCTTGCCAATGGCAGCAGCAACGCTTATGATAACTATTATCTGGCTATGCCTTATCTGGAGCGTATCAAATCGGGCAAAGTAGGTACGAAGGAACTGGACGAAAAAGTACGTCGCATCCTGCGCCTGGCATTCCGCACTACAATGGATGTGAACCGTCCTTTCGGTTCTATCCTTTCTCCCGAGCATTACGAGGCTGCCCGCCGCATTGGTGAAGAAGGCATTGTGCTGCTGCAAAACAAAGACGGCGTATTGCCCATCGACTTGAATAAAGTGAAGAAGATTGCCGTTATCGGTGAGAATGCTGTGAAAATGATGACCGTAGGTGGTGGTAGCTCCTCCCTGAAGGTGCAGCGCGAACTTTCTCCGTTGGATGGCATCAAGAACCGCGTAGGAAACAAGGCGGAAGTTGTTTATGCCCGTGGATATGTAGGCGATGCCCGTGGCGAATATAATGGTGTGGTAACCGGTCAGAATCTACAGGATGACCGTACGCCTGAGGAGCTGATTGCCGAAGCCGTAAAGGTGGCTGCGGATGCCGACTATGTGATCTTCATCGGTGGACTGAACAAGAGTAACAATCAGGATTGCGAAGATACCGACCGTGCTGGCTTGGAATTGCCGTACGGACAGGATGCTGTCATTTCAGCTTTGGCGAAGGCAAACAAGAATCTTGTAGTCATCAATGTTTCCGGCAATGCGGTAGCTATGCCCTGGATTGCGGAAGTTCCTTCTGTTTTGCAAGCTTGGTTCCTGGGATCGGAAGCCGGAAACTCAATCGCTGCCGTGTTGATGGGGGATGCCAATCCTTCCGGCAAGCTGCCTTTCACTTTCCCTGCCCGTCTGGAAGATGTTCCGGCTCATAGCGTTGGCGAATATATCAGTCAGAGAAGTAAGGATGTGGTAGATATGAAATACAACGAAGGCATCTTTGTGGGGTATCGTTGGGCGGACAAGCAGAAGAAGGTGAAACCATTGTTCCCCTTCGGACACGGGCTGTCTTACACAACGTTTGCTTATGGCAAACCTGCGGCTGATAAGAAAGTGATGTCTGCCGATGATCAGATCAGTTTTACCGTAACCGTGAAGAATATCGGTGACCGCGAAGGACAGGAAGTCGTGCAATTGTATATCAGTGATAAGAAATCCTCTCTGCCCCGTCCTGTCAAAGAGTTGAAAGGTTTCAAGAAAGTGAAACTGGCTCCGGGCGAAGAGAAAGAAATTACCTTCACCATAGATAAAGAAGCTTTGAGCTACTTTGACGATGCTCAACATGTCTGGGTAGCCGAACCGGGTAAGTTTGAAGCTGTTATCGCCGCTTCGGCAGCGGATATCAAAGGGATCGTTCCTTTTGAATTGAAGTAATAACGTTATTAAGTTGATAAGAGGAAGGGTGTAGTCGCAAGATTACGCCCTTTATTGTTGTCAGTCAGGGAGATATAGGCGCTTCGCCGGGTCTCTATTTGTTCCATTTAGTTTCTTCCTGTTGAAACAAAAGTGCCTTGCCTAAGGAACAAAAGTTTCTTCCTTGAGGAACAAAAGTTTCTTACCTAAGAAACAAGAGTGCCTTGCCTGAGAAACAAAAATGCCAGTAAAGTGAAACGGACATTTCTTCATAATGGGGTGATACCGGATTAGTATCGCCTTCCGAGAGAAGAAAGCATTGGGCTTATTTCCAGAAGCTTACCACTCGTATTGCTCCACGTATTCGTCATATACGGGTTCTTCCTTTATTCCTCTTTTGAGAAACAGTTGACGGATGTATTCCTGTTCTTTGGGTTTAAGAAGTCGTTCCTTGCGGTAACAGCGGTAATAGGTGGTTCGGTTAAGCTCTGCCATAAGTTCTCGTTTGATGCCGAGGGCTTCTTTGTGCGGTACATTATCCAACAGGTGGGTGATGCCGAGTGCGAAACGTTTCTTTTTATCCGCCATGAAGTACGGGCAGGATTCTTTGTGCGAACTAAAATAGTTTGGATTTACGGTGCTGATTACCGGGTAGTTGTCCGGGACATAGGCTGTCACCAGGTAGCGCATACATTTGGCGGAGTGTTTGCACTGCTTGTTGAGGCAGTGGAGGAAGGTGGCCGGTACCTCGCTGTAGTTAAAGTCGGGACTCATAATTGTATTCGTTTATAAGTAAATAATAGCAAAGGTAGTGTTTACTGGGGGAATAATCGCTCAGTCTGCAAGAAAAAGATGACAACTCATTTGTTTTATAATAAAGGCAAGACTATAAAGCATATAATGTAGTAATTAATACAAAATTGTCTTCTATGAAATTTCCTCCCTTTTCCTTTCTAATCGTGGCGAGGAGTGTGTATAGCCTGGGCGAGAATAGTAAAGTTGTATATTCTATCTTGTATTTATTGTATTTAATGATTATTTCTTGCTCTTTCTTATATTAAATAGTTTGGATTAATTTCTTTAGAAAGTTTCGGATATTGAAACAGATAAAATAAAAATATGCGGATAATGGAAATGCAAACTGATATTTTCTCTTTTTTCTTATTTTGGTCATTCTTATTGTGCGTACTAGCATTATTAGTTGTGTGGCCTCTTTTTTAGTGCCTATAACAGAACTTGATACGATTTCCAGTCTTCTTTATTTCCACGATATTTGCAATCTGAGATTTTGTCCTTTTTTGGTTTGTTATTCAAGGTTTGAAGGGGATGAAGTCGGGATGCCGAAGCATGGAATAGATGGAGAGTGCAAAGATATAAAATGTTTCTTTAAAGAATGCTCTCCTTCATCAAAGTTTCACGGCATGAAATTGGATTTATAGAATGGTTTTAAAATAAAAAGAAGGAATAAATGAAGAAAATACTAGTCTGCATACTATTCATATTGGGTTTATTGTCGGTTGAAAGTAAAGCTCAAAAGGTTGCCGTAAAAAGTAACCTGCTTTATGATGCCACTACTACTATGAATCTTGGTTTGGAAGTTGCTTTGGCACGCAAGTGGACACTGGATATCCCGGTCAACTATAATCCATGGAAATTTGATGATGCCCGTTTGAAGCATTGGGGTATACAGCCGGAGCTTCGATACTGGTTCTGCGAAAGCTTTAACCGTACGTTCATCGGGTTGCATGCACACTATGCCGACTTCAATGTAGGTGGATGGCCAGATTGGCCGTTAATCAGCGAGAATATGCAGAACATGCGCTATCAGGGACGTCTCTATGGTGGTGGGCTTTCAATCGGGCATTCATGGATATTAAAGAAGCGTTGGAGCCTTGAGGCTTCTATCGGACTGGGATATGCACGTATTTTATATGATAAATATCCTTGTGCAACGTGTGGCACCAAACTGAAAGATACCAGCAAAAATTATCTGGGTCCTACAAAAGCGAGCTTATCACTTATTTACTTAATTAAATAGATTGAGAATGATGAAAATAAATATGCAATTCATTGCACTGGCACTGGCTCTCTTATTCCTGAATGTGAACGGAGCATCAGCTCAGGACCGTTCATACGAAGGTACTATCAGGATAGAACCTGTACGGTTGGAACAATCGGGTGAATTCCTCCATATAGATCTGGATGTCATTATGGATGATGTGAAAGTGAAGTCTGCACGTGGAGTGGATTTTATTCCTCAGCTGATTTCGTCTATTACCACCCGCGATCTTCCGAGAATATCTATTAAAGGCCGGAATGAGTATCTGGCCTATGAACGCAGGTTATCGGTAATGAGCCGGAAGCAAAAGGATAGTTATAGACTTCCCTATCTGGTAGAGAAGAATTACAAGAAAAAAAGTGGTGTGCTGCAATACAGATATGCGTTACCCTATGAACCTTGGATGGCAGATGCCCGGTTGAACGTGCAGCGTGACGAATGTGGTTGTGGTGAAAGCACATTGATGAATGTGGAATATGCTTTTGATAAGGTTACGCTTGAACGTATGCTGGTGCCATATGTAGTGACTCCCTATTTGTCTTATGTAGAACCGATGGTGGAAGAGATAAAGAGTCGTGATGTACAAGCTGGATTTTCAAATCAGGATAATTCCGGTCCAGATAATCCAACGCATCATGGACTTTGTGGTGAACAGAGTGGATAGTCGTCCTGAATATATGAATAATCCCAAGGAACTGGGTAAGATACGTGCCATGATTGACGATCTGAAGAATGATGCGAATGTGAATGTGAAGCGCTTGGATATTATTGGCTATGCTTCTCCTGAAGGAACGCTGGAAGCGAATAGACGTTTGTCTGAGGGCCGTGCCATGGCATTGCGTAACTATCTGGCTACGCAGTATGATTTCCCGAAGAACCAGTATCATATCCAGTTTGGAGGTGAAAACTGGGAAGGATTGGTGAAGGCGCTTGCTACCGTTGAAATGGATGACAAGGCAGAAGTATTGGATATTATAGCCAGCATCCCGATTGAAAAAGGAAGGGAAACCAAGTTGATGAAGTTAAATGGTGGAGTGCCATATCGGTTTATGTTGAAGCATATTTTCCCGAGTCTGCGTGTCGCGATCTGTAAAGTGAGTTATGATATTAGGAATTTCAATCTGGAAGAGGCAAAAGAAGTGATAAAGAAACGTCCTCAGAATCTGAGTTTGAACGAGATGTTTATGGTGGCTAATACGTATCCGAAAGGTTCGCAGGAGTTTATCGATATCTTCGAAACTGCTGTCCGTATCTATCCGGAGAGTGAAATAGCCAATATGAATGCAGCTACCGCAGCCCTTTCACGCAATGATCTGGTTTCTGCGAAACGCTATTTAGAGAGGGTGAAGTCAGCAGACTATTCACCGGAGTATAATAATGCAATGGGAGTATTACTATTAATGAAGGAGGATTATGAATTGTCAGAGAAACATTTAAAGATTGCCAAAGAGTTGGGGCTGGATGTAGCCAAAAGCAACTTGGAAGAATTAGCTAAGAAGAAAGCTAATGCTATTGAGATCAAGAAAAAGAGTAAATAAACAAATAATAAATAAGAACCGGAAAGTGGTTACTATTAAAGTGAATAATTATATCTATTAATTTCTAATAAATTTTTGTATTATGCTAAAGATTAAATCAATTTTAGTATCGTTGCTGGCCCTTGGGGCAATGGCAAGTTGCTCAACAAATGAGCTGGAAGGAGAAGATACGAGGACGGGGGCCGATTTGGATGTGGCTTACATGTCATTGCGGATTACATTACCTACCCAGAAGGCAAGTACCCGTGCTGCAGGTACTTCCACGGAAAAAGATCCTACCGGACATGAAGGTGATGTCAACTCTCTTTACGTCATTACATTCGACAAGGACCAAAAACTGGTACACCATTCCAGAAAGAATCCTGTTATTGTTTTGGGATCAGGCGATTTGTCGCCCCAAGTTAGCGGTAATCAAGGTACGACAGAGGCGATTCTGGTAAGTGCCAGTACTAAGTATTTGCTCGTTGTCGTTAATCCGGGTACATTGTTGGAGACGAGATTGAGGGCTTTGACTGCCGGTGCTTTATACAATGATATCAACATGGCTATCGTTAAAAGCCTAACAGCTGGCAGCAAACCTGAGACACTTGTAGGTGAGATTGCGGATCCTGCGGATAGTGGTAAGGGTTTTACGATGATCAATGCCGGTTCCTACGATGTTAGTGGTGACAAGTGGAACCAAGGCTGTCTGCTTGACGTAGAAACTAATGTGATTTCTGTTGATGGTACTACCATTAAAGATGAAGCCGCAGCCAAAGAGGAAGCGGAAAAAGTAGGGAACAGAGCGACGCTGAAAATTGAACGTCTTGCTGCAAAAGTGGAAGTAGCTGTTAAATCACCTGGTCTGACTGTATTGCCTGAAGGAGCAACATTCGAATTCGGTGGTTGGACACTCGATTATTACAATAGCACTTTCTATCCATTTGCAGAGAAATCTAAAACCAAAGCGACCCATACTGCAGCTTTCTATGAGAATAGCTTCTATACTAAGGACCCGAACTTTGCGACTCCAGGTCACAGAACCGGGATTATTCTAAACGAACTTGATGATCGTGAGCCTTTTGTAACTTGGAAAAAAGCAAGTACAACTCCGACTCCGGTTTTTGAATATTGTATTGAGAATACAATGGCTGATGCCGACCAGAAGTTTGGCGCAGCTACCCGTGTAGTAATAAAAGGGAAATACGCTCCAAAAGATTTTACACTCGGAAATGACTGGTTCTCTTTCGGTGGCATAAACTATCCGACTCTTGCAAATCTTCAGCTTGCGTATTCTACAGCTGGTGCCACGATTAAGGCTAAGGCTGATGAATTGGAATTGGCAGGGGAGGATCCGATCACTGCACTGGCGAATGCAAAGCTCTTCTATCCTGTAGAAACATTGCTTATGGAAGTTTGCGATAACTTCTTAGGTGCGGTAAATACAGCATTAAGTGCCTCAATTGCCGCTTTTGCAGATCTTGATCAAGATACGCATCTTGATAATATCACAGATGGTGGTGAGATTGTGAAAATTGCCAAGTGTATTAAGTGGTATCAGAAGAGTCTTAACTATTACTATTATGAGATTCGCCATGATAATACTGATGATGAATATATGTACTTTGGTAAATATGGTGTAGTACGTAATAACTGGTATAACCTTACTCTGAATAAGGTGAATGGTTCTGGTACTCCATGGTATCCTGGTGATGGACCAGAAGATCCGGATCCGGAAAAACCAATTGATGAAAAGCCCGGATTCCTTGCTTTCGATATTGAAATAGCTCCGTGGGTATACTGGCAGACTGGTTTTGAGATTTAATATACTCTCTATGAAAAAGCGCAGGGCAGTGCAAAACTGCCTGCCCTGTATTTTCTTAATGATATTCCATACGGAAATGAACCGTAGGGAAAAGTAAAATAAGCCGGTGACAGGCTTTCTAAAAACAGCACGGAAACATCTTGGCGCATCAGAAATGCATGGAGTGCAAACCGCGCGCCCCCTAAAATGGAAATAACCGGAGATCATTAAGCAGGATCTCTGACAATATAAACGGCAGTCCTCAAAGCACTGCCTCATAAAAGAAAAAAGATATGTTCGGAAAAACCAAATCGCTATTCTTTATTGTCACCTCGCTGTTGTTCATCGCTTCGTGCGATAGTATACGTGAGGATTTGCCTCGGTGCGAACTTTGGCTGGAATTCACATTCGACTACAATATGGAATATGCGGATGCGTTCAGTCCGCAGGTTAAGTCGGTAGATGTATTTGTTTTTGATAGTGATGACAAACTGGTTCTCTCTAAAAGAGCGGAATCTACTGAACTGATTGGTGGAAACCGAATGCCGTTGACTGACGAACTGGACTTTGGTAACTATAAAGTGCTGACTGTAGGCGGACTGTCTGACAAATTTAGCGCTTTAGGAAATGGAGGTAGTGGGATGGCTTTGCGGTCGACCACTTATCAGCAAGTCACTTTGGCTCTGAACCGTGAATCGGATATCGTGGATTTTGAGTTTCCGCACCTCTATTTCGGAGCAATTGTGGAAGTGAATCATTTGCCATCCAATACCAGTCACAATGTTTATCAGGTAAACATGGTACGTAACACCAACCGGTTTAATATTGCGTTGATGGATTATGAAGGTCGAGAAGAAACTGAGAATCAGTACTCTTTTGAAATCCAGTCGCCTGAAAATGCCATCTATTCCTGGGAAAACGAGCCTACAGGTCAGGGACCGATTACATACGCGTCTCATTATTCAGGACCGGGTGGGACCTCTGAAGTGTTAATGTCAGCGCGTATGAATACTATGCGTCTGTTTAACCGGACGGGATGGGATTACCGTTTTATTATAAGAAATGCGGATACAGGAACAGAAGTGTGGAGCTATGATTTGATGAAACTGTTGAGTATTGCTCGGCCGGAGTACCGTCATGACGGTACGGTGCTTCCTTTTCAGGAGTATCTTGACAGGCAGAGCGAATGGAGCTTGATGTTCTCCGTAGTAGAAAAACCGGGAGGAGGATTCCTTCAAATCGGTCTTCTTGTAGGACCCTGGGTTTATTGGCTTCATGATATCGAAATATAAGAATGAGGGAAAAAATACTATATATCGTTTGTATGGCCTTCACAGCCCTTTTGTTCTCATGCAGCAAGGATGCGATGGATGATGAATTGCTCCCTGTTACCCGGGCGCAGCTTAGCATCGGACTTGAGGACAAATCGGAAGTGGAGCGGCAGGAGGAAATAAAATCCATCCGGTTTATTGTGTTCAGCAACGCGTCGGGCGACGTGAAGCTGAATGTGAATAAACTTGTTACGTTGGATACTCCGGCCACAGCCACCGATATAACTGCGAAAAACCTCGAAGTGATTCCTAACAACGATATTATGGTTATTGTCATCGCGAATGAGCCACAAAGTCTTACGAGTAAGCTCAATACTGTCACCAGCCCATGGCTATTGCAGAGCGTGGACTATGATATAGCCAACATATTGGACAGTGACGGAGAGATTGTTTCGACCACCGGTATGCCAATGACTGGGGTAATCAGGGATATATCCGTGGCGTCTGATGAAGTCAAGGCGGTAAAGATGGTTATCGAGCGTGCTGTGGCTCGCGTTGATATCTTCCTTGAAGCTACAGATGGTGGAGCTGTGACAGGATACACAAAGGATGTCACCAGTGTCACTTTACACAACTTCACCCATAACAGTTATTTTGTGATGGGAAATGAGGCCAACTATACGCGTGACAACGCTAACCCCTCGAAGAATTACGGGAAAGTGATGACAAATGCAGTAGATGGTGATTTGCTGACGCAGACTTGGACAGCTGCAACAACTGAAACCTGGGCGTATTCATCTGTAGCTGGAGCCGAAAATAGAAAAATACTCTGCTCATTTTATGTTGCCGAGCGTATTTTCAGGTCAGATTCTTCCGACCAATTGGCTATTAGCATGGTAAATGTTCTGAAAGGACCTCCAAGTGTTACAGGAATAGCAGAGAAGGTGATAAAAACAATAACAAAAGTCGATAATTCAGGTACTCCGACAGCGCAACCTTTTACGGAGATCCGGAGGAATAATGTGTATCAAATTACAGCTCGGGTTGGCAAAATCGGTATTCAGATAATAACGATAAGTGTGGAAGGATGGGGTAAGGTTCAGGATATTGATCTGGATATGTATCTGTGATGCTTTCGGGCGGATGTTTTTTTAATTGGGAAAGGAATAGGATGATAAAGTTTAATAATAGTATTAGGACGATTGTAACGGTAGTTATTCTTCCGGTCATATTCTCTTCGTGTATCAGAGAAGAAATGACGTGCGGAAATCAGATTGTTGTGCAACGTATTGGAGAAGATGGAGGTGCCGTTACCCGTGGTACGACTGTCTCTTCCGTATCCGATCTGGAGAATCAATTATTCGGCTTTTCAGCTTCTCTGACACCTGCTGCGTCTGCTACACAAGTGTACTTCAACGAAAAAGCCCGGGTGAATGCAGGAGGCATAACGGGTACTATATTGCCGGAACAATACTGGCCGGCCCTGCTGGGAGCCAGCATGAAGTTCTTTTCATGGTATCCATATGAGGGTACGTATGCGCCTGCCGCAACTTTCGCTAACCCTGCACAAATGTTGCTGAATTATACGGCCGATGCTGATGCTGCCAATCATGTGGATGTGATGGCTGCCGTATCTACACCCGGCTGGAATGAAGGCGTGGGTATACATTTTTATCATACTCTGACCAAAGTTACTTTTACGTTTCAAAAGAAGGATCCGGTACCTGATGTGGTAACTATTCAGAAGATTGAATTTCAGGGTGTGCCGAATGTTGGTAAACTTACTGTGGGCACTATACCTGCCAAGACAACAGCGAATGGAAAGCCTGGCTTTGTGTGGAATGACGTCACTACAGGAAATATCGTTTCTACTCTCAGCAGTAATAATACGGTAACAGATGATAAGGTCTTGCTTGGTGACACATTTTTGATGTTGCCTACCGATCAATTCTCCGATGAGGCGAAGATTGTTGTTACCACTAATTTAGGTGAGCGGGAGTTTATGTTCAAGGATATTGTTGCTACCAAACCTCATTCATGGGAATCGGGTGAATACATCAACTATAACATTACAATCTCGAATACAATCTATCAGATATCGGCTACTCCGCTTCCGTGGGATAAAAATCCGGTAATAGATGTGATTTTTGACGGACAGTATTATCTTAAATTGTCACAAGCTAATGTGAGACTGGAAGGGAAAGGTAATACTGTGGATATAGTAGTAAAAACGAACTATAATGCGATACCATACACAGGCTATCCGGCAGGAGCGCAATTAACAGTAACCAATACAGCTTGGTCTGAAGTTAACCTGCTTAATTCGTCCGAAGCTAATGGTGTGTATACTTATACTATTCGTGTTGTGATAAGTGACTATATCGGTACTGTTGCCGACTTTCGTGATATGAGATTTTATATTACTGCCGGTAACATGAATCTTGGTGTACCTATACAACAGTGGGGTGGAGCTGGCAACTGGATAACCCCGGATATCGTATTTGCCGATAATGATCCCACCACAGAAGGAATCAAAAGACGACGTAAAATAGTCTTTAACACGACTGCCTTAACTAACTCTACAGACAGTTGGAAATGGAATTGGGAAATAAGCGAAATAAGAGATCCTGATAATATTCTGCTGAATGCTGAAACGATGCTTTGGGCAAATGGCACAGGTGGTGGGTGGCTTTACTTCTATTACAAGGCCAATGCCACAGAGGGCTCTAAAGCCACGCTGGTATTACACAATACGAATGGTGACAATCCGGATGTGGAGATAGAATTAACTGTACCGGACGATGCGTCTGCTACAGCATAGATATATGAACCTTTTTAAGAAAAAATTATAATGAGATATACTGTTTCAATATTCAAAAAGCATTTGTTGATATATACTCTGATGACAGTGGTATGCC
>OLRH01001596.1_pt1 | contig 11736 bp, 10 predicted proteins | sample 1672321 | NCBI WGS metagenome assembly OLRH01 (sample SAMEA3136671, study PRJEB25190) | human gut metagenome | reverse complement strand
CAGTGAAGCGGATTGTGAATAACCAATTGATTTTAATACTGGAATTTGAGGAAAGGGGCTGTCCTGAAAATAGACAGCTCCTTCTTTACTGTCCGATTTATTGTATGTTATTTTCCGGCATGGTCCGATATGTTTTAGAGCATGCCGGAAAATTTTATGAAAACTGCAAAAAAATTCAGGAAAAAAAAGACAGCATTTTAAACGCTATAGAAAAAATGTAATTTTTGAAAAAACAATTATTGTAATAATCTCCCGAACGTGACATAATAAGAATGGAAAAGTAAAGGGCAGGTTAAATTCTGATTAGAGACAGGTAAAATAACCTGCTTACATTATGCGCCGATTTCCTGGGATGAGGATGGAAATCAGGCAGACGACAAAGGAGAAAATAATGGGAATTTTTTCAATGATATTGTCATTGCTGAGCGGAGTAGCGTTATTCCTGTTCGGTATGTCATTGATGGGCGACGGCCTGAAAATGGTTGCCGGAAATAAGCTGGAAGCTTTCCTGTATCGAATGACAAACACACCGCTGAAGGGAGTTGCTCTGGGTACTGGTGTTACCAGCGTGATTCAGTCTTCTTCTGCCACAACCGTTATGGTCATTGGTTTTGTTAACTCAGGTATGATGAAACTGAAACAGGCCATCGGTATTATCATGGGAGCCAATATCGGAACCAGTATTACCGGATGGATCCTCTGTCTTTCTTATATTGACGGAAAGAACGGAATTGCGAAGATTTTATCTACAGCAACAATTTCAGCAGTAGTAGCGATTATTGGTATTATCCTTCGCATGGCATGTAAGCGTTCCGTGCATAAAAATATCGGTAATATCATGCTTGGTTTTGCAATACTGATGACAGGTATGCAGACAATGAGCGGTGCTGTTTCACCACTGAAGGACAGCCCCACATTTACAAACATGCTGACAATGTTTTCCAACCCGCTGATAGGTATTCTGGTAGGTATTGCATTTACCGCAGTGCTGCAGAGTGCATCTGCCACAGTCGGTGTATTGCAGGCGTTATCTGTAACAGGTATCCTGACATTCTCCAGTGCATTCCCGATCGTTCTTGGTATCGGTGTAGGTGCTGCCTGTCCGGTTCTGATTTCAGCAATCGGTGCGAATAAGAATGGTAAACGTACAGCACTTGTTTATCTGATCAATGACCTGTTTGGTCTTATCCTCTGGTCAGTGATCTTCTACACTGTAAATGCTGTTGTGCATTTCGGATTTATGGATATGATTATGTCACCGGTTGCAATTGCTTTACTGAATACTGTATTCCGTGTAGCAACAGTATGTGTTCTTTTCCCGTTCATACCGAAGATCGAGCAGCTGGTGTGTTGGCTTGTAAAAGACAGTGCAGAGGAACTGGAAGATGAAGCAGACTTTGATCTTCTGGAAGAACGTCTTCTGAATTATCCGGCACTTGCTATTGGACAGTGTCATCGTGCCATGAGCGGTATGGCAAGGAAGCTTCGCAAGAATGTCAACCGTGCCATGAACCTTCTGAATGAATATCAGCAGGATAAATTTGATAAGGTACAGAGAAAAGAGAACCTGATCGATAAATACGAAAGCCGTCTTGGGGAATATCTGATGAAGCTCACAAAGCATGAGATGAACAGTGCCCAGACAAGGCAGGCATCCCTTTATCTTCATACCATCAATGACTTTGAGAGAATCGGTGACCATGCATCCTACATTGCCTATATGTCCAGTGAAATGCATGATAATCACACTAATTTCTCACAGGAAGCCTGGGATGAGCTGAATGTAGTAATGGAAGCAGTTCGTGAGGAGATCAATCTTACCTGTCGTGCGTTCCTCAATGATGACAAAGAGATGGCTCAGAGAGTTGCACCTCTTGGAATGATTATCACATCCTTATGCAATGAGCTGAAGATGCATCATGTAGAGCGTCTGAGTAATGGCAATTGCGGACTGGAAGAGGGAACTGTATATACAGATATTCTCAACAGCTTTAACCGTATTGCAGCACATTGTGCAAGTGCAATGGTAGCTCTCCTTAAGAGTGGAGACGAGAATCCGGATATGCATATCCATGATTCCAAGATTTACCCATCTGACAGCGTGGAATATTATACATACTTCAAGGAATATCGCCAGAAGTATGAAATCGTAAAGAACGAGGAACACATGCGAAGCATGGAACCGGAAGAGGTAGAATAATACTTTTATACTACAAAGCAATAAATATATATGATATAATGACAGCAGATGATCTGGAAACGGATGTCTGCTGTTTTCTATTATATTACTGGGCATGCAAGATTGTAGGAATGATTTTTTGAATACGTTCCGGAGTGTGCAGACTGACGAGCCAGCAGGCAGGATCATTTTTGTAAATCAAATATATTTATTCAGGCAGAGATTCTTCCTGTAGACTGGATCAGTTATAGCAGGCCGGAAATTGTGCAAACACAACACTCTGTAAACATAACCCCCAAAGGAGAGATTAATTATGTTATTCGACAGCAGAACAGTTTATCTCGGTGTATCCAGGGATAAATATGAGCAGTATTGTAAAGCCTTAGATTCAGAGAAAATCAAATACAAAACAAAGAGAGTCAACCACGAAGAAAAAATGACAGCCCCGGGCAGGGGAACCGTCCGCAGCATGGGTGGGAACTTTGGAACAGATAAAACATTGTATGAAATCATGGTCGGAGAGAAAGATTACGACAGTGCAATGGGGATTCTGACAGCACTGAAGTAGACAGAGTTTACCCTGAAGAGCAATCAAGCCATTCTGAATGACTTAGATTAAGAAAAGATATCCTGCGGATTTGGCATACGCATAATCGCAGCCAGAACAAATAAGGAAGAATATGAGATGCAGATAAAGACGAAACTTGATTAATAGAAAAGTAGATTTGTTTGACATTTTTGCTGCCATATTTATATAATCGAAGAAGCAAGTACGCAAAAAAGTGTGCAAGATAGTGTGCAAGATAACGGAAATCCTGGAGGTGTTTTTGTGGGAGAATATGAACCGCCATTTACAATAACGAATGAGATACTGTCATATGTGTCTTCGATTTCTGAAAAAATAGGGCGAATCACGGCAATCAGCAGTCTGGAAACAAAACCGCACCTGAGAAAGAATAACCGAATTAAATCTATTCATTCATCTTTAAAAATAGAAGCGAATTCTCTTTCTCTGGGGCAGGTTAGGGATGTAATTAATGGCAGGCTTGTACTGGGGGAACAGAAAGAAATACAGGAAGTTAAAAATGCATATGCGGCGTATGAAAGCCTTTCGGAAATTAATCCCTATAGTATAAAAGATTTAAAGAAATTTCATGGGATTATGACAAAATATCTTGTGGAAGAATGTGGGGAGTTTCGCCATGGAGAAGAGGGAGTCTTTAATGGAGATGAATGTATTTTTATGGCACCTCCGGCGCAATTTGTACCGCAGCTTATGGATGAACTGTTTGAATGGATGAAGAAATCAAGGAATAGTGTTCATCCATTGATTATGAGCAGTGTATTTCATTATGAGTTTGTCTTTATTCATCCATTTGCTGATGGTAATGGAAGAATGGCAAGATTATGGCACACTGCGATTTTGTCTAAATGGAAACCTGTATTTGAGTATATTCCAATCGAAAGCCAGATTGAAAAATTTCAGGATGAATATTATGATGCGATTGCCAGATGTCATGTTTCGGGAGAATCTACCATTTTTATAGAGTTTATGTTGTCGCAGATAGACAGGATTTTGGAAGATATTTCGCTTCAGATGAATGAAGAAAATGAGCAGTTTTCAGAAACTGTCAGGAAAATGCTTGAAATCATGGAGTATGATACGCCTTATACAAGAAAAACACTTATGGAAAAACTGGGGTTAAAGTCCAGAGATGGATTCCGCAGAAATTATTTGCAACCCGCACTTGAGATGAATTTGATCCAAATGACATTACCAGATAAACCGAATAGCAGAAATCAGCGATATATGAAAGTATGAATAGCAGGAAGCTTATCTGATTTATAGCAATCTATAGCAATTCCATAAAATACTGCAAGCAATCCAGCCCATCATAGTGTGAAGTCCTGCATCAGATATCTTTCTTGTCTTTCGCACTCTGCTGAACTGTCTTGATTGCATTATTTATAAGAATTGCTATAGTTAAATGGATTGAATAAATTTCTCTACATAATGCAGAGCCGCTCCGATTGCCGGTGTATATTGTCCGTTGGTACCGACCAGAATCTGTGTTTTATCCAGTATGAATGGTGCGGCTGTATGGAGATGCTCTGCCAGATATTCAATATCTTCTTCTGTAAAATAAGGTGCCAGATATCCGCTGAGGATGATCGGTGCATCGATAACAAGGTTAAGATTCTTCATGGCAAATGCCAGATGGTTTAAAAAATCTTTCCAGATCTGTATGATCTGGGGAGATCTTTTTTCGCGCAGAAGAGGGAAAAATTCTTTGGCAGGAATACCTGCAGCCTGTTCCAGTGCATTGGCAGAGCAGTAGGTTTCCAGGCAGCCGCGGCTGCCGCAATAGCAAAGCGGACCATCGGGATTAATACATATATGTTCAAGAGTTCCGCTGTGCATGGAGATCCCCTGATGAATCTGATGATTGGTAATGATGCCGCCGCCCAGATTTCGGTTCAGCAGGATGATAACAGCACTGTCAAGCTCCGGATGATTCCATAATTCAAGGAACGCAGCTGATTTCGAATCATGTTCCAGATAACAGGGATATGGAAGATATCTGGAAAAATCATCCAGTTTCATGCCTGCGTTATTCATGATATCTCCATATAGTACAGTGGTATGATCCGGGGATGTGATACCCTGTGTAGCAATGGAGATGCCAAGAACTTTGTCATTGTCATACTGGCGCGATGAGATGAATTCTTTTACTGCGTCAGTAACCTGTTTATAGTAATCCGGTGTGTTGGAATATGGAAGCGGAATGGTATCTGTATAGAAAGCATTTCCATATAAATCTACAGCAGTAATATGAAACATCCCTTTTAAAATACCGATGCCAATGGAAATTTTAAAATCTGATACAATCTGAAGGGCGTTTGCCTTTCTTCCACCGGTGGATTCAAAGAAACCATTTTTTTCAATAAGACCTTCCTGTTCCAGAAGATTCAGGTTCTGACTGACAGTGGATAAACCCATCTGCAGTTCCTGAACGATCTGCAGCTTGGAGGTCGTTTTTTTTCTGTAAATGTACTGGTAAACCTTTGATTTATTTATTTTCTTGAGACTAATGTTGGTCAATCCCTTTTCACTCATAATATTCTCCTGATTATGTTACAAGATAATGTTAAGTTTCAGTTTTATTGTAGCATAGAACGAAAAAAAAACAATAAAAATATCCGGCACGATCAGCAACATCAATTTGTCAGCACACTATAGTAAAATAGACAAAAAAGTTGTTTGAAAATTAGAATTTCTGTCAATGGATTTTTTAAAAGAAAAGATATATACTCAACTTACAGTTAAGATATAAACGTAAGTAAAGAACATAACAACAAACAATAAGTATCGAATAAGACAAACAAGGAGGATATAACATGAAATTATCAATCAATGGAATCAAGGAACAGGAAGCATGGAAAAAGGCAGGAATCGCTCTTCCGGGTTATGATGTAGAGGCTGCCTCTGAGAATGCAAAGGAGAATCCGGTATGGGTTCACTTTGGTATCGGAAATATTTTCCGTGTGTTTATCGGTGGAATTGCAGATGGTCTTCTGGAAGAGGGAGTTCTGGATCGTGGGATTACCTGTGTGGAAACCTTTGATTATGATGTAGTAGATAAGATTTATGATCCATATGACAATCTGGGATTAAGCGTGATCCTGCATGGGGATGGAACCCGTGAGTATAAAGTAGTCGGAGCTTTTGCAGAAGCAGTGAAGGCACAGTCTTCTAATGCAGCACAGTGGAAACGCCTGAAAGAAATCTTCACAAGCAAATCCCTGCAGATGGTTTCCTTTACGATCACAGAGAAAGGCTATGCATTACAGAAAGCTGACGGAACATGGTTCCCGTTTGTAGAGGCAGATATCAAGAATGGTCCGGATAAAGCGGCTGGTGCCATGGCAGTTCTGGTTGCAATGCTTTATGAAAGATATAAAGCAGGAAAATATCCCATCGCACTGGTTTCCATGGATAACTGCTCACAGAACGGTGCAAAGCTTCGTGAGTCAGTACTGACAATGACAGAAGAGTGGAAGAAAGCCGGATTTGTTGATGAGGGATTTGTAAACTATGTAAGCGATGAGAAAGTAGTTGCTTTTCCATGGACAATGATCGATAAGATCACACCTCGTCCAAGCGAGCAGATTGCAGCAGACCTTGAGAATCTGGGTGTTGAGAACATGCAGCCAGTGATCACAGGTAAGAAGACATACATTGCACCATTTGTCAATGCTGAGAAACCACAGTATCTGGTAATAGAGGACAGCTTCCCTAACGGACGTCCGGCTCTGGAAAAAGGTTTCGGCGTATATATGGCAGACAGAAATACAGTTAACCTTTCTGAACGTATGAAAGTAACCGTATGTCTGAATCCGGTTCATTCTGCTACAGGTCCGCTGGGAGTAGTTCTTGGATATGATCTGTTTGCGCATATGCTTAATACAAATGAAGATATGATGAAAATGGCACGTATGATTGCTTATGATGAAGGTCTTCCGGTAGTTGCTGACCCTGGAATCCTTTCTCCTCAGGCATTTGTGGATGAGCTTTTTAACGATCGTTTTCCAAATGAATATCTGGGAGACACCAACCTTCGTCTGGCAGTAGATGTATCTCAGATGGTTGGCATCCGTTTCGGCGAAACAATCAAAGCATATGTACAGAAATTCGGAGATGCTTCCAGATTGACAGCCATTCCGCTGGGAATTGCAGGATGGCTCAGATATATGCTTGGTGTAGATGATGAAGGAAATAAATTTGAACTTGCACCGGACCCAATGAATGAGGAACTGCAGGAACAATTTAAGGATATTGTAGTAGGTAAACCTGAAACATTTAAGGATCAGTTAAAACCAATTCTTTCCAATGAGCGTCTGTTCTTCACTGACCTTTACAAAGATGGTGTGGGAGAGAAGGTTGAGAATATGTTCCGTGAGATGATTGCAGGACCTGGAGCTGTAAGAGCAACAATACATAAATATGTTGGATGATTTTCATCAGATGGATATTATAACTGACTTTCAGGAGGAAAATGAAAATGAATTTAAAAGAATAGTTTAATGGAATTCAGCATATTGGAATTCCGACCAATGATATTGAAGCAACCATTGATTTTTATAAGGCTCTGGGATTTGAAATTGCTTTTCGTACAGTAAATGAGGAAGCAGATGAAGAGGTTGCTTTTCTGAAATTAAATACACTTGTTGTTGAGACATATGAGAATAAAGCAGCTAAGATGGAAGCCGGTGCCATCGATCATATGGCGATTGATGTAAAAGATATTGAAAAAGTATATGAAATGATTAATCAGGCAGGATTAAATACAACCAACGATACCGTTCATTTTCTTCCCTTCTGGGAAAACGGAGTAAAGTTCTTTACAATTGAGGGACCGAATAAAGAGAAGGTTGAGTTCAGCCAGTACTTATAAAGTCAGGCGGTTAAATTCAGCGAGAAAAAGCATCTGTCAAAGCAGGTGCTTTTTGTTTTCAATATTTTATTGAGAAAAGCCTGAGAAAAGTTTAAAATAGGAAATAATAAAAAATAAATGAAAGGAGTTTTTATCATGAGTAAACGAACAGAGAGAATGAGCCGGAGTGCAGCTGAGAGAATCAACCGCAAAGATACCGTGATCAGACAGAATAATGCAGAACTCGAGGAACTGAGGAGTCAGTATGAGAATCTGGATATCTGTGAGGAGGATAAGCAGGTGATTGATGATTATATTGCCTGCAAAGATGCCAGAGCTGACAGGATGGCAGAGAAACTCTATGAAAAGGGACGAAAAGATGTAAAGAAATGTATCCGCATCCGAAAACTGATCCGCAGATGCATGATCCTGTCTGCCATTGTTACGGTGGTACTGATTCAGTATAATAAGAATGAGAAGCTGAGAGAAAGTCTGGAAGAGCTGCTGAAAATGTTCCGGGATAGAACTGTAAATGAATCAGAGGAAGATTTTTAAAATGTTTTACCGAATTCGGTTACGGTAGAACGAATGTGCTTATGTATCAGTTGGAAGGAATAAGCAATATAAATAATGCAGACAAAAATGTATTTTCGGAATTAAAAAAAATCTTCTTACAAAAGCAGAAACAAGGAAGACTCTAAGAGTGCATAAAACCAAAAAGGAGCAAGACAGCATGGGAACACAAAGATACTCAATTCTGTACAGCAGTAAAACAGGAAATACAAAAAAACTTGCGGAGAAGATCAGGGAGGTATTGCCTGAGGAAAACTGTGATTATTTTGGAACAGAAGGAGCGAAGGCTCTCTCTTCCGACATATTATACATTGGATTCTGGACAGATATAGGGAATGCAGATCCTGCAACACTTGAACTGTTAAAGAGTCTGAAAAACAAGAAGATCTTTCTGTTTGGAACAGCAGGTTTCGGAGGCAGTGAAGCCTATTTCCAGCAGGTTCTCGGGAAAGTTAAAGAATCTGTGGATGAGAGTAATACAGTGATGGGAGAATTTATGTGTCAGGGGAAAATGCCCCAGTCAGTCAGGGACAGATACGTAAAGATGAAAGAGAAGCCGGATCATGCGCCGAACCTGGATGAACTGATCCAGAATTTTGACAGGGCGTTATCTCATCCTGACAATGAGGATCTGGACAGACTGGAAGAAATAATCAGAAGAGACCTGAAAAAATAATTAAGTCTTGACTAACAGAGGGAACTGCGGTATAGTGCTCGTTACTAAAAAAGGTAATTCATAAATTTTTATAGATTTTCGCGAAAGAGAGGTAACGAGATATGACATTTTATCAGGAATTACAATTGAGTTCGACCGGCTCCAAGCAGCTGATCAGAAGCACCACAGACCCAAAAGAGAAAAGACGACACATTTTAATCTATAATTTTAAAGTGTATCTGGTTATGGCTTTTTGCGTAGCAGTGGTGAGCATGTACAGCAAGCTTACAGGAAGCAGCAACAGTGTAGTTGGTGTTACTGTTCTGCTGGCAGTGCTTGTGCTACGGCAGGCAGATTTCGGGATCAGGACAACACATGGACTGCTTTCCATTGCAGGGATCTTCGGTATTCTTATGGCAGGACCCCGTCTGGCAAATATAGTGCCTCCGTTAGCCGCGTTTGCAGTGAATGCTGTGTGTATTTTACTGCTGATGATACTGGGCTGTCATAATGTGATCATGTACAATCATTCTACCTTTGTTCTGGGCTATTTGCTGCTTCTGGGCTATGATGTGACAGGAAAGGAATACACCTTCCGTGTGATCGGCTTGTTGGTGGGAATGGTGATCTGTATGATCGTCTTCTATAAGAACCAGAGAAACAGAGCCTATCGAAGAACCTTCCTGGATTTGTTCCGGGAATTTGATCTTAAGTCAGCAAGAAGCAGATGGTATGTGAAACTGACACTGATCGTATCCAGCGCAATGCTGTTTATGAATCTTCTGGGACTTCCCAGAGCAATGTGGGCAGGAATCGCCTGTATGTCCGTATGTCTGCCTTTTACAGAGGACTGTATCCCAAGGTCTGTGAGCAGAGGAATGTTTAATGTTGTGGGCTGTCTGCTGTTTATTGTGCTGTATCTGATACTTCCTAAATCTATGTATCCGTACATCGGAATGATCGGAGGAATCGGAGTTGGATATTCAGCAGGATATCCGTGGCAGACTGCATTTAATACATTTGGAGCGTTGTCTATTGCAGCAGGGATCTTCGGAATGCCGGCAGCAATAGCACTTCGTATAGGTGCCAATGTCCTGGGAGCAGCTTATACGGTAATCTGCAATAAAGTAACAGATAAAGTAGCAGAGTATATAGGCACAAATAAATGTGCAGAAAATCTTTCCTGACTGAAACTGCGGAGCGGTTATAAGCAAGTAAAAAAGCGGATGATTTTATCCGTCTGATATGTGTTCTGGGAATAGAGTGAATATTAACGTACAATGACAGAGGGAGAGAGAAAGAATATGAAACAGGATACCCTGGAAGGCAGGGCGAAAACGAAAAATGGTGTAAAACGATTATGCTTTTCCGCAGTATGTATTTTACTGGAAGCAGCTTTTATCATTGCTATGATCACAAAGCTGAATCAATATGCGGAGATTATCAATCTGATGACAAGGCTTCTTGCAGGTGTACTGGTTCTTAAGCTGTATGCGTCAGACCAGACTTCATCTATGAAAATGCCCTGGGTTATTTTGATCCTTGTATTCCCTATCTTGGGAGTGGGATTGTACTTACTGATTGGTCTCAATGGCGGTACCCGTAAAATGCGGGAGCGTTATGACCAGATCGACAGGGAACTTCTGCCGTTGCTTCCCAATGACAGTGAGTGCAGGGAAACGCTTGGCAGGAAAATCCCGAAGGCAGGCAATATTTCTGATTATATACAGAAAAATGCCTCCTATCCGGTCTATCAGAATACAGATGTTATTTATTATGATGAGGCAGTCAAAGGGCTGGAGGCTCAGCTGGCAGATCTGGCAAAGGCAGAGAAATTCATTTTTATGGAATATCATGCCATTGAGGATGCACAGGCCTGGCATAAAATCCAGAGAGTTCTGGAAGACCGCGTAAAGGCAGGCGTAGAAGTCAGAGTATTTTATGACGACATGGGTTCCATTGGGTTTATCAATACAGACTTCATTAAGAAAATGGAAAATGTGGGAATCCATTGCAGAGTGTTCAACCCTTTTACTCCGGGTCTGAATGTGTTCCTGAATAACCGGGATCACCGCAAGATCACAGTAATCGATGGAAAAGTGGGATTTACCGGCGGTTACAACCTTGCCAACGAATATTTTAATTTCACACATCCTTATGGACAGTGGAAGGATACAGGTATCCGTCTGGAGGGGGAGGCAGTCCGTTCCCTGACAGTAACATTCCTGGAGATGTGGAATGCTGTCAGTGATAAGGATAAAAATGACAGTGATTTTACCGGATTTCTGGTTCAGACAGATTATCAGGCAAAGCAGACAGGCTTTATCCAGCCTTATGCGGACAGTCCTATGGACCATGAACAGGTAGGCGAAGAGGTGTATATCAGTATGGTGAACAAAGCCATCGTCGGAAAGACCGTGGGTCGTGAGTTTTTCCGGCGTTTCGTTGACCAGAAGCACCACGGAGAGAGGATCAAAAAGCTGTCCTTTCAGACTCTCCGGCGTTCCTTCCGTGATCTGTTCTTCCGGATAGGAAAGGCGCTCGCCCACATAGATTTTCACCTCATCCATTCCATAAGAGAGAAGCTTGTCGCAGATCTTCGCGATGCCATCTTTTTCACCCACCAGGGCAAAAACCTTTCGGTTCCGCTTGACGGCTCCGATCAGGTTCTGCTTTCTTCCGTGGACGCTCATGAGACAGACATCCTCCCACGCAAGATGAAGCTTCCCTAAGAAATAGACCACGGAGGAAATGCCGGAATAGACCTCGATCTTCTCCCCTTCAAAGGCTTCGTAGAGCTTCTTGGCTCCGCTGTAAAAGCCCACATCCCCGGAGAGAAGAATCGCCACTCTCTCATACTCCGGATGAGCGTAGACGTAATCCCGAATCTCCGT
>OLRH01001594.1_pt1 | contig 11742 bp, 10 predicted proteins | sample 1672321 | NCBI WGS metagenome assembly OLRH01 (sample SAMEA3136671, study PRJEB25190) | human gut metagenome | reverse complement strand
CACATTCCCATCAAACAGTCTGAACAGAAATTTGTTAGTTCCATCATCCTTTGATTCAAGTCTGGTCACGACATCTACTCCATATATATCCTGGCTGTCCATAAGCTCACGAAGTGTCTTTGGCAGATTGGTCATCTCCTCCGTACTATCTGCAAGCTTAACATGAAACCACTGGTAAATCTGTTTTGCCCTAAACGCAGGCTGCCCCACACTCGTTACCCAGTCTTTTAACTCATCGACCGTCATCGACTTCAGATCATTTCCTGTACCCGTCTTTTTCTGTACTATGTCCATATATGTATTCCTATCTTCTCACAAATTTTGAGATAAAAAATCCGTCACATTCATCTATTCCCTGACGCAAAGTTACATAACCCTTCTCTCCGCCATGTTGCGGGATCAGATCATCTATTCCGCAGAGATCAAAGTCATGAGTCTCAGCAAACCATCTGGCATTATCTTCATTCTCCACGCTATCTATAGTACAGGTCGAATAAACTAGCGTTCCGCCTTTCTTCACATACCTGCACGCCACATCGAGTATACTTCTCTGAAGTTCTGCCAGTTCCTTTATGCTGTCTCCTGTGACATGGTATTTTATATCATTTTTTCTGCCCATTATTCCAAGTCCCGAACATGGCAGATCAGCTATAACCACGTCAGCTTTATCCACCAGTGACTCATCGAGCTCCCTCGCATCATAGGCCTGAACCATGACATTATCCAGTCCCAGTCTTTCTACGTTCTCCTCTATCAGCTCCACTTTCTTCTCTGTCAGATCTCTCGATATGACTCTGCCTGTCTTTCCTGCCAGTGATGCGGCAAACATCGTCTTTCCTCCAGGTGCTGCACATACATCTATCACTGTATATCCTTCTCTGATATCCGCAGCCCGGACCGCAAGGCATGAGCTTTGATCCTGTACAACAAATTCACCATCAAAAAATCCCGGTACCTTGCGAATATAGTCATACCCGCTTATGAGCAGTGATGTATCATTAAGAGTTCCCCTGACAACTTTGATTTCGTTCTGTTCCAGTTTTTTTGCAAATGTCTCCACGTCTATTTTATCAGTGTTTACTCTTATAGAGGTTGGTCTCTCACTGTCACCACTTGCAAGCATTTTATCTATAATGTCATAGCTGTAGTCTTTTTCAAGAACAGCCAGCAGTTCTTCCGGAACAGAATACTTCACCGAATAGAAAAGTCTCTCATTCTCTTTGACATCCGGAAAAACTATATCATCCTTACCACGTGCTATGTTTCTAAGCACACCATTCACAAATCCTCTAAGGCTTCCAAATCCATGATCCACAGCCAGCTTGACACATAGATTACACGCTGTGTGATCCTGCACTGAATCCATGTAAAACATCTCATATGTACCCATCCTGAGAATGCATCTTATCAGCGGCTTGCATTTATTCACCTTAGTTTTTGAGAATTGGTTGATAATATAATCCAGCCTGATACGTTTTTCCGTAACACCCTCAACCATTCGGGTTATATAAGCTCTATCCTGTTTGCTCATAAACTGATTCGCCCTGAGAGCCGTTCCCAGCACAGTATTCGAAAAAGTATGGTTCTTTTCAATATCCAGCAGTGTCGAAAGAACCACCTCTCGGGTGTTTTTTTCCATACCTTCTCCTATACCCTTTCTCCATCGCGCAGTTTATTTCCCGCGAGGAACGCTGCTGTGTCCATCGGCTTCTTTCCCTCTGGCTGAAGTCTGGTTATCTGAAGAGCTCCTTCACCACAAACAATAGCAAATGACTTCTTAGTCACACAGGCTATCTGCCCAGGTGCCATTCCGTCAGGTGATTCTATCACCTTCGCACCATATATTTTTACACTCTTACCATTTATCTTCGTATATGCACATGGCCATGGCTGAAGTCCACGGATCAATCTTTCAATCTCAACAGCAGGCTTTGTGAAATCAATGTCTCCCATGTCCTTGCTGAGCATTGCCGCGTAACAGCTCTCTGCATCGTTCTGAACCGACCTTACAGCTGTGCCATCCTCAAGCTTGGCAAGTGTGGATATTATGAGTTCCGCGCCAGAAACCGCGAGCTTGTCCGTAAGAGTTGCTCCCGTATCGTTATCATCTATAGGTACGATAGCCTGTTCTATGATATCGCCGGTGTCCAGACCTTTAGCCATATACATGGTAGTAACGCCTGTATTCTTCTCACCATCTATGATCGCCCTCTCGATGGGCGCAGCACCTCTGTATTTTGGCAGAAGTGAGGCATGTATATTTATGCAGCCATATCGAGGTATATTTAGTATACTTTCCGGGAGTATCTGTCCATAAGCGGCAACAACTATAGCATCTGGAGCATAATTTCTTATCGTCTCCACATTATCACTCTCCCTGAGTCTGACCGGTTGATACACCGGGATTTCGTACTCGAGGGCTTTCACCTTAACCGGTGTAGGCTGAAGGGCTTTGCTTCTTCCCTTTGGCTTATCCGGCTGAGTATAACACGCCACGATCTCATGTCCGGCTTTTACAAGACTTTCAAGAGCCTTCACGGCGAAATCCGGCGTTCCCATATATATAATTTTCATCTGTCATTCCTCCTGTCATATTGAACGTCAGCACATTTCTTCATATCAGCTATTCATATTCGTTATTTATATCAGTTTTTATGATTGTTATTTATTTCTGTTCAACCTCATGAAGGCCATCCAGAACCAGATCCTTGTACAGCTTTCCATCAAGATGATCCAGTTCATGGCATATAGCCCTGGCAAGGAGTCCCTCACCCTCGACTGTGAATTCTTCCATGTTCTCATCATATGCCTTACACACAACATGCATAGGACGTGTAACGGTTCCGAACTTTCCCGGCAGGCTAAGGCATCCCTCCTCGCCTGTCTGTTCGCCATCAGCCTCTATAATCTCCGGATTTATAAGACACAATGGATTGTCATCACACACGTCTATCACGACTATCCTCTTGAGTATTCCAACCTGTGGAGCTGCAAGGCCTACACCATTTGCCTCATACATTGTCTCAAACATATCATCTATAAGCGTCAATGTTCTGTCATCCATTTTCGTAACAGGTCTGCAAGTCTTTCTAAGTATATCATCTCCATCAAGTCTGATATTTCTTATTGCCATGTCTGTAATCTCCTTTTCTTTACTCAACTAATTCATATTCTTTTTCATATTCTTTCAAATGCATATGCTTATATCAATACATATTCATAGGATTAAAGTCAAAGAATACATTTATGCCTGTGTTGGCACATTTATCTTCTTCGCATTTCGTCGATTTCGTCGTTTTCATCCATGCCTCAACTGTGTTTTTCACATCTACAAGCACATTGTAATCCTTATTCTTTATATATATCACTTTTCGGTACATATCTTTTATCTTTGACAGAGCCGGCTCCGAAGGTCCGATAACTGACATGTTCCTCACGTCTTTGAATTTTTCCCTTATAAGAGAATACAACCTATCCATTATATTGGCAAGCTGTTCTTCATCGTTACCCACCGCCATTATCACCAGCATATTCCAAAATGGAGGATAACGCATGAATGAGCGATAAGCACTCTCGGTCTCATAGAACGATCTATAGTCCTGATTTGCCGCAGCTATTATCGCATAATTATCCGGCTTATATGTCTGGATCACAACCTTGCCCGGCACATCACCTCTGCCGGCCCGTCCAGCAGCCTGGGTGAGAAGATCAAATGTTCTCTCTCCGGCTCTGTAATCTCCATCAAACAATGTCAGATCAGCCAGAAGAATACCAACCAGCGTTACATTTGCAAAGTCATGGCCCTTTACTATCATCTGTGTTCCTATGAGAATATCGGCCTCACCTTTGCCAAAGCTGTCCAATATCTGTTCGTGTGAGTTCTTTTTTGACGTTGTATCCCTGTCCATTCTGAGCGTCCTGGCTCCGGGAAACATTCTGCGCACCTCCTGCTCCACCTTCTCAGTACCGGTTCCATAACCACCTATCAGCTTTGATCCGCAGGACGGACAGGTCTTTGGTTCGTCCACCGCATACCCACAGTAATGACATATAAGCCTGCCATCGCTCCCGGAAATATGTCTGGTCATGGATACATCACAATGTGGACATTTTATCACTTCTCCACAATTTCTACAGGATACAAAACTATTGAATCCTCTCTTGTTAATGAAGAGCATTATCTGTTCCCGATTCTCCAGTCTGTTTGCTATATCTTCCGCGAGTTCATTACTTATGATCGACCTGTTTCCACAGCGGAGTTCTTCTCTGAGATCCACTATGCTTGTCTCCGCCATAGCTCTGTCAGAAACCCTCTCGCCCATGTACCACAATTTAAACCGACCTTCCAAAGCACTCTTATAGCTCTCAACAGACGGTGTTGCCGATCCCAGTATGACACTTGCACCCTCTAGCTCAGCGCGCTTTATCGCAGTCTCTCTGGCATGATATTTAGGTGGATTATCACTTTTATAACTTCCCTCATGCTCCTCATCAATTATTATAAGTCCCAACCTCTCAAACGGCGTGAAAAGAGCAGATCTCGGCCCTATCACCACATCCACATCTCCTTTTCGGGCACGCTCAAACTGATCGTATTTCTCACCACTGCTGAGCCGGGAATTTACCACTGTCACGCGCTCCCCAAAGTACCTCGTAAAATGCTTTATGGTCTGATATGTAAGGGCTATCTCTGGTATAAGTACGATAGCCTGTTTTCCCTGTTCTATAACTCTGCGAATACAATGTATATATACCTCGGTCTTACCACTTCCCGTAACTCCGTGAAGCAGATAAGTTCTGTGTATTCCGCGTTCAAACTCTTCTCCGAATTCGCTCACTATCTGTCTCTGTATATCATTTAATTCTATATCAGGAAGGGCTTCAGCCTCATTTATCACAGTCTCGGATGTAACCTTCCTGTAACAGTTGTCCTCTGTCACTATAAGCACACCTTCATTCTGCATGGACTTCACTGTCGACGATGACACCCCAAGATCTCCGGTGATCACAGACATCGGCAGAACCTTTGACTGCATCAGTGCCCTTAGAAGTCTGAGTCTGGCAGATGCATTCTTTTTTAAATACCTGTATTCTAGCTCATCTGTATTTTCTGCAGTCAAAGCAACATATTTTACCGTAACCGATCTTACCGTCTTTTTTACCGGGAGAACTGTCTGCAGCGCATTTATCATCGTAGAACCATAATTCTCTTTGATCCATCCGGCAAGAGCCAGCAGTCTTCCACTGGCTGCAACTCCCTCCATGCTCACTGAGTTTATAGCCTTAAGCTTTGTCCTGTCATAATCCGTATGGTCAGTTATATCTATGACATATCCTTTTCTCAAGGTGTCGCCTCTTCCGAAGGGGATATTGACCTGGCATCCGATTTTCACGTCTTGTATGAGATCTTCAGGAATGACATATTGGAATGCCCTGTCTATCGCCTCATGGGATATATCAATTATCACGTCCGCATATAACTCCTGCATCTTCTTCCTCCAAAATCTGCATTATCAACTCTCTCTCATCCATATGGAATCTGTATCCATCAATCTCCTGGTATGTCTCATGGCCCTTTCCAGCAAGCAGAACCACATCTCCGGCTTTTGCATGTGTAAGCCCATATCTTATAGCTTCTTTTCGATCCGGCACCCTGATATATTCTGCATTGACTGATCTCAAGCCTTTTTCTATGTCATTTATTATCGTATCCGGAGACTCGGACCTCGGATTATCATTTGTGATGATCGTGAGATCTGCCAGCATTCCAGACGCATACCCCATCCCAGCTCTGCGTCCTCTTGCTCTGTCTCCACCACAGCCAAATATGCAGATCAGCCTTCCTGTGCAATACGTTCTAAGTGTTGCCAACGCGGTTTCCAGGCTCTTCCTATTGTGTGCATAATCTATATACACATTGAACGCATCAGATACGTTGACTTTCTCCATACGCCCCCTGACATTCACCTCGGCGAGAGCCTCGCATACAATACTCCGTGGGATTTTCAGTATATCAGATGCCGCAACTACTGCCAATGCATTATATACGTTAAACGATCCCGGCAGCCCAACACGCAGCTTCGTAATTTTTCCATCTGGCATTGTACACTCACATTCAGTTCCAACAAAGCTCTCCCCGATCACTTCCCGTAGTTTATCTGCTGTACACACAGGAAAATGCATAAGTCCACTGCATACAGGCATATGTCTGATACATTTATCATAATATATTTTTGAATGATGATCGAGACTGTAACCGATTACCGGACAGTTCTCAGACTTATCTGCACCGAAGCAGGTAGGCGCACCGCACACCGACTGCATATACATATCATCAATATTTACAACTACATGGCTGCACTTTGAAAAAAGAATCCCTTTGCACCTTACATATTCCTCAAATGTTTTGTGCTCATTTACTCCTATGTGGTCAGGAGATATGTTTGTAAAAATACCAACATCAAAATCTACCCCGGAAACTCTTCCGTACTTAAGCCCCTGGGACGACACCTCCATGACGCAATATCTTACACCATTCTGAACCATTCGGTACATGGTTCTATAAAGAGTGATAACATCAGGAGTAGTGTTTACCGACTGTACACTTGTATGTCCATCATATATCTCTATTGTTCCAATAAGTCCGGTGCAACAGCCCCATGTATCCAGAACCTTTTTCATCATGTAAGCTACTGTTGTCTTTCCCTTTGTCCCTGTCACAGCTATAACCTTCATTTTCCTAGATGGAAAGTTCCAGAAGTTGTTGCACAATCTTCCTACGGCATTTTTCCAGTCCGGCAATTTTGCTACAAAAAAATCATTAAGATCACCATTTTCACTTGATGCCACGTCGGATTCTAGTCCTATATCAGAGTATTTCGTGGCATCATTGTCTATCTCACAGGTGACATCCTGCTTACAGGCGATTCCTCCACAGGTTACTATGATACCTGCAGCTCCTCGTCTGATGGCATCGCCTATAAATATATGTCCATCTGTCACCGGACCTGGCATACACACAAATACCGCTCCACGGGACACTTGCCTTGAGTCATCAGTGATGTCACATACTTCTACTTCAAGGCTACCTCTTATCAGCTCGTATTGTATTCCATCAAGCAAATATTCTGCACGCATGAATACCTCCCACCAAGACCTTGCCTTTATATATAGAATATGCCTGGCGGATTCCATATGTGAAATATAGAAAAGGGAGGCTGTGCTCTCAAGCTCCAACCTCCTTACAATTCACGCATTATAGACTCACCATGTTATACGTTTGCTTCACCATGTTTACACACAGCTCGTGGAAAACTACTCTTCATCTGCTCCTACGATCTTTACTTTTCCATGGTAAACCTCATCTACAGCTATGGATAAAGGTTTCTTCTTTGGATCAGCTGCAACAAGTGGCTCCTGTCCGTCAATTATCTCTCTTGCTCTCTTCGCTGTTGCAAGAACGATCGAATATCTGCTGTTTACCACTGGCTGCTCACCTGGCTCAACCTCTGCATTTACTACTGACATTAAATCTGTGTATGATGGATGTAACATATTATTAGATCCCCTTTCTTATAGAAAATTAATTGAAATGATCTTCTTAATTCAAATGCTTTTTAATTCAAATGGTATATCTTATTTTGAATATATAATAAATACTATATCCTATATAAGATATCAGAGTTTCTTGATCTCTGCAAGCTCTTCTTTTATTCCTGCTATATAATTCATCTGATTTTCTCTGCGGCATCTATAGCTCTTAATGACTGAGTCAACTGTGCGTATGCACTCCTCCAGATCATCATTGACCACAACATAATCGTACTTGTCCATATCTTCAGCTTCTTCAGTGGCTTTCTTCAGACGTTTTATTATAGTTTCCTCCGATTCTGTACCTCTTCCGGACAGTCTGCTGCGCAGCTCTGATATACTTGGAGCAGAGATAAATATGAGCAGGGCATCAGGAAACTGCCTCTTGACATTCAGAGCTCCCATGACCTCTATCTCCAATATTATATCTTTGCCTTCATCGAGACTCTTCTCCACGTATTTTTTCGGAGTTCCATAATAATTTTCAACATACTGTGTCCACTCAATGAATCCGCCGTAGTCGATCAGATTCTCAGATTCTGATTTTCCCATGAAGTAGTATTCTCTACCGTCCACCTCTCCTTCTCTCGGAGATCTTGTAGTTGCAGAGACAGAAATATTGTATCCAAAATCTGACACAAGCCTTTTTACAACTGTCCCTTTGCCCACACCTGAAAAACCTGAAATAACTATGAGCGAACCTCTTTTTTTATTCTCTGCCATATTCAATACCTCTTTTTATAACGTGATACTTTTTATTCCAGATTCTGTATCTGCTCTCTAACCTTTTCTATATCTGTCTTGAGCTGAATAGCCTTGTCCGACACATCCAGTGAATTAGCCTTTGATAAAATAGTATTGGCCTCTCTGTTCATCTCCTGCGCTATAAAGTCAAGTTTTCTTCCAACACATCCTCCAGCCTCAAGCACCTTCCTTGTACTGTCTATGTGGCTCTTGAGTCTAACTGTCTCCTCATCCACACATATCTTATCTGCATAGATTACCACCTCGGTGGCAATTCTATTCTCATCAATAACCGGACTGTTCAAAACCTCTGTTATCTTATCTGTCAGTTTACGCCTATATTCTTCTACAAGACCAGGCGACACACTTTCGATATATTCAACAGCCTCTGTCATTTCATCCAACTTGTCGACGAGATCTTTTCGGAGATTCTCACCTTCCGTACGTCTGGATGTCACGAACATCTCTGCTGCTTCATCAAGTGACATCTCAAGGATCTTCCACAGCTCGTCCGTGTCTATTTCCTGTTCCTCAACAGTAAAAACATCCGGAAATCTTCCCAGAACTGCCGGCGTGATGTTATTCGCTATTCCAAAGTCATTCGCCATCTCACCAAAATAGCTCATGTATTTTTCTGCTACATCTCTATTATATTTCAGCTTTACATTGTCATCTGAATAGTCTTCGTATGTAATAAATACATCAATCTTTCCTCTCTCGATATATTTCTTCAGATAGGATCTTATTGATGTCTCAAAGAAACTTATCTTTTTAGGAAGTTTAATGCTTATATCGCAAAATCTGTGGTTTACAGATTTCATCTCCACTACAATCTTATATGTATCTGTGACCTTTTCACTTCGGCCAAATCCTGTCATACTATTAATCATATGTATCTCAAAAGTCCTCCTATAATTATGCATGTAGATAATAATCACTACTGACAACAGATATATCATTATACTTCACGCAATCATAAAAATCAAATTACAAATATTTTTATTCAAGTTCTTATTCAAGTTCTCATTCAAGTTCCTTTTATTTCGGATCTTTTACTCCACCTCTTTTATTCCCATGATCCGAGGTTCTGCGATCATTGAATAATTGGTGTGATATATCACAAACCCAGGTTTTGCCCCCGCCGGCTTTTTTATATTTCTGCGCTCTGTGTAGTCAATTTCCACCTTCGGTGCAGTCCTTCCCGACGAATAATATGCCGCAAGCCTCGCTGCCTCTTCATATGTGGAATCCGGAAGTTCTCCGGCTCCCTCGAGTCTCACTATAACATGCGATCCCGGCATCTTTTTTGCATGAAACCACATATCACTACCATTTGCCAGCTTAAATGTAAGCTCATCATTCTGTATATTATTCTTACCTACGTACATGTGAAATCCATCGCTGGAGATGAAATGCAACGGTTTTGATTTCGGTGATTTTTTATCTCCCTTTCGTCCGTAATGTCCTTTGATGTATCCGCATGCAACGAGTTCCTCTTTAACCTGAGCAAGCGAGTTCTCATCTATTGCCATATCAAGGAATGTCTGTACCGATGTCAAATGATCCAGTTCTTCCCTTGTCTCCACTGTGAGTTTTGTCAGCGCCTCATACGTCCTCTTTAACTTGTTGTATTTTGCAAAATACCTCTTTGAGTTGTCCATAACAGAGATAGTTTTGTCGAGAGGAATCCTTATCATCTCATTCGTATAATAATTCAAAGCCTCAAATCCGTCTGCACCTGGGGCTATTCCGTAACCATACGTATTTATAAGCTCTCCATATACCCTGTATTTCTCCCTCGACTCAGTATCCTTGAGCTGCTTTAACTGAAGGTCGTATTTTTTACTGGTTCTCTCTATCGCATTTGAAACTATCTTTCTAAGGTCTGCTGATTTCTGTCTTATTCTTGTTACAGCGCTTTTTCTATAAAAATACTCATCTAAAACCTGAGATATATTTTCCCGATGCTCTATTGTCATGTCTCCATACATTGTCATGTTGATTGAAGAAAATTCCACAGGTGTATACCCATCAAGTACAATCTGTGGTGCATATCTGCCATTTCTTATGTCCGACACCACTTCTAAAAAAGCATCTGCCATCGACTGGATATCATTTTCTGAAAAACTTGCCGTTGCAGCGTTGCCATCAACGCCCGCTCTATAGCATATCTCTGCCGCCGCCAGCGGAGAAAATCCAGTTATATTCTGATATATTGCTTTTATGGCATTTGTCGGCATTTGTCTGATTATTTCCCTAAAATCAGCCTCTGTTATCTCCAGCGGCGAAATCTTACCACCTGCTGGAGGATACTCATATTTTCTTCCCGGAAGCACCTCTCTCACCGAGCTGACCATATGCGATATGTGCTTGATACTGTCAATTATCACATCTTCATCAGTTGCAAATATTATATTGCTATGTTTTCCCATGATCTCAGTGATAAGTTTCTTCCGCTTAAGGTCTCCCATTTCATCGAGATGCTCTATGACTATAACCACAATTCGTTCAAATCCCGGCTGATAAACATCCACTATCCTGCCATTGTTAATATGCTTTCTAAGCAACATGCAAAAGTTGGGAGCCGTCATAGGATTTTCCTTTGCAGTCTGCAGAAAATAAATCAACGGAAGACTCGCATCCGCTGATATGAGAAGTCGGTAATTCTCCCTGTTGTTTTTGATCACAATATTGAGTTCATCCTTTTCCGGCTGATATATCTTATATATCCTGCCTTCAATAAGCTTTTCCTTCATATCTCTAACCACATTGGATATCACTATTCCGTCAAATGCCATAACTGTCTCTCCCGTCCTGAAAAAAGGCAGAAAATGCAAATCATTCTCTGCCCTTTTTATTTTATAGATCACTTCTTAGATATATAAATCACTTCTTAGATAACTCTTTTGATAGCTCTTTTGATAACTCGTTTATTAACTCGGTCGATAGCTCAATGGACGACCTTATGCTGTCTTATAATGAGTTATATAAATCTTTATATATATTTGCTGAATTATACCATGAGTAATCCTGTCTCATGCCGCGTTCCTGTATATAATACCACGCCTCTTTGTTATTGTAATATACTTCCTTTGCATAGTTGATGGCGTTAAGAAGCTCATACGGATCATAGTTTGCGAACGAGAATCCTGTACCGGTTCCCTCGAACTGATTATACGCCTCAACTGTATCAGCAAGACCACCTGTCTCACGTACAACAGGGACGGTTCCATATCTGAGCGCCATGAGCTGTGTAAGTCCACAAGGTTCGAACCTTGATGGAACAAGCATCACATCGCATCCGGCATACATCTTATGAGATCTCTCATCAGAGTAGTATATATTCGCAGATACTTTGGCCATCCGCAACGAGGACGGCATTGTGGTTGACTACGAGACCACCGGCGA
>OLRH01001591.1_pt1 | contig 11745 bp, 9 predicted proteins | sample 1672321 | NCBI WGS metagenome assembly OLRH01 (sample SAMEA3136671, study PRJEB25190) | human gut metagenome | reverse complement strand
TCAACAAAGCAATCCGAAGAATTATCCGTGATTGCAATGATGAGCAGTTTTTGCACAGTGATGAACCTGATGTGTTACTTCCTCATTTTAGCTGTCACTCGCTTAGACATACATTTACAACAAGAATGTGTGAAGCTGGAGTAAATATAAAGGTCATTCAAGACGCACTCGGACATTCAGATATTTCAACTACACTGAACATCTATGCTGATGTTACAAAAGAAATGAAAGCGGCAGAGTTCAAAGGATTGGATAGCTACTTCAAAGGATAATATTGGACTTCACATACAGAAAGAGAACATACAGAGTGTTGTGTGTTCTCTTTCTGTATGTGAAGCAGGAAAAGATAAGGCAGCGTTACTTTGATGTGGATTGACATTGTAAATAAGAGAAGTTATAATTTCTTGTATATGAATATGTTCTTGCATATACTACTATCGCCCTACATCATTTACATCATATTTTACATCATTTGCCCGCAAAGTGACTCAAAGTAGAGCAAAAATATGAAGTATGGGGGATAATTGGAATATGGAGAATTTAATAGTATTAACACCAGCTTGGTCGAGTATGAAAGAACCACAAAAAAGCTCCCGACGATGAAGCCCTTGGACTAAAATTCCACAATATATAGTGTCTGACGAAACCGGACGGCACAAGATGTAGCAAAAAGGGCTTACAACTACAACTTTTCTACAACTTTTGCTTGAAATCAGACGGCATCAGACGGGCCAAAATGAAGGGCAAATCCGTGTTTTTTATGCGGATTTGCCCTTTTTTGCAATTTTCACATTAGCACCAAATTACCCTTGATTGCCTCTGCTTTTTCCCTCATGTTTTCTTGCGTAATATGCGTGTAAATATCCATAGTTGTGGAAAAATCAGCGTGGCCCATCACTTGCTGGATAAACTTGATGTCGTTCGTGCTTTCACAGAGCCGCGTGCAGAATGTGTGTCTCATGTTATGTACGCTAAAATGCGGCAGCAGTTCCGGCTCACGATCTTCCAGTTCAGCCTGATCCATTTCTTCGGCGTTGTAGGCGATGGAGATACGCTGGATGGCCCGATTGATATTGTGGGCACTGAGAAAATAACCTTCCCGATTCCTAAAAAGGAAACCGTGATACCCATTCATCACAAGGTCTTCCGGATAGAGGGTGTCCATGACTTCAATCAATGTGCGGAGCTGTTCAGCAACCTGCGGATACAGGATAGGGATGGTGCGGGTGCCGCTGGCTGTTTTAGGGGTGGTGATATGAAAACCTGCTTTCCCATCAATCACGCGATAGATCAAGTTGTGATTGACAGAGATGGTGTTGTTCTCCAGGTCCACATCATTTTTAGTTAAGCCGGTACATTCCGCAACACGCATTCCCGTACCGAGCAGTACGACCATGACAGGCAGCCAGTGGCTATACATCGGTGACTTGGAAATGAACCGAAGGAAGTTCTTCTGCTGTGTCATGGTCAGCGCGATTCTTTTCTTCGGGGGCGCCCCGGCTCCCTCTGTTTTGAGAGAGCGGTAGACGCCTTTGCTTGGATTTTTTCGGATGTAGTCATCATCGACCGCCAATTCAAGCGTGGGGTGAATCAGGTTATTGATGCTTTCCAAGGAATTGACCGCAAAGCCTTTTTTCAAAAGCTTCGTGTAAAATGTCAGGATGTCGCTCTTTCGGATGTTGGGCAGGGGAATGTTGGCAAACGGCTCATCCTTCACATAGTTGCTCCAAAGATATTCGTAATTCGCCCGTGTAGAAGCCTTTAACTGGATCTTCGTATCCATGAGGACTTTGAACATATCATTTAGGGTGATTTTCATAGCCTCCTGGGTGCGAATACCGTCTTCGCTGTCACGGTTGAGAACTTTTTCTTTGGCCCGCAGGCTGGCAAGGTCAAAATCATAAATGTACTTTTTCTTCTTACCCAGCTTATAGACAAACATATAGCTGCCGTCTGAGCGTTGTGTTTCTCCTGGCCGCAGGTTGCGGCCTTTGTTGTCTTTTCTAACTTTTGGCATAGGCTGATACCTCCCGATGTTTTGTGTGTTGCTGTGCCCGGAATGGGCAAGGTTCTGTTAGCATGAGATCTCGTACAAATATTCCTTCACGCGCTGAACGCTCCAAAGGACACGAGAATTCATGGTAATGCGGGCGTGGGCCAGGTCGCCGATCTGGACGGCCGTGTGCCGCCCGCAGTCGAGCAGTTTGCAAAGCGATTCCGTATCGACCGCCAAGCACTGATCCGGTGAAAGGTCATTGGGTTTTCTTTTTTCCATAATTGCCCTCCTTTATTTGCAATTACATATATCCTTTACTGTTTGTAGAAGAAGGTTTTCAACAAAAACAATGAAGTCATTCAAATTCATCGGGAAGTGTAGTGTCTCTTCCAAAGGCCATTTCCTGCGCCGGGGCTTTCCGCCGCGTATTGCCAGGGCCCGCTGTGCGGTATTTCAATCGTGGGCGGGCTCCATGTGGTCATCGCACACTGTCCGCGATCCCTGTATAACTCCAATGGAAAAGGTTATGGGGCTTGTCAAGGTACAAAAAGAGCGTGCAGACTGACTATGGAATCCCATGCCATGTCTGTACGCCCTATATATAGGAGATGGCGGCCAAATTTCTGCAAATCCTGTGCCTTGAAATAAATTTAATTGTATATTGCTATTTTCAGCAACAGAAAGATACTATATATAGACGATATTTCTTGACTAACGCAAGATGTTGTGCTACACTGTTTCTGTAATTGATTTTTGTGCGCTCCCCTTGTGGGATACAGACTTAGTTTCTGTACCGCGGATTGAAAAATCTGCATTGCACACGCAGTCAAGATTGTACTTGTGCCAGTAGTATTACTGCGCCCCTCTGGGCCAGTATATTACTGGCTTTTTTATTTTTCCGGGACTTTTGTTCCCATCAGCGAGGATGACTTTGGTTCATAGGTAGCTATGGACATCAGGCGTTACGCCCTTTGTCATCCTCGCTTTTTTTCTGCCCAAATGCCGGAAACGGCTTTGAGGATATATCAAAATTACAGAAAGGCAGGTATGAACATGAATGTAAAAAAGCGAAGTCAGGAGACTCTGATGAGTAAAAGGAAACCGGTGGCGAGCTGGCGGCAGTACCAGAAGCTGAACCAAACCGCACAGAAGCATTGTCCGGTGATTCGGGCACCCGTCATTCCCCGTAGAACGCGGAGGGGGTGTTGAGTATGCCGGCAGGCAGTGCGGCTGTGAAAGAGAGGCATCAGCCTCTGGTGCTGGTGGATACGGCAGGCTTGTCTGAAGAAGAATGGCTTGCTTACCGCCGGAAAGGCATTGGCGGCAGCGATGTGGCGGCTCTGCTGGGTATTTCGCCGTGGCGGACAGCCCGGGACTTGTTTTATGACAAGCTGAACATCGCAGTGGTCGAGGATCATGAGGACAACTGGGTGGCCCTGGAAATGGGGCACCTGCTGGAGCCGCTGGTAGCGAAGATTTTCCAGCACCAGACTGGCTACAAGATCTATCAGATCAAAAAGATGTTCCAGCACCCGAAGTATCCCTGGATGCTGGCGGATGTGGACTATTTCGTGAAACTACCGGACGGCAGTACCGCTATTCTGGAGATCAAGACAACGAACTACAACGCCAAAGATAACTGGTGGCTGAATGGTGAGGAAACCATTCCGGCCTACTATGAGTGTCAGGGGCGGCATTACATGGCCGTCATGGATGTGGACCGCTGTTTTTTCTGCTGCCTGTATGGCAACAACGAGCAGGAAAGTATTATCCGTGATATGCAGAGGGATCTGGCCTATGAGGATGAGATGATTTTTCTGGAACAGGATTTCTGGGAAAACCATGTGCTTACCAGAACACCGCCGCCTTACACCGAGGATGGAGACCTCGTGATCGAGAGCGTGCGCCGGTACACCGGCCCCGCTGACAAGGAGGCCCCCGCTGTGTCACTCGATTTATCTCTGACGGCCAAGCTGATGCGTTTTCTCCAGCTTCAGGAGCAGAAAAAAGACGCAGAAGCCGGCAACAAGAAGATTGAGGAAGATATGAAGCGGCTGAAGGCTGCCATCATTGCCAAAATGGGGAAAAGCTGCAAAGCCATTTGCCAGCAGGATGGGGTGAACTATACCGTCACCTACAATCCGATACGGACCCCTGGTATCGACAAGGATAATCTGAAACGGTTGAAGCTGGACCACCCGGACATTTACGAACAGTATGTGACTGTTTCAGTGTCACGCCGGTTCGTAGTCAAGTGTGACGGCGAGGCGGCATAAAAGGAGGGAAAAAGAAGTGATCCATAGAGGAACTTATGACGGGACGATCTACCACAACCCCGTAAACAGGTTCTGCATCATCAGCGTAAAAACCGCTGATAAGGAGGTGCCCCAGGAGGCTCGTTCCACCCGCCGGTACAAGGACCACCTGATCCGCTTTGTTGCGACGGGCTATGAACTGCCCCGCACGGATGCGGTAGAGCTGGAACTGGACGGCGAATGGACAAAGGGCAAATATGGTGTGCAGCTTCAGGTGGAACAGTGGCGTGAGATCGTTCCCAAGACCAGGGACGGTGTGGAGGGCTATCTGGCCTCCGGCCTCATCAAAGGCATCGGGCCGGCAACTGCCGCGCAGATCGTTTCCCGGTTTGGCGTGGAAACGCTGGATATTCTGCAAAATCACCCCGAGCGGCTGCTGGAGGTCAAGGGCATTACGGAAAGCAAGCTGGAGGACATCAAAACCTCCTATGCGGAGAGCCGGATGCTGCAAGACCTGATGACGCTGCTCTCCCCATTCAAGATCACGCCGAAAACGGCCCTAAAGATTTACCAGCACTTTGGGCCCGCCAGTGTGGATATTTTGAAAAAGAGTCCCTTTGAGTTGTGCCAGGTATCCGGTTTTGGATTTCTCCGGGTAGATGCCATCGTTCAGAAAAACGGCGGCGACCTGCATGACCCCACGCGGGTCAAGGGCGCACTGTTCTGGGCGCTGGAGGACAGCAAGGGCGGCAAGGGCCATTTGTTCCTGCCTGGTGAAACTTTGCGGAAGGAGGCTCTTCGGCTTCTCAACGCAAAGATCCCCGTCCCGTCTCTCCGGCTTCATGAACAGGAGGTCGCGGATGTGCTTCAGGACATGATTCTTCATGGCGAGGTGGTATCCGTCAAAGATAACATCTACCTGCCCCGCACATTCGCACAGGAAGATGAAACGGCCCGGCGTATTGCCATGCGGCTGATAGAGCCGTCTGCGCCGGAGCGCATTGAGCAGGCGCTGGAGCAGGTCAAGCGTGAAATGGGGCTTGTGCTGTCTCCCAAACAGGAGGCAGCGGTCTACGCGGCTTACCGCCACAGCCTGTCCATTATCACAGGTTCTCCCGGCACCGGTAAGACAACGGTGCTCAAGACCATTTTGGAAGTCTACCGCCGCCTGCACCCGAAAGGCGAAATCGTTCTGATGGCGCCGACCGGCCGTGCCAGCCGGCGCATGGCGGAAAGCACTGGCTTTGACAAGGCGCGTACGCTCCATAGCGGCCTGGGCCTCGGCAGTGAAGAAGATGACGCCAACCGCAACAGGAAACAGGAACCGTTGTCGGCGGACCTGATCATCGTGGACGAGTTTTCTATGGTGGATATGTGGCTGGCAGACAAATTTTTTTCCCGCATCAAGGATGGGGCCCGTGTCGTTCTTGTGGGCGACCCCGACCAGCTCCCCAGTGTGGGCGCCGGGACTGTGTTCCGCGAACTGATCGACTGCGGCCTGATTCCCGTCACAGTGCTGGACCAGATCTTCCGCCAGTCCAAGGACAGCCTGATCGCTTATAACGCCAAATTCATCAACGAGGGCAACACCAAGCTGTACTTTGGGCCGGACTTTGTATTTATGGCAAGCGATAACCAGGCAGAGGCCGCGGAGCGGATCATCGCCCGTTACTGCCGGGAAATCGCGGAAAGCGGCATTGACCGGGTGCAGATTTTGTCCCCTTTCCGTTCGGAAGGCGCCGCGTCGGCGGAACAGCTTAACGAGGCCATCCGCGAGGTGGTCAACCCGTTCCGCTCTGCCGAGGAAGAAATCAAGATCGGCGTCAAAGTGTTCCGGGTCAACGACCGGATCATGCAGACCAAAAACACCGCCAAGGTGTCCAATGGCGACCTAGGCTTTATCCGCTATATCAAAGACGGTGAAGATGGCAAGCGCGTCGGCCTGGACTTCGGTGTAGGCCGAGAACTGGAATACAGCGTAGAGGATATGGTCAATCTGGACCTTGCCTACGCCACCACCATCCACAAGGCAATGGGCTCTGAGTATGAAACGGTCATCATGCCGCTTTTGAAAGCGCATACCGTCATGCTCTATCGCAACCTGCTCTATACCGGCATCACCCGAGCCAAAAAGCGCGTGGTGCTGATCGGCCAAAAGCAGGTGCTGTTTATGGCGATCCACCGGAATGAAATCGTCAAGCGGAATACGCTTCTGGGCACGCGCATCGGTATGTACTATAAGGCCTATGCCAAGCGGGCCGGAATCCCGGTCCCGGCAGCTCTGGAAGAAGAATTGAAACACGCTGGTTAAAAAGAGACGCAAGGTGCAGAAAATTGCTCCGCGTCTCCTATTTATTACACAGGAAGGAGTATATAACATGAACGACAGCAATGCGAAAACGATGTACGAAACTGTGCCTGCGGCCGCTGAACTGAACAAGGTGCCGGGCTTTGACCCGCTCAAGTTCCTCCGCCGCACCAAGGACACCCTGAAGCTGGACCTGCCTTACCAGAAACTCTGGTTCCGCATGGCCCATCCCAACGGCCGTATGCGTCTGACGGCGCTGCGGATCACGGAGCAGATGGCGATTTTTGAGGCCAAGGTATTCCTGGACCGCAGTGACGCGGAGCCGTTCAGTATGAGCACGGCCCAGCAGACTACCCAGGACAGCCGCGACTTCGTAAAAGCCGCCCAGAATGAGGCGCTGAGCCAGGCCCTTACGGACGCCGGTTTTGGCATCCAGCTGATCAGCGCCGGCGCCCAGGCCGACCTGATGGAGAAAAGCATTGAAACGCCGGTCAAGAAGGCCGCAGAACCGCCTGCCGGGCCGGCGGCACGCACGGCACCGCCGCAGGAGCCCCACAGCGCCCCGCAGAAGGGCGATACGCCTGCTGAGGTGAAATCCCTTGCCAGCCCCGTCAAAACGCCGCAGAGGGCGTTTAAGGGCGCAAAGGCGGCAACCGTGACAACTGCCCCGCCGGAGGAAAGCACTGCTTCGGAAACGGTGGAGCAGCACCTGCCGGTAGAGCCTGAGAGGACATTCGATACGCTCCCGGTTGGGCCTTCGCCAAAGGTAGAGCAGCCGGCGGATGAAAATGAACAGGCGGATGAATTGCCTGTCCGCGGCAATGTAACGGAGCTGCCGGTCCAGCACACGGAGGAATCCGAACCTGCCGCCGAGCCTATGCAGCCCGAAGATGACGCTGCCGGGGCGGCGGATACTGCGGTGGATACCCCCTCTTACACGAAGGACACGCCTATGGAGGATATTCTGCAGGTCATGACGCTGGAACAGGCCCAGCAGGTCATCGTAGACGATGGCATCTGCAAGGGCATGACGATTGCCCAGGTGGCCGAGAAGCGGCCTGTCAACCTGCGGTATTACTTGATCCCGGGCAAAAGCAAAAACAACATGGTCCGCGCTGCCGCCCAGCTGGTTTTGAATTCGCTTCAAAAGGCCGGCTGATATGGCCCCCGGCGAGGGCATGAAGGGAGGAATGACAGATGGGCTCGTACCCGGATGAATTTCCCTTCGGTATCATGGAAGTTGTGGAACTGCTGCACCTGCGGGTCAGGCGCCAGCAGGCAAACAGCGTCTATGTGGACTGCCCGTTCTGCGGTGACCGCCGCGGGCGGATGAATGTCAATTTCGTCAAAAATGTCTGGCGGTGCAATCACTGCGACGAACATGGCGGAATGCTGGCGCTATATGCAAAATTGAATCACACGACGACCTCTGACGCTTATTGGGAAATTGCAGAAGCTCTGTGTGACAATACCCACGAGGAACACGCACGCTCCGGGAATGAAGCCCAACAGCAGCCGGTCAGCGCCGGGTCCCCGCCTTCGGGGACCCGGGCGGCCGCTGCAGGTTATTCTTCTTCCGAGCGAAAAACTGTGCCGCAGTCGGACAAAGCCAGCCCGGCCGAGATCCATCAGACGCTATCCCTCCTGCTGGCCCAGCTTACGCTGCGGCCGGCACATCGGGAACATCTGCGTTCACCAAAGCGTGGGCTGTCTGATGAACAAATCGAGGCGCTGGGCTTTAAGAGTACCCCGCCGCCCTTCTTATGCCGTTCTATCACGGATCGGCTGATCAAACAGGGATGCAGGGTGCAGGGCGTACCCGGATTTTACCGGGACGACAGCGGCCACTGGACAATGGCATTTTATAAGAAGACCTCCGGCATCCTGATCCCCGCCATCGGCTTTGACGGCCGGCTTCAGGGATTTCAGATCATGCTGGATGTACCGCTGAAACACAAGGATGACCCGCCGGAGAAACCGGGGGCCAAGTACATCTGGTTTTCCTCTTCCTCAAAGACAGACGGGACAGGCTCCGGCAGCCCGGTACATCTGATCGGTGATCCATCCGCCCGGGTGGTCTATGTGATTGAGGGGCTGCTGAAAGCAGACATTTCCCATTGTCTGACTGGACGCACCTTTGCCGCGATTGCCGGGGCCAACAACACCAGCCCGCTGGACCCGTTGTTTGCCCTTCTGGCGCAGAACGGTACGGAGGAAATCATTGAAGCCCATGATATGGACAAGTACAACAATCAAATGACGATGGCCGGGGCGTCGAAGATTTATCTGACGGCCCGGAAATACGGCATGAACTGTCGGAGGCTGACCTGGAATCCCAACTATAAGGGATTTGATGATTGGCAGCTGGCACTTCGCCGGGAAAATCAAAGGAGAAAGGAGATCGATAGACTCAGTTTCAAAACGCAGTACCTTTGCGGCTTGTGTGAACTGGCGCATATTGAGGACTGCATCGAACTATGGCAGCATCTGGCTGAAAACAAGACCTGTCTGACGGAATATCTGGGCTTGACCAGAGAGGAACATGAAACCTTCCTGCAGAAAGGCGGGGATGCCCTCGGCGCCCTGCTGGAACCCCAGCGGCGGAAACAGAGGTTTGTACTCTATCAGCTGGAACTGGACGAGCAGAAAGCCATCCCGTTTGCGTTTAAGGAACTCACGGCGCTGCAAAAGGCCGGTTATGAACAACCGCCCGCCGCCATGTACCGCATGGCCGGGTCTGGCGAAGTCTACTGCCCGGTGGAACAGAGCGACGCAGAGATTTTGAAGCGCCTGTTTGCTGACTGCCGGGAGGAACTGCCGGAGGGCTGCCACGGGCGGCCAATGGCGCTCTCTGATGTGGTAGAACTGGACCATTCTCCACGAAGGATCTACTACTATGTCAATGGGGAGCATGAATTTCCGCAGGTCAAGTTTTCCCCCATGCTTGCCAAAAAGGACATCAAAGAAGGGACATAAAGAGGCTTCAATGGTTGTTGTAAATGAGACGAAGAGAGGGCAACTTCTGGCGCTTCTGGAGCAATGCGCCCATCTGAACGCTGATGTGCGGCCCCGCACGGATAAGGGATATTTTACGGTGACGGTCCCGCCGCCGTGGAATGGCCCGGCCCAGTGGAAAGCCCAGGAGGTGCAGGACAGGATCAAAAAGTGGTCGGAGCAGTATCCCAATGTGATATGTTACTGTTTCGACAGCTTCAGCACACTACTCTATGTGCTGTGACACAGGTAAACGATGGCATGGAACAGGTTTTATCCTGATCCATGCCATTTTTGTCAACGGAAAGGAGTTTATTATGGGATATTTTTCGGAAATGTCGCTGGATATGCAGGAAGGCCGCAAACCGTCTGCCGCCTCGCTCACCCGCGAGTGCGCTTTTGAGGACGGGGAGAACTTTGACGAGCTGCCGGTGCCGCCGGCTGACCGTCAGCCCGTACCGCCTGCCGCAGAGCCGGCGCCGCAGCCTGCTTTTGAGGACGACGGAGATTTGGATGAGGCCCCGGAAGAGCTGGAACAGCCTGACGAGGCTGAGTCTCCCGCAGAAAAAACCGATGAGGAGGACAATGCCGATGAGGGTCAGGCGGAGCCTGCCAAGGCCGATGCCTCCAATGCGGACGCTGACGAGGAACAGCGACGTGCCGAGCATGAGGCCGCCGAAGCCAAACGGAAGGCTGAGTGGGAGGCGAAACAGGCGGAAAAGAAGAAGGCCCTGCAGGAGCAGATGGACCGCTTGGCCGCCATGAGCGACGATGAGGTGGTGGCTGCCTCCATGCAGCGGGTCAGCGGCGATGTGGAAAAGCTGACCCGGCGCAATATGAAGGAGTGCGTGTCGGAGTATATCCAGACCAAGTGCCTGGAAGATCCGGCCTTTGCCCGCCTCACCATGCACCCGAAGAAAACAATGGTTCACTGCTTCCAGTACATCAGCCGCAAGGCATGGGAGTATATCCAGGACGAATTGAAAGCAAACGGCATCCAGCCGGGCCAGGGCAGCCAGGGGTATGGCTGCGATATTCCGGATGACCTGTGCTATCAGTGGTCGGAGGACTATTTCCGCGATCCGGACGCCAAAGAGGACCAGGAGCAGGAAGAAAAATTTATCCCCCGCCCCTACTATGGCAAGTCTTCCGTGAAGTCCTCCAAGAAAAAGAAAACCGAGAAAAAACCTGCTGAGAAGAAAAAGCCGGAGCCTAAGCCGGCGCCGGAGAAAAAACCTTCTGCTGACGGGCAGATGTCTCTGATGGATTTTGGCATGGCAAAGGCAGGATGAGGAGGCAGCGTATGATTGCGTATAAAGGTTTTCGGCCCGGCATGATCTGCATCGGTTATCAGTTTCAGATGGGCCTCAATGTGACGGAATATGCTGTTTCCTGCGATAAATCTGAGCGGACGGAATACTATTCGGATGGTATCGGATACATGGCCGGTGATATGCTCGTGCGTATCGCGCCGGATGGAACACAGACCACGTTTGCAACACTCGATGACATTCTGATCGACGAGGTAAAGACGGTCAAAAGCGGTGCTGTTCGCTTCACAATCGCCATTCCGACAGAGGGCCATAGAAGCGGACACTATACCTGCCTGTTGAAAGACGGAAGGATTACCGTCCGGTCTGCAACCGATGATGTATTCTACATCTGGGGCAACGATGCGCTGGAAAACGAACAAGAGAAAATAGATAAGATTATTGCGAACCAGAAAGGTGAAGAATAATGGCAGAAAAGAAAAAGCTGGTCAGCGAGATCACGTCTATGGACGTGGACTTCGCGCAGTGGTACACAGATATTGTTAAAAAGGCTGAAATGGCCGATTATTCGTCCGTAAAGGGCTGTATCATCATGCGTCCGTACGCACAGGCGCTGTGGGAGAACATCCAGCACACGCTGGACGGCATGTTCAAGGAGACCGGTCACGAGAATGTAGCAATGCCGATCTTCATTCCAGAAAGCCTGCTGCAGAAGGAAGCCGACCACGTTGAGGGCTTCGCGCCGGAGTGTGCATGGGTAACGCACGGCGGCAACGACAAGCTGGAGGAGCGTCTGTGCGTTCGTCCGACTTCGGAGACGCTGTTCTGCGAGCATTACGCAAAGATCGTTCGCTCCTGGCGCGATCTGCCGAAGCTGTACAACCAGTGGTGCTCGGTTGTCCGTTGGGAAAAGACCACCCG
>OLRH01001578.1_pt1 | contig 11802 bp, 11 predicted proteins | sample 1672321 | NCBI WGS metagenome assembly OLRH01 (sample SAMEA3136671, study PRJEB25190) | human gut metagenome | reverse complement strand
CCCATGTGCTGTGAACTGAACAGTAATCGAACTCGATACCCTGTCCGATTCTGATCGGGCCTGAACCAAGTACCATTACTTTCTTCTTTGAATTGTCCTCAGCGACCTCGTTCTCCAGAGAATCAAAGCATGAATAGTAATATGGAGTCATGGCATCAAACTCTGCTGCACATGTATCAACCATCTTGAAGTGTGCTGTTACACCGTAGTCGTAACGCATCTGTCTAATCTCTTTCTCTGTCTTGCCTGTGAGTCTCGCGATAACCTTGTCAGGGAACTCAACTCTCTTGATCTCCTTCATTAGCTCCTTGGAGCTCTCTCCCGGCAGAGCTCCCTTGGACTCGATTATCTTTCTCTCAGCCTTAACAAGGTTGTGGATCTTGTCTATGAACCATCTGTCGATCTTGGTGATGTCATAGATCTGATCGTATGATATTCCACGTCTGATAGCCTCAGCTATGACATAGATACGTCTGTCATCAACATGTCCGAGAAGCTTTATAACCTCTTCGTCTGTCATATCCTTGTATCTGCTCGACCAGAGACTGTCTACGTGCTGCTCCAGTGAACGGAGAGCCTTCATAAGTGCACCCTCAAAGTTTGTACAGATACTCATAACCTCACCGGTTGCCTTCATCTGTGTTGTCAGATCATGGTCAGCGGCGATGAATTTATCAAATGGAAGTCTAGGGATCTTGACAACCACGTAATCAAGTGCCGGCTCAAAGCTGGCATATGTCTTCTTTGTAATAGCGTTCTTGATCTCATCCAGGTTGTATCCAAGGGCTATCTTGGCAGATACCTTTGCAATAGGATATCCGGTTGCCTTTGATGCAAGTGCTGATGATCTTGAAACTCTAGGGTTTACCTCGATAACACAGTACTCAAAAGAATTAGGATTCAGGGCAAACTGAACGTTACATCCACCCTTGATGTTGAGCTCTGAGATAATGTTCAGTGCTGAGCTTCTGAGCATCTGGTACTCCTTATCACCAAGTGTCTGTGATGGAGCCACGACTATAGAGTCTCCAGTGTGTACTCCGACAGGATCAAGGTTCTCCATGTTACATACGGTTATACACGTTCCGTTTCCGTCACGCATAACCTCGTACTCAATCTCCTTCCAACCGGCAATACACCTCTCGACAAGGACCTGTCCGACACGTGAAAGTCTGAGACCGTTCATGAGGATCTCCTTGAACTCTTCCTCGTTATTGGCGATACCACCACCCGAACCACCAAGTGTATAAGCCGGACGGAGAACTACAGGATATCCGATCTTCTTTACGAAGTTGAGACCTCCCTGGACAGTTGTAACGACCTCCGAAGGTGCTACAGGCTCATGGATCTTCTCCATGGTCTTCTTGAACTCAAGTCTGTCCTCGGCCTTCTTGATCGTCGTCGATGATGTTCCTATAAGAAGCACATCATGATCTCTCAGGAAACCTGACTCATCAAGTTCCATGGCGATGTTGAGGGCGGCCTGACCACCAAGTGTCGGCAAAAGACTGTCCGGTTTCTCCTTCTCAATAATAGCCTTTACCACGTCTACAGTAAGAGGCTCAATGTATACCTTATCAGCTATATCCTTATCTGTCATGATCGTTGCAGGATTTGAGTTAATGAGGACAACGCACAGTCCCTCTTCCTTCAGGGAACGACATGCCTGTGTACCAGCGTAATCAAACTCAGCAGCCTGACCTATGACTATAGGACCCGATCCAATAACTACAACCTTTTTTATATTAGGATTCTTTGGCATTACTTTGACACCTCCATCATATTCATAAATGTATCAAACAGTGAATCTGTATCCAGCGGGCCTGCACATGCCTCCGGATGGAACTGGACTGTCTGAGCATTCTTTCCGAGATAATGAACACCCTCTACTGTTCCATCATTTACATTGACAAAGCTGACCTCTGCGATCTTTCTGTCAAGACTGTCCTCCTTGACCATATATCCATGGTTCTGTGTTGAAATATATACTTTGCCTGTCTTCATATCTCTTACAGGATGATTTGCGCCTCTGTGACCGTACTTCATCTTCTCTGTATCTCCGCCGTTGGCAAGTGCCATAAGCTGATGTCCAAGACATATTGCAAAAATTGGAATATCTGTATCGAAAAGCTTCTTTACCTGAGCTATTGTGACCTTACACTCCTTTGGATCTCCAGGACCATTTGTGAGCATGATTCCATCCGGAGCGTCTGCGATGATCTCCTCAGCAGGTGTCTCTGCAGGATATACTGTGACCTGACAGCCTCTTGCTAGGAGTGACTTGACGATGTTCTTCTTGACACCGAGATCAATGACTGCAACCTTGAATCCATCACCAGGATAGAACATTTTTTCTTTACACGTAACATCTAGAACAACATGTCCCATCTTCCATGCCTTTATACGCTTCATGCACTCATCAAGATCGTAATTCTCATCAGTTGTTATCATGCCTCTCATAGTACCATCTTTTCTGAGAATCTTGGTAAGTGTTCTGGTGTCGATCCCCTCTATACCAGTTATATTATTCTCAACAAGAAATTCGTTTATGGTCATCTCGCTTCTGAAATTGCTAGGAGTCTTGCACAGCTCTCTAACAATGAATCCTGACTGCCAAGGTCTGCCAGCCTCCATATCCTCTCTGCATATACCATAGTTGCCTATAAGCGGATATGTCATACAAACTGACTGCCCTGCATATGATGGATCCGTAAGGATTTCCAGATAGCCGGTCATTGAAGTATTGAACACGATCTCACTGATTATCTCATCAGTTGATCCAATACTTTTACCTTCAAATACGTGTCCGTCTTCAAGTATCAAAAAAGCTTTCATAATCGTATTCCTTTCATTTTTTTCTATTTTTGCTCAAAAAAAAAGAGTGAAAACAGGGATACGCTTGAGATAACCCACATTTATTGGCCTCTTTTTTCTTAATTTAATAAATACTACCACATTTGACAATGCGGCACAATATTTTTTCAAGATATTTTTTATTTTTGTGTTAGCGACAAAAAAACCGGTTTTTTATTCATTATTTTTTATTCAATTTGTCCTCTGTTCTCAGCGGCATTTCTGCTGAATTCACACCCACAATAGTTTTGTCTGTATAACCCATATTCTTTTGAAAGTTGAATGGAATGTCTATAGCCATCTTTCTTTTTAAAATCACTAAAAAGATATCCAACTCCATATTTACGGGATAATTCCGCACCTATTTCATTCAGCCATATTGCATTTTTATGTGGACTTATAGATAAAGTTGTAGTAAACATATCATATCCATTATCCCTGGCATATGCCGCACTTCTGTCCAGTCTAAGTTTATAACACTCATAACACCTAGCACCTCTTTCAGGCAGATCTTCCATTCCTTTTGCAATCTCCAGAAACACCTGAGGATCATGTTCAGCAAGTTCAACATCAACGCCTTCCACATATACTTCACTCACAAACCGTTTCAATTCTTCAAAACGTTTTATGTACTCTGTATAATCTGTTATGTTCGGATTATAAAAATATGCAGTTATGTGAAAATGCTCTGCAAGCACAGATAGGCAATGGCTGGAACACGGTGCACAACAGCAGTGCAGTAAAAGTCTTTTTCTGCCGTTTTGTATATTTTCACCATCAATTATTGACAGCTGTTTTTCCATCATTTGGTAATAATTCCTATTTTGCATCATTTGCATCTCCTTTTTTGTCTAATATACACACCTAGTTTCTCACTTTTCGATGTTTTTATGCACTTTTGTGCACTTTTGCTAGTTGACTTTGTTATTTCTTTACAATATACTGTAGATAGTTACTAAAGCACGTTATAATCAATTAATAATGGAGGTGTAGATTATGACAGTTCAGCAAGCGATCAAAAAATATAAATTGGAACCGCTAAGTGTCAGCGCTGCCAAGGTTAAAGCCAAAGAACTAAACGTTGATGAAGTTCTTTATATGAATGTTCAAAAGAACAAATATGCATACATAGTCCGGGATTCCCGTGGCACAATGTTGTACACTGATGAACGTAATCTTTATACAAAGCTGTATAAAGGATTGAAGGTTACCCATCTTCAGGAATAACCCAACACGCACACACACTACAGTTTTTTGATAAAAACAACAATTTACAACAACATAATAACATATTCTAAAAAGATATGGAAAATCTTATTGTCGTCCTTCCCCATGACGTATATATGATTTTCCATATTTTTTATAACAACCTGTATATAGGTTTTTCCTCACTAAACAAATTACATCTTATATTATCATCAACATACATGATAAGCAGTGCCACAAACATCCAGAGCACAGAATACGGTAGACATATCTGCCCCATAAGATTTAAAGGCAATTCAGAGTAATCCCACACACCATAGTTCAACTTTATATTTACAATATAGCCTGTAAGAAACTCAAGCTCTGTCACCACCAACGAAGAGACCACCATCTGCGTCACTACGCTCATCTTTCTAAAAACCTGATTCAGACCGCCACATAACAACGTCGCCAAGCCACCACATATTATCATAGAAAAGTGAGAATAATGCCTGAATGCAATCTCTGCAAAATAATACAACATTCCCCCTGTCAAAAATATAGTAAACCACTCGGAAAAGCGAGTGCTAAAAGTCTTCTTATAAACAATAAATCCCTTCATGCAAAAACCTCCGCTATCGGTAGTATTTGTCATGAAAGGATTTATTATTTATGAATATTTTTATGAAGTATCTTTTATAAGTATATTTTCTTGAGTATATTTTCTTGAGTATATTTTCTTGAGTATATTTTTCGAATATTTTCAACGACTACTCTTTATATTTTCCTTTAAAAAAGTTGTTAACATGGTCTATGGTCTTATCTGAAAGTTCCAGCTTAACAAATTCTGTCTTACCATTCTTGTTAAGTACAAACACGTAAACGCCATCCTCATATCTAGGATCATGAGATGTATAGTCCTTTGTTCGTATAGACGAATCTTGCTGAAGCTCATTATCCAGATATATCGAGTCGCTCTTTGCTATAAACTTCACATCATTATTACTAAAACTACACATCTTCTTACGGCTCTTTTTTGCAATAATTCTGGCGACATCCACATCTTCATTGACCATTATATATTCGTACTCTGTGTCCTTCCTTGATATACATACGCCAAATATAACTCCGCCAATTACAACCACCAACACCCCAAGAGATACAAATTGTGGAATAAATAATCCGGCAACTCCGACAACTATCAGTACAGCGCCAGCAATCATTCCCATCATAACTCCCGCCGGAGTTTTTCCTTTTACTATATGCTCTGCATATCCATCATTTAACATAAATCCTATTCTCCTTAGTTCTTAATAATACATAGCTATATCTATTTTATCACATATATTTGATTTTGTGGGTTATCCGGATAATTTTTTATGAATTATTCATACTTGTTTCTTTCATAGCTACCGGCGCCCAATTCGCAATACAAACATATTATCTGACACCTGATCGACAGCGCCAATTCATTATCTGACACTTCCCGGACATCCCTGGCAGCCTCCGCATCCTCCGTTTCCTCTAACGTCAGCTACATCAGTTGTGTAATTATATGCCGATTCGATCAGACATATCGCCTGTGAACTTATACCCAGGCCTTCTCCGGTAAATCCAAGTTTCTCCTCCGTAGTAGCCTTTATATTCACCCGGTCTTTTTCTATACACAGGCAATTGGCAATATTCTCTCTCATCTGTTCTATATACGGAGCAAGTTTCGGGCGTTGAGCAATAACTGTAGCATCTATATTCTCTATAATATATAACTTCTGCTCGAGCATTTTTTTCACCTCTGACAGAAGCTTCATACTGTCAGCATCCTTAAACCTCTCATCCGTATCAGGAAAATGTCTTCCTATATCTCCCAATGCAGCTGCGCCAAGGAGGGCATCCATTATGGCATGCAATAGAACATCAGCATCGCTATGCCCAAGCAATCCCTTTTCATATGGTATCTCTACGCCACCCAATATAAGTTTCCGATCATCCACAAGTCTGTGAACATCATATCCCATTCCTACTCTCATATCTATCCTGTATGATAATTATAAAGTTAATTATCACATGTTTCCTTTCTTTTTAATACCGTGGTTCAATGCAATTCAATTCAGATACTATGATCATAAATTAAAATCAAATGACATAATTTAGTTTTTGTTGATAAAACAACGTCTTTTACATCTTCAATAAATTAAAAAGAGGCAAAGGACTTAGCCTTCGCCTCACACTAGAGTAGCGAGAGGGGGATTCGAACCCTCGACACTGCGGGTATGAACCGCATGCTCTAGCCAACTGAGCTATCTCGCCATGTTTGTAAATGGGACCTATAGGGCTCGAACCTATGACCCTCTGCTTGTAAGGCAGATGCTCTCCCAGCTGAGCTAAGATCCCATATTACTTCGTGTCATCGCTGACACCTTTATTAGTATACTCAAGTGGCTATGTTTTGTCAACAACTTTTTTTATTTTTTTCAAATATTTTTCAAATGTTGTTTCCAGAGACTTATTTTGCTCCCCACAGCCACTCGATATTATGCTCTATATTTCTAATACTTTCCCCCACCAAACAGGTATATGATCAAGTTGACGATAAAGAGAATTATCACTACAGGTATTATCACATACCATACGATCTTAAATCCAACCCATATAACACCCGCCACTATTCCTATCACAAGTGCTGCAATAAGAACAAGAACTATCGCAGTGAGAACCTTTCCAAGAGTTGAGCCGAAATCCAGCCTACCGTAAGCAAAGCTTGTGTTACCGTCTTCATCCACATTCACATGCCACCCTCTCTTGCTGCTCTCTCCAGTGCGGTAACTGTTGATTCCTTCGTCATACGAGTTGTTCTCGGTATCATAATATCTTCCACTGGCACCCTTACCTTCTGTATCTATTATAGTCTTAGCAATAATTCTTGCAGATCCCAATGAATTACAGATCTCCTCCTCTGACTTACCCTTTCCTCTCTCTTTTTCGAAATAATCTTCATAATAATTTACGGTATCATAATATGTCTGAGAAGAGACATTTCCATCTAACGCCTCTTTAAGTTCTTTCATAAATTCTTTTTTCTTCATTTTGAACTCCTTTCCAACTGGATTCTATATGAACTTCTCACGTTATGATCGCTTCAAATTCAAGTACACAATTATGACCTTGTAATCAGCCAAATCCTCTATGACATAATTTAATGAACTAATATTGCCATAATTATAGAAAAATGACAAGTCAAAAGTATTTTCATCAGTCCTTACAGCAGCCTCTATAACTTTATTTTTCCCCATCTGCAGCTTTATTCTTTTAACATAATCATCATAACTCTCATATTTGAGGAAACGCTTCGAATAAAAATTGTAATAATCAGCCGTACACTCTCTGTAAAACTGTTTCTGCCACGAATGTGTCCTCTGAAGTATATCATCATTCACATTGACATATGTATGTTTTACATAATCCCCCATATCCGGCAGAGAATCATCCCACGTAAGATCAATGTTATACCAGTCATCTCCGAGTTTAACCTGATTCCACGCATGCAGACCTTCATCCGTGCTTCCGACAACTATATCGCAGTCTATACCGAGACATGACATAAGAACAAAAAATGCCTCAGCATACCCATCGCATACACTTTGCTTCAGCACCAACGCTCCATATGCCGTGTATGCATCATCATGACTCTCCGGATATCCATATTTACAATTTGAGACTATATAATCGTGCACTGCCAGTTCTTTATCAAAATCAGTCATTTCTTTTTTTATGTATTTGTATATGAAAGAAGAAACAACCTCATAGATCTGCGCTGCTCTGTCATAATCCTCAGGTATATCTATTCCATATAGGTACTTTCTTACGACATAATAGTTATCAGACAATTCAAAATTAAACTGAATAGCCAGATAATCACCCGATTCAATTATTATACGATATGTATCCACTGTTCCAAATGCAGAATCTATATATTTGTTAATATTATGCACATCGCTTTTCTTGACATTTTTTACATAATACGTTCCAGATTCATGTCCGGATTCCATATCATTTACCACCGAGGCACGAAATTCCACTAGGCCATCTAGCATCTGAGACTTTTTTATCACATTGAAAAAAAGCCATCTGACTCCCACCATAAATATAGCAATTGTAAAAACTATGATTATAAATGTACTTATTTTCTTTCCTGTACTCAACTTTCCCTCCATTACATATACATAGCGCCTGTATATCACCCGTATGTCACCGTATATCACGAAATATACTCGTCAAAGCTATATTATCATCTGACTTATTCTCATGCAACATCGGTTAACAAAATCCCTTACACCAGCGTTTCATATTGATAATAACCGGCTAATGTTGTAAAATGTACACGTTGTTTAAACATTATATTTAATTTCATATCTATAAAACCATAATAGTTTTCAGTATGATGACGCTATTTTTAATTTGTTCAAGCAACATATATTCAATAATTTAATTCAATAAAATAAGAAAAGAGGATTTATTATGGCTCAGCTCTGGGGCGGACGCTTCACTAAAGAAACAGATAAACTGGTATACAATTTCAATGCTTCAATCTCTTTTGATCAGAAATTCTACAGACAAGATATCCGCGGAAGTATAGCACATGTGACTATGCTTGCAGCATCAGGTATTCTTACAGACGCAGAAATGGATCAGATCATCTCCGGTTTAACCGGGATTTTAAATGATGTGGAAAACGGCACTCTCCAGATCACTTCAGAATATGAGGATATACATAGTTTTGTTGAGGCTAATCTCATCGACAGGATCGGCGATGTCGGCAAAAAGCTTCACACAGGCCGAAGCAGAAACGATCAGGTTGCCCTCGATATGAAACTCTATGTAAGAGATGAAATCATCGAGTTAAAGGAACTTATTTTTAAGCTTCTCAGCACGATCCATGGTCTTATGAAGGAGCACATCGATACATATATGCCAGGTTTCACTCACCTTCAGAAGGCTCAGCCTATCACACTTGCCCATCACTTTGGCGCGTACATGGAGATGTTTAAGCGTGACTACGACAGAATGAATGATATATATGACAGAATGAACTACTGTCCTCTCGGTTCAGGAGCCCTTGCCGGAACAACCTACCCATTGGACAGAGAACTCACAGCCTCACTGCTTGGATTCTACGGTCCAACACTCAACAGCATGGATTCTGTTGCAGACAGAGATTACTGTATAGAGCTTTTATCTGCCATGGCTACGATCATGATGCATCTCTCTAGATTTTCTGAGGAGATCATCATCTGGAATTCCAACGAGTATCAGTTTGTCGAGCTTGATGATTCGTACAGTACAGGAAGTTCAATCATGCCGCAGAAGAAGAACCCTGACATTGCAGAACTTGTGAGAGGCAAGACCGGAAGAGTTTACGGTGCACTCACATCCCTTCTCACAACCATGAAGGGAATTCCTCTGGCATACAACAAAGACATGCAGGAGGACAAAGAACTCACATTTGATGCCATAGACACCGTCAAGGGTTGTCTTGCACTATTTACAGGAATGATTGCTACAATGACAGTGAATAAGCCTAGAATGGAGGCATCAGCCAAGAACGGTTTCACCAACGCTACAGACGCAGCTGACTACCTTGTTAACCACGGTGTTCCTTTCCGTGATGCACATGGCATAGTTGGTCAGCTTGTCCTTAAATGTATCGAGATGAATATCTCCCTTGATCAGCTCAGTCTCGACGAATACAAAGCCATCTGCCCGGTATTTGAAGGCGATATATATAAGGCTATCAGCATGGAGGAATGTGTCCAGAAACGTAATACCATCGGAGCACCAGGTCATGCTGCTATGCAGAAAGTTATAGATACCAACGAAGAATTCCTGAAGCGGGTTAAGGCAGACACAACAAAACATACAGAGGAGTGATCACAAATGAACAAAACCACAAAAGCCAAATATGACATGGCCGAAAAAATGATTAAAGTCAGTATTTCTCTTGATGAAGTTGCCCTTATGACCGAGCTTCCAATGGAGACTCTAAAGCAGATCGAACATAATATCCAAAAGGATGGTCTCGTCACAAGACACGATGTCAAGGATGTAGATTTGGATTCCAGTTATCTAATATAATCATAAAAAGCAACTAATAATACTGACTATTAATATTCAAAATATCCGCGTCATATAAAATTGATATTTCCATTATATTATATGGCAGCGGATATTTTATTTACCTCGATGAACTCATGAAGTGCGTTTCTCATATTTTGTCTTCGAGATACCGACGAAGACTTTTTATCGCATTTTTTTCCAAACGACTGACCTGTGCCTGAGAAATACTGATTTCCTCTGCAACTTCTGTCTGGGTTTTTCCATCAAAGAATCTCAATCTGACAATTTTCTTTTCACGTTCGCACAACCTGTTAATAGCCTCCTTGAGATCAATATTTTCAACCCACAATTCTTCCTTGTTTTTGCTGTCCTTTATCTGATCCATTATATATAATGTATCTCCACCTTCCTGATAAACCGGTTCATACAAAGACAACGGTGCTGATATAGCATCAAGAGACATAGCAATATCCTCCTTAGGTATGCCGATTTCTTCCGCTATCTCCTCAATTGTAGGTTCCTTATCTTTTATCTTCTGAAGATTTTCTTTTGCATAAATGGCTTTATACGCAATATCCCTCAAAGAACGGGACACTCTTATAGAATTATTATCCCTTAAATATCTTCTGCACTCGCCTATAATCATCGGAACTGCATATGTTGAGAATTTAACATTCAAACTCCTGTCAAAATTGTCAAGAGCCTTTATAAGCCCTATACATCCCACCTGAAATAAATCATCAGGATTCTCATTTGAACTTCCAAAACGTTGTATCACACTTAAAACAAGTCTCAGATTTCCCTCTATAAACTCTTCTCTGGCAGATTTATCTCCATGATCCATCCTGTCAAACAGTTTATTTTTTTCATCTTCGGTAAGATACGGTAACTTAGATGTATTTACACCACATATAACTACTCTATTGCCAGCCATATCACAGTCTCCTCCACGTATTATCTCTATAACAGTAGGGTTGACATTATACCGGTCATTTATTCACATTCTATCTTCTATATAACAATAAAAACCGGAGAGACGAACAGCAATTCAATTTGGCATCCAAATTGTCCGTCCATCTCTCCGGTTCACATATGTTATATATGTTGCTAATATTATTTAATTCTTTCTAAACTCCTCAAGCTCAAGTCCCTCATTATGCTGAAGCACCTGATTAATAACCCACTCATTGGCAAACAGAAGCAGCGGATTGCCTTTCATATCCTTAACCTTCTTGACATCACTAACCCTCTTGAGCTTTGTAACATCCGTGGTCGGATCCTTCACCCATCTGATGTAGTTATATGGTATCGGTTCAAGTCTTATCTCACAGCCGTACTCATTTTCCAGTCTGTACTTAAGAACATCAAACTGAAGGACACCGACAACACCGACTATTATCTCTGAAAGCCCCGCCGTGTACTCCTGGAATATCTGAATAGCACCCTCCTGAGCAATCTGGGTAACACCCTTTACAAACTGCTTTCGCTTCATACTGTTGAGCTGCACAACCCTGCAAAAATGCTCTGGAGCAAATGTCGGAATACCTTCATACTCAAACTTCTTACCTCCGGTTGTAAGTGTATCTCCAATAGAGAAAAGATCCGGATCAAATACATAGGCAAACTTCAGCCCGGATTTCACGTGGCCTGTAA
>OLRH01001576.1_pt1 | contig 11802 bp, 10 predicted proteins | sample 1672321 | NCBI WGS metagenome assembly OLRH01 (sample SAMEA3136671, study PRJEB25190) | human gut metagenome | reverse complement strand
GAATTCGGATCGATCTATGATTATTACAGAAAACGGATAAAGAATCCGTTGAAAGGCCGACAGGCAATGATAGCCGTTGGATGTAAGCTGATCCGAGTGTTCTTTGCGATCATGACGAAGGGTGTTGTCTTTAATGGAACAAAAATGATAGAGGATATCCATCGTCCAACACAACTGCCACAGGCAGCGTAACAAGAAAGAAATAACCTGAAAACAGGAAAGCGTCCGCCAAGGAGATTGGTGCTGTGAACAGGGATGTAACTGTATAGTTGAAAAAAGTATAGCCAGTTTAGCCACAGGAGATACACTCCATAGGACAAAGATCCTGTTAGAAAGCATAAGTGGCAGCCCAGCTATGGATAGACAGAACGAAGGAATTTAGGACTCCGATCGTAGCAGATGGATGATCCTGTCAGACATGAGAGGTTTGTTGCTGTAGGAAAAATGGGTGGACAAAGAAGGCAATCATAAGAAAAACCAAGACGTCTTCTTTTAGTATCAATTTTTCTATGAATGGTACAAAAAGATACCCTATTCACTATCTATAAGGTTATATTTAGATCAACTAATTAACTTAAATAGTATCAGGAAAGCTGATAAATCAAGGCTTTCTTGTGCAATTTTAATAAAAATATACAGAGAGGAGAAAAGTATGAAGAAAGAAAAAGTCTTAAAACAAAAAATTGCTGCTATAGTGCTTTCACTTGTATTGGCAGTAACAACAATTATCGTGCCATCTGTAATGTCAGCAAAAGATGTATCAGCAGCTGAAGATAATCAGACAGTCTTTAAAAACCTGATGATGTCAGTTATGTTGTCAGGAAATTCAGAGGAGAATTTTGGGAAAGGAAAAGAAACTGTAGATGATGCAACAGCGGCATATTATACAGCCTTAAAGTATTATTCTGAAGGAAAGACAGAAATACCTGCAAATGAGTTTTGCGAGTCCATGAGTGTAAATTTCCAGGGAAGTAAAACTTATTCAAAAGATGTATTATTATCCATTGCACAGGGGCCTGCTTTTACCTATGATGGAGAAGGTACAGTTACAGTCAATGCAGGAGCAGGTGATAGTTTACTGAGTTATTCCTTAGGCGAAGAACAGAATTCTGATGGTTCAATTACAATGTACGGTGTTTGGAAAGACTGGGCAGATGATATAGAACCATATTTTGTAGCATTGAAAGTAAAAGCTGGTAAGATCGTATCTTATTCACAAGTAGATTCAGAATTTAATATGAACTTTTTTGATGGATATGGAATTAACATTTTACCAAAATCAAATATTACTTTAAAAGCAGGTTTATCTTTGAATGGTTATAAGAGCAGTGCTATTACTTATCGCTGGAGTTCAAAAGCATTAAATATTAAAAATGCAGCTGGACAGAAAGAAGCAACTTATGGTTCACTCTATACAATTCCTTCAAGCAAAACAAGTAAATTAGTGTCCAATGGTGGATTAACAATTACTGCTTATGTACATGATGATGATGGGAATGGTGATTTTGAAGTTGCATCTACAGATCAGACAGTGAATGTGAAAAACTGCAACTTATCTTTATCATACAGACATTTTGTTGGAAATAACACAGAAGCAGGAAAAGGAACAACATTAAAAGCAGGAGACAGTTATTGGTTCAGCCTGAATGGTGCGGATTTTGGATGGGATTTTGGTAATGGAAGTGGTTCGAAGAGACAGACATTCTACAAGATCGAATGCAAATTGAATGGAAAAACTTTAACAGCCACAGAAGTAGAGAAAAATCTTAAAAACAGTGAGCTGTCAATCGGTATTGGTGCAGGCGGTGGATGCCCAAATCGTATTATCGTACCTAAGAAATCTGGAAAATTAACAATTAAAGCAACACTTTATCGAAATGGTAAGTATTTCAAATCATATAGTAAAACATACACTGTAAAGAAATTTACCGTAAAGAAAACTTCATTCAAGAGTGCTAAAAATGCAAAAGGTAAGAAGATTGCATTAAAATGGAAGAAGAATACTTCAGGAACTGGATATCAGATTCAGTATGCAACAGATAAGAAATTCAAAAAAGAATGCAAAACAAAAACAATCAGTAAAAATAAGACAACAAGTTATACGATTAAGAGTCTGAAGAAGAAAAAGACATATTATGTACGCATCCGTACATACAAGAAACTTGGAAACACATATTACTCTGGATGGAGCAGTGCTAAGAAGGTAAAGATCAATAAGTAAAGAATAGTTTAAATAAAAATTGTGCCGGGATTTATAAAATTCCGACACAATTTTTTTATTCTTGTATAAATCTAATTCTTTATATAAGGAACCATCACTTCCAGAATCTCCAATACATGATCTCTCTGTGACGGATTCAATTCAGCAGCAATTTCCATTAATTGATTATGAGATGAAGGAGTATCGACATCCAGCAGCTGCGGTTCATCTCCAAATAAAAGATAATCAGCAGAAACATCCAAGGCGCAAGTTAAAGATGCAAAACTATGAATGGACATAGCCTTCCTTCCAGCTTCAATTTCATAGATATAATGCTGGCTGACACCAGCTTTCTCGGCTAACATTTCTTGCGTAAGGTCCTGCCCTTTGCGTATGAGTTTGATACGTTTTCCTAATTCTTTTAAGTCGATTTTCATAAAATACCTCCATAAAAAAATACTATTACCGACAGCTATGAAAAACCACTATCCTACAGTGACAGTCTTGCTCTAAAATGTTGCTGATAGCTATAGTAAATGTTATGATAGATAGGAAAACAGGAGAATAACGAGAAAGAAAGAGGAAGGAATGCAAACAGAGACAGGAAGGATCATTTATTATCTGACAGATTTTAAGTCAAGGCAGGATCAATTAAAAGACAGACCATATATGATATTTGAAGATATGGCGGTAGTATTTGGAATTTTAGATGCAGATAGATATACAGTGCATCCAATTGATGTGAGACAGGCATCATATCATGGATGGACTACAGATCAGTTATGGGAAATGGCAAAAAAGAATACGCCAAGATTACTTCCAGAAAGAATTGAGCCAGCAGATAAAAAGATCATTGGGCATACAGATGATGAACCGGTATTTCTTCTGTCAAATGATGTACAAAGATATGGTTCGGCGGTGATCTGTTATGAGAACTTATTATACAATTTTGCCTGCAAATATCACGATAACCTTTATTTACTTCCAACAAGCATTCATGAATGTATTATCTTGCTGGATCAGGGAAGTCTAAGCTGTGAAAATCTGCTGGATATTATCGAAGAGTCAAATAAAATGTTGAAAACAGATGAGATATTATCCGATAATATTTATTATTATGATAGGCTGCAAAGAGAATTTTTTGGATTGTTTTAGTTAGAAAAATTAGATTATTTCAGATTGGAATTTCATTGTTGCAGTTTGTCATAGAATAACGTATGATAGAGAAAACAAGCCAAAATAAGAAAGGGGCGAGCTTATGATACCAATGATCGTAATCGGAGTGATCGTGCTTATCATTGTGATATGGCTGATCAGTTCATACAATGGATTTGTAACATTAAGAAATAAGACAGAAGAGGCATTTTCAGCAATGGACGTTTCATTAAAGAAACGTTACGACCTGATTCCAAACTATGTGGAGACAGTCAAAGGTTATGCAAAACATGAATCAGAGACATTAGAGAGAGTTGTTGCAGCAAGGAATCATGCAATGACGGCAACAAGCATGGATGATAAGATCAAACAGGAGAATGTATTATCAGGAGCATTGAGATCCTTATTTGCAGTATCTGAAAGCTATCCGGAGTTAAAGGCGAATGAGAACTTTAACAAACTTCAGGATCAGTTACAGAGATTAGAGGAAGAGATCGCAGGTTCCAGAAGATATTATAACGGAGTCGTAAACCGCTATAATACAAAGACAGAATTATTCCCTGGTAACATCATAGCAGGAATCTTTGGATTTAAGAGAAAACCATTATTTGAGGTTTCCAATGAATCCGAACGAGAAAATGTACATCCAAAGCAAGACGATCTTCTTTGGCTTGTAATTCCGACTTTCGCAATTCGATGCAAATACTGATAATATTAGCAAGAGAGGAGAAGCATTGATAATCCACATTGCTCCAGCTACGCTGCGTTCTTACCATATCAATTCCCATATAGCCCCATACCTCTTCTTTAGAGATTAGCGGAACTACCATCAGCGACTTGATATCTTGTATCTCCAACGTCTGACGATATTCCGCAGCTTCTTCGGGCATGTCGTCCAACGTGTTCAGAATGATAGCTCTTCTTTCGGCTATCTGATGGTTCCACCAGGTAGAAGGGTCCCAGGGAATATTGCTCAAGAATTCCTGTTCCTTGGATATTCCTTCGGCGGTAACCTCATAAGTGCAATCCTGGCGTTGTTCTTTTCTGTTTATTTCGAAGATATAGATACGATCGCCCAAAAACTGGTTGAGGAGATCTCCTAATGTCTTGTTAACCACTTGAGTGACATCATCACATTGCAGAAAAGCAAGCAATGAATATGAAATATTATTTTGTTGGTAAAGCAGATTGCTCACTTGAAAGAAATCAATGTTTTCATTCGTAGTATCGATCGGTCTGTCAATATATTGCAGAAAGCCCGTCATATTCCTATATCCCTCTTTATCGGGCTTTTGGAAATTAATCTTAGAGTACACCCATATTTCTCCGTCTTTTGCCCGGATTGGGAACATTTGTTCGTATGTCTCCAGATAAGAAAGAGACATATATTCATTTTTGAGACGCAGCCGGTGATCTTCACGTATTCTTTGGTGAAATTCGGTGAAACTGATGCGGTTACTTTCAAGGCCGAGTAAGTCAACAATAAAGTCAGAGCAGATATATTCTTTATTTTTCAAATCTGACTCCCACCATCCCATTTTGGCCATTTGTGCTATCTGAACGTATTTTTCATAGTCATAATTTGTTTGTTCTTTCATATTGTTTGCTCTTGTTTTCTGTTTTATATTATAAGCTAGCCGGCAAAGATAAGCATAACTTTTAAATAATGAGGAATTTGCATATCACAGCAGGATGAAAGTGGAAATTTGGTGCTGAAAAGTGGAAAAAGAGACAAATGAGTACAAACAGGGGATTATTTCGTCTTTCTCTTAGTGAAGAAGTGAATTATATAATCTATAATATATATCAGAAGAATGAAAAATACCAGATTATTCATGTTTGCGGCATGCACACTTTTTTTGGCAGCGTGTGGCAGGCAAACCGTGAAGATTATGACTCCGCCGGATGCGTCAAATCGTGTTCTGTTTGGTGCGGAGCAGTTACAGACTTCCTTGGATAAAGCCGGTTATCAGGTAATGATGCAACAGGGAGACACGACATTCTCCGATCCCGAAATCAAAACGATTCTCTTGACGGAAGTAAATGACACGACGCTCAAGAAAGAAGGTTTTCATATTTCGACGACGGGCAATCTGACCAGAGTGTCCGGCAGGGATGGGAGTGGTGTCATTTACGGATGCCGTGAACTGATTGACCGTGTGAATGATTCGGATGGTAAGTTGAACTTCCCGGAGGAACTGAAAGACGGTCCTGAAATGGTATTGCGTGGTGCATGTGTAGGATTACAGAAGATGACCTACCTGCCGGGACATGGTGTGTACGAATATCCGTATACGCCGGAAAGTTTCCCCTGGTTTTATGATAAAGAACAGTTGATTAAATACTTGGATATGCTGGTTGCCAACCGCATGAATTCACTGTACCTTTGGAACGGTCATCCGTTTGCGTCATTGGTGAAACTGGAAGATTATCCGTTTGCATTAGAAGTAGATGAAGAAACGTTCAAAATGAACGAAGAAATGTTCTCTTTCCTCACAGAAGAAGCGGACAAACGCGGTATCTTTGTCATACAGATGTTTTATAATATCATTCTTTCCAAACCTTTTGCTGAACATTACGGACTGAAAACACAGGACCGTAACCGTCCTATTACTCCTCTGATTGCCGATTATACACGCAAGAGTATTACCGCTTTCATTGAAAAGTATCCTAATGTAGGATTACTTGTTTGTCTGGGTGAAGCGATGTGTACAGTGGAGGACGATGTGGAATGGTTTACCAAAACAATAATTCCGGGAGTGAAAGACGGATTACAGGCATTGGGACGTACGGATGAACCGCCTCTTTTGTTGCGTGCGCACGACACGGACTGCAAACTGGTGATGGACGCTGCCTTGCCGCTCTATAAGAATCTTTATACGATGCATAAGTACAATGGTGAATCGTTGACTACCTACGAACCTCGTGGCCCTTGGTCGAAAATTCATACGGATTTGAGTTCGTTGGGTTCCATTCATATCAGTAACGTACATATCCTGGCAAATTTGGAACCGTTCCGCTGGGGTTCTCCGGATTTCGTACAAAATGGCGCTGGTGGTGATAGACCTGCCAAAGACAAAGTACACGCTGACGGATGCCAACGGCGCCACGCTTTCCAATGGTTACATTGCCGACGGTGTCCCCGATACGAAATTCAATGGTTTTACTCCCTGCCGAATGAGCGACGGCACGTATCGTTATCTGATAAATCCTGCTGCAACCGAGAATCTTTCCGGAAGCTATAGTAATGCCACCTCTGCCACCGCCGAATGGGAATTTAAAGCTCCCACCACTGCCGGTCAGTACAAAAAGTATGTAGTAGATGGTGGCAGCTCAAAAACTATAGAGAAAACACATAAACTGCAAGCGGGAGATTTCTTTATGAAAGACGGTACACTGTTGGGAAAGGATGCAACACCTACCGATGCACAGCAAGCCGCCTGTATCGGCATCGTCTATTGGGTTGGTGATATTAAGGGCGATAATTACACCCTATTGGACAGTAAATTCCCCGGCGGTACGCACGGCTTGGTCGTTTCTTTGTGGGATATGCCAGACCCGGATAACACCGGTAGTGTTACTATGACATGGACGTATGGCGGTTATGAGTTTGTGGATAATTGGCTGGCTAACGCTCAGTGGTCGGATGGTAATCCCCGCCCCGACGGTTTCACCAGTATTCAGGTAACGGATAAAATGCAGGGTTACGCCAATACCATTGCCTTGAAGGAATACAATACATACGTAGAGGATAAGTCAGAAGAAGGTTACGGTCCGGAGAGTAATAAGCGTGTGAAACCCGTCAAGGGCTTGGATGATTTTGAAGAAAAACATCCGGCTCCCTCGAACAGTAGCGGTTGGTACTGGCCTTCTGTGTATGAGTTGCAATATGTGTGTTGGGGGCAAGGTGCTACTGGACAAGGTACAACTGGAAAGAACATGTTGAATACTCAAATCCAAAAGGTTAGTGGATCAAATGTTTTCGATAGCGACGGTTACTGGCCGAGTACGGAGGGCAGCTACTACAGCTACGGCGCGTGGTACGTGGGCTTCGGCTATGGCAACGTGGACTACTACGGCGATAAGGGCGACGGTGCCTGTCGAGTCCGTCCCCTTCTTGCTTTTTAACTATTTTTCTATTTATATTATTTATCTATTAATATTTAATCCCGCGAAGCGGGTCGAAAAAATCAAATACAGCTCTATCCAAAGTATATCTATGAAAATAGCATCCAATTTTTGAATATGCTTTTAGCTCTGATACAAAAGTTACTCTAATTCTCTCAATATAACTTTTTAATCCCGAATCTCCCTTGAATAAAAGACAGATTCGGGATTTATCATATTCATAAATAAAGTAGTATTATTTTTGCAGATAACAGTAAGGAAAAGGCAAAAAAGGCAGCTTATTCGGCTACCTTATATCAAACAGAATTGCTCTAACACTAAAAATTCAACTGCATCAAATTTTCTATTTCTTCATTGAAATAGTTTTCTAATTTCATTTTTATCTCGTCCTCTTTTAAATTACCTTCTTTATCAAATATATGGAAATGTCGTCCATTCCAATTCTTTCCAGCATCAAGAAATAATAGTATTTCGGCACCATTAGCTATTCCACTCAAATCAACTTTAGGAGCATAAACCGCAATTTTTCCATCATCAATCGCAAAGCGCAAAATATATTCTGCGGTAAAACCACATATCCCCTTATACACAAGCTTGCGGACTTTGTTGGTTAACACAATAAAATCCTCATTATTTGAATAATAAGACGGTAAGGTCCCAGTCATTGATTTCAAGATACTGGTTGAAGCAGCCTGAAACAATTCGGCTTTCTGTTTCCCTGGGAATTCGTAAACGGCATAATCACCACCATTATTATTTTTAAAACCTTGACTGGTGATACTAAATTGAGCATTCATGAATGTACTACAGAATGCAAAAAAGAATAAAATGACTAACACTTTTCTCATTGTATAACTGTTTTTAATTATGGCAAAGTTGCAAAAAAACAATTATACAAAAAAATAGAAATCACTCTCAATGCGTTTATTGTACGATATATGATAGCTAAGACATCAATAAACGTGATTATTTAAGTAAAAAACAATCAGTCACCTTTTTCTATTCCTGGAGAAGACGGTGCAACTTCCGGAGATTTTACCGGATTGGAGATTGAGGAGACAACAAGCTATAATATTTATTATCCCAATAGTGTTACTGTAGCAGAAGGAACTGGTATTGTCAGCCTTAATATGGATAGTCAGACACAGATCGGAAACAATAATACAGACCATCTTAGAAATTATATATTGCTTGAAGCTACTGGCATTACAGACTTGAATTATATCAACCTGAAAATGAAAAGCAAAGGCAAGAGAGTGTGATTACTCAATAAAACCACTTACTGTACTTCATATTGTATAGTCTGTGAAGACTAAGATAGGCAATTTTTGGTTAAAATGCACCCTTTCATTAGTTAGGGTGCATTTTTTCAAATGCTTGATATATAGTATTATTGCACTTTTTTTAATACACCCGGAGACTTTTATTTATAACAAGTAAAAAAGAAATAGAGACATTTCTTTCAAAATTAGCTTCCTTTGCAGTTACAAGGTTTTTGGATAGAAAACCTAAGATATATTTGTAGTATATATAGTATATCTCAGTTTTGGTCATAAAAGGTTGAAACTGTTTGTTTGTTTTGCAGAGATGCACCCTTTCTAAGCGTAGTCAGGGTGCATTTCATTTTTTTATGAACGTAAAATCCATACTATTTGATTCCCAAAAACTGGAAAGGTTTTGTAGCGACAAACTCTTTGGCAGTATTTCCCGCATACGTTTTACCGGAAAGAAGATTCAACTTCTTGACAGGCGCTTTCTCTGAGAAATCCACATCCTTGAAGTCAATCCAAAATACATTGGGATATAAAGTAGACTCAAAGTAATAAACTTTATCCTTCTGATCGGAAACTGTCCTCCATCGGGTTGAAGAAATATTCGGCTGATCAGGAGTGCTGATGCCGAACGGAACGGAAGTATTGCGTATCACGCTGAATACACTGGCCAAGGCTGTACGGGTATCTTCTGTTTTAGGAATAGCATTTATATAGAAAGAAGCTCTCACAAAACGGTCGGCAGCACGATTGGTACCCGGCAAAAAAGTGGTGCCTCCGATATTCTTCCAGTAATCATCAAGCGCCAGCTGTTGATCAAACACAGGTGAGTTTGTCATTACCTGATATGCTTTGCTATGATGAATATCCAACTTTCCATCTACATATTCAAAAATAGCATTATCACCCGTAGCGTCCGAAATGGAAAGATGAAGGGTAGCCATACGCGTACCGTCGGGCATCATATCCGACACCACATCGAAAGTATTCTTTTCTACCTCGGCAACAGCCTCATCCACCGTTGCAAAATTATCAAGCATATATTGTACCCAGGCGGCTATGGACAAAGCCGGTCTCTCACCGTTCCATTGGGGATAGGATGATTCTGCCAGCCACAACAGATTGGCAACGAGTCCTTTTTCATTCATACCGTCAGTGCTACAGATGTCATAAGCCGAAGTTATCACACTGCCGTATTTAGATTTCCAACGCATCGGGTCCTTCCCTACCTCTCCGTTGCGCTCCATACCTCGCGGGAAAATCCAGATATTACTACGGGTATCTTCTTTCCAATCCATAGTACGACCGGTTATTATCATATTATTATCACCCTGATAGACTACACGGGTACAAGCATTCAAATGATTTACAGATACTCCAAAGAGTGTAATCATGAATACCATACTATAAAGAACATTCACTTTTCGCATAATTGATTCATGTTAAGTTGTTAGTTAATTTACAGTATAAACAAACAATCACATTGCAAAGTTCTTAAAATGAATAGATACATATTCCTATTTCTCAGACATGAGATCAAAGGAAATTGAAAGGATTAGAAAGGAAAACATCATAATAATAGCAAAACAGTTAATATGCACTCATCATGGTAGCTTTTCAATATGTTTAGTGACATACTATATTTCACATATTTACATTCCAGCATATTCTATGAATAAAATGATTATAACAATGCGCTATTTCAGTATATACTTGCAGTTTTAACTGCTTTTTATGCAGAAAAGGGTTACTACTTATGATTGATATGGTTACTAGATATGGGCAAAAAGGTTACTACATACCAACAAAAGGGTTACTACATATCAGAATTTGCCTTATTGATATTATATTTCCCACTTATTAGTGCGTTTATTTCATCCAGAATAAATGTAAGTATTTTGATACCGCATTAACTATCTGACGTTTATTCATTTTCGTTTGCACGCTTCCAATCCTATTGACCTCCGGACATAAATAGTACATTCTCAGTCAACTAAAAATACAAATTGTCAAAATGATAATACTAAATACAAAATTACCTCAATCATCTATTAATCAAACAAATAAGCATAATTCACACAAATTTATGTCAGAATCACATATCCCCAATTAATCAAATATTCATACGCGCATGTATAATTAGTAAATTCGCACTATAAAATAATAAATAAAAAACAAGCAAATGAAAATTAGGCTAACGCAACTGACAAATTCTCTAAATATCCCACATATGAAATATTCCAGATTACTCACAGCAATCATGATGCTTACAGGAGTGCTGACCGCATGCTCGGATCAAGAAAACGAACAGGACGGTGCGAACGAACGAACAGCACTGAGTATTAACGCCGGTATCGGCGTTATCCCTGCCGGCACATCCTCTGCAACCACCCGTGCCACAGATGCTTCCTGGCAAGCGAATGATGCCATCGGTATAGTGATGCTGGATGCCGGAACAAACACTGTGACCGAAGGAAAGACCAATTACCGTTATATTACCATAACCGGAAACGGCAGTTTTACCCCGGACGGAAAGGAGCATACCGCCTATTATCCCACCGCAGGCGCCCAGGTGGACGTACTGGCTTATTACCCCTACACCATAACCATATCGGCAGGTAGTTTGAATATTCCTGTGGACGTAAGCGATCAGAGTAATCTGGCAGCTATCGACCTGATGACAGCCGAGAAAGTAACCGGACGCTCGTCGAAGGCGCCGGACGTGTCACTCATGTTCACACACCGCCTATGCAAACTCGTGCTGAAAGTGGTGAAAGACGAAACGACTTCCGACGTGACGCTAACAGGTGCCACAGCCATACTGGCAGGTACAGCCACCACCGGAAACTGGAACCTGATAACGGAAAAACTCAGCACGGAAGGAGAAGCAAGAGACCTGACACTCCCCCTCACTGCTGATGGAACCATTGCTACCGCCATCGTGATGCCCACCCAAGCCGGAGACGGAAAAAGCATCACCGTGACCACCGCCGACGGCAATACCGGCCAACAATCATTAATCTGCCAATAAAGTGTTCCCATACAGTA
>OLRH01001574.1_pt1 | contig 11804 bp, 10 predicted proteins | sample 1672321 | NCBI WGS metagenome assembly OLRH01 (sample SAMEA3136671, study PRJEB25190) | human gut metagenome | reverse complement strand
AATGAACTGCGGCGTAAGGTTCGGGTCTGCCGAACGCAGAATGAGCGAAACGCCGCAAGGTGGAGGAGCAAAACCGACTGTACGATCTATTGCAGTCGGCAACACAAAAACAGATCAACCGTATTTCGGCATTGACACAGGAATACCGCCGAATCTCAAAATCTGATACAGACAGAGTTAAAATGCTACTTGCCGAGATTGCCGTTTTATGCAGTTATATCAAACGCCGTAAGCATCTGACACTGCTTGCCGATCGAGATTGTAAGGTTGCAGTCGGCGAGCTTGAGAGAGCTTTTTCCGAATCGTTACAGACATTAAAGCTTTTAAATGTACGCAATACTCTGTATGTGGACAGTGAACTTTCCATGATTTCGGACAAAAACGCTGCTGCGATATTAGATTTTTATGAAGAAGTAATTGAAGCAGATCTTGAAAATTTAACAAGCGTGCAAATAAGTCTCGCAAATATAAACGGACTGCGGCTGTCGCTGAATGTCTGCTGCGAAACTGACCTGTCGATTTTTTCAAATAAAGGTAACGTTCTTTATGAAATGGACGGTGACGCAGGATACCAGCATCTTGTATTTATTATTGAAGGAGGTGCCGCCGTATGAGTGCCTTTTCTTCACTTCCGGTCTTTTTGCAAACCTTAATACCACTTCTGTTGTTTGTGGAAGCTGTGCTTGAATTGGGACTTTATATATATCAACTCTCGCATCACTCAAAATCTCACGATAAATTGCCGAGTATTGTGATTTTTGCGTTTTTGCTTATGCTTTTGTTCTCGGTAACTCAGGGGGATCCGTTCAAAGGCAAGGATGCATTTTTATTAGATGCGCCTTGGCTGATTTTCATCACGGTAATTTTAATTGTTGTTGTTCATTTTGCCTTTGCTATGACGAGAGAGTATCGCCGCCGAAAGAACATGCTATCTCCATTTTCCGTTAAAGATGCCACAGACAAGCTGCCTATGGGTTTGTGCTTTGCCGATCCGAACGGGCGTATTGTCCTTTGCAATGACCGTATGCGCCGTCTGTCGTTTGCACTGAGCGGGCATGAGTTTCAGATTACCGACGATTTTGAAAAAGCGTTGGAGCACCCCGATAAAAGTATTATCGCTAACGGCGATTGTTATATACTGCCCGATAAGACAGTTTGGCAATTCCGCAAGCAGAATATAGCCGTTGACAATGATGAAAACTGGCTTCAAATGACAGCGCATAATGTCACTGAACTTTATAATGGCAACGTTCGTCAAACTGCTATTAACGATGAGCTGAAAGAGGTTAACCGAAAGCTACAAAAAATGTATGAACGAATGGCCGATGATATAAAAGAAAAAGAAATTCTTGACCTGAAAATACATATACATGACACAATCGGAAGAAGCTTGCTGACAATTCGTGATATAATGGAAAGCGATGAAAACACTGACAAAAAGCTTGAGGCTTTACAGGAAGCAACCGCAGTGCTTACAAGTGATCGAGTGACAGCCAGCGGAACGATGAAAGAAGTTGTTCAGACAGCGGAAATCCTCGGTGTAACGGTGAGGATGGATGGATGCCTTCCGGCCGATTCACTTGCCGAAGAACTTACAGTTGTCGCTGCGAAAGAATGTGTAACAAATTGTATCAGGCATGCCGGAGGCAATGAGGTATATATCAGCGTAAATGGGCGAAAGGATGTGTTTGATATTACGATAACGAACAATGGCGCTGCACCGTCGGGCCCTATTAAGGAGGGCAGCGGACTCTCGTCGATTCGCCACAGCATAGAATCTGCCGGTGGAGAAATGCACACTGTATATAAACCACGATTTGAATTGCTGCTTATCATTCCAAAGGATGCGTCAAGTTTTATATGAAAACCTGACATGCAGCACCAGCTCTCCCCAAATACGATTATTAATGAGCTGATGTTCAATAAAAGGAGAACGACATATGATAAATACAATACTGGTTGAAGATGATTTATATATTCAAAAGCATTTTGCCGAGCGATTGAAATCAAACGAAATTTTTCGCCTTGTCGGCGTATATCGTGACGCTTTTGATGCAGAGAGAAACTGCAATAGCTCAATACAACTTATTCTTATGGATGTGCAAACACAGCACAAGCACTCTGGTCTTGCCGCTGCAAAACGTATAAAAAAGGCTTTTCCGAATATCAAAATAGTAATTGTAACCTCGCTTGTTGACCCGCAGGTATTGGAACGAGCAAAGACAGGTGCAGCAGACAGCCTGTGGTATAAAGACCACGGCACAGAGGAGCTGATAAGTGTGATAAGGCGTACCCTTGCAGGCGAAAAAGTATTTCCTGACACCTCTCCTGCAATTGAAATGGAAGGCACAATGTCCGATACATTCTCGCCCCGACAGCTTGATATTCTCCGCTTATACATAAAGGGCCTTACATACCAGGAGATTGCCGATAAACTGGGTATCTCCAAAAACGGTGTGCGCTGGAACTTAGACGATATGGTTGAAAAAGGTGGCTTTGAGAATCGAGAAGCGTTGGTTGTGACAGCTATTGAGAACAAGCTCATGGTGACCACTTTAAAAGACGAATAGAGTAAATGAACCCCTTGACTGACACGGTCAAGGGGTTTTTATGTCTCAAAGTCAAAAAAGTTTGAAAATAGTTTTTTCTGTTACTGGCACAAGTGCCAGTGACATGCCTCAAAAAATCCGTACAATAGAATGTGTAAGACTATAGTTGTAGTAGAAAGGGGGGAGCAATGAATGTTGAAATATAACAAATACATTATGACCCTGTTGATGGTTTTAATTATGCCAGCCTTGGTTTCTGGATGTGTGGCAAAACCGTCAGAGGATTCTAATCTGACCGAAGATAAAACAACCGCCACAACCACAGAGGCGACCACAGAAGCAACCACAGAGGCGACTACAGAAGCAACCACAGAGGCGACTACAGAAGCAACTACAGAGACAACAACAGAGGCAACTACAGAGACAACCACAGAGGCGGCTACAGAGGCGACCACAGAGGCAACTGTGCAAAAAGATACCGATTTATCAAAACTTCAAAATACAATTCTTGACAATAAAGAATCGGTTGGGATTGCCTATATCGGTTATGTTGGTTACGAGGCTGATGAGGAAGGAATCCTAAATTTCGTAAAAGACAGTCAGTATGCGGATAAATATGATTTTCTCTGCGGTGCGCCCCTTGTAAATGTGGGCGGTGCGGAGCTTTATGCGGTAGTTATTGCCGATACAAAATACAGTGTGTCCGTTTATCGTGCGGAAATAACCGATAATGGTGAATATTCTGTAAATACTGACAATGCACTCTATAATTACAACGGAAACGGAGTTGATTATTTTTTACTGCGCTGCAATGAGAGTGAAATACATTCAAATGTATCTCTGAGCTTTAAAAAAGGAAACGATTCTTTTTCGGTATTCCCAATGCTGTCAGGAATGGACGGGCAGCTTGTCGACGGAAATTACTATGATTTTTCAATGTATACCGATTATGGCTACAATGGTGAGTCCGAGGATAAGAATGTAGCAATAGCAAGGGAAATCCTTTTGGAATCTCAGGAGGTGCAATACTACATAAGCATGGGTATGAGTGTACAGTATACGGGCCAGATTGATGAAATTGAGGGACGGTCGTGTTGGATTTTTGCACTCGGCACAGACAGAGACGATCAATTCGTCAGAGAACGTTATTATGGAGTATGTGACAACCTCATATATTATTATGATTCCTTGAACGACAAATGGGAGGTGCTCGGAAAAGGATAAACAACCACATAACTTACCGTGTGAGTTAAAGCACGAAATAATAAAATAAAAAAGGGAAAAAAGAAAAAAAGGAGGGAAAAAATATGGTAGATATTAAATCAATGGCAACTGCAACAGCCCCAAGGGAGTTTGAACTCTCTTATACAACTACAATTGAAGACGTATACGAAAAGCTTAACACACATGCTTCGGCTTTTAAAATGCCTTTCAAAATCAAAGGGGGTATCCCTGGAAAGCGCATTTCCTTTGAGAAAGAACCGAACCTCGACGTTACGGTCTGGGTCTTTGTTAAGGATGGCAACAAAATTAAAGTCATGGCAAACATCCAGGAGAACACAACAACCGTCAATGGTATGCGAGTTGACAAAAACAGCGTAATTCAAAAAGGTGTAAGCGGAGTAGCTAATCTTCCTATTCAAAGAGGTGAGTATCTTGATGAGGTGACCGAAAATGTTAAAAAGATACTCAACGGCGAGCAGGTTGAAGATTATGTAGCACCCGTTGGTGTAAACGGCAGTGGACAGACGGAAAAGGATTGGCTTGTAGCCCTTCTTCTCTGCCTTTTCCTCGGCGGAGTTGGTGGCCACCGTTTCTATGCGGGTAAAGTCGGAACAGGCATTCTCTATCTTTTTACCGCCGGCGTTTTTGGAATCGGTGTACTTGTTGATCTGATAAAGATACTTACCGGCAAATTCACTGACAAAGACGGAAATCCTATTCAAAAAAAATAGACAGGACTTCTTGACAGCCTTTAGATAAATATGGCTTAAAATTGGGAACTGTGCCTGAACTCTTTCGGGCACAGTCCTGATTGCGAAAGGAGGACTTGTTATGAGTAAAAGAAAAGAAAAAGAGGACATTAAAATGACCATATTTATTATGGTCGTCGGCATAGCATCGATGGTTGTGGGTGTCTTCGGAATTGTCACAAGCAGAATTGAAAAGAAAGAATATGCAGCCTCAACTGATATACGGAAAGTTACCGCTGTTATTGTTGACTTTTCAACCTACGATAGTAAGGATGACAATGGCGATGTAGATTATACAACATATAAATTCAGAATTTCATATGAAATTGACGGAAAGACCTATAAAGGAAAATACGAAGAACGCGTTTGGTCAAGAGATATCGCAAAAGGATACACATACGATAAATTGAGAAAAGGCGATACAATAAAAGTAGAGGTCTATAAAACTACAAAGGGAAATTACAAGCTTTCCCCAGAGGGGAATCCCGTTGATTTCCTTCTCTATTGCGCGGCGATCCCTTTTGGCTTGTTCCTCGTTGTTATAATGATATGTGACATTGTAAAAGACAAACGGAAAAAGAAGAGCGAAAACGAAGTGGTCAGCAAGGAATAAATCAGAGGTGATTTTATGGATTTATCAGTATCGCTGTGCATTGCAGCTTCTTTTGCTATATTATGTACATTCTATATCTGTAAAATTATACTTGTAATGGATTTTTCGGAATATCTTCCCAAGAATTTGAAAAAAGCTAAGCTGGAAAGATTGCTGGCAAAAAGGGAAACTCCTCTACAGAATTCGAAAATCCGAAAGGATATAAGAAAAGCATTTGAAAGAGTACTGATTCCGCTTGGAAAAGCGGATCAAAAGCTTCTTACGGCAAGAATGGACCTGGCTTTCCGAAAAAAAATTGTCAGTCAGATCGACGTACTTAATAAGAATAAGCTATGCCGCAAAATTTACGTTACGGATGTTGTTCCCATTCCTAAAAATAACTTTGAAACATGGAACGATGATGGCAGAGAATGGCGGGAATCGGTTTTGAAGTGCAGCACCCTGGAGCGTTTCGAGTCAATGCAAGGCAACAGGGTTCAGCATGAGATATACCGTAAAAACTCATATCTCCGAATACTTCAGTCGAGACACGTTCGCCAAACAGACAAAAAAGAGAATAAGAAAAGCTATTATCACGATATGTTGAGAATAACCTGCCCGTCATGCGGTGCAAGAGTCAAGCTGAACAGTCAGCAGGTTACATGTGAATATTGCGGCGCCGTTATAAAAAACGAGTTTTACGATTGGCAGACCGAATCGTTTGAGATTTATGAAGCAATCAGTACAAATATGAAAAGATTTTTACAGCTTCTTTTGTCCGGTTTCATACTTTTCTTAAGTGTCTTTCTATGCTTATACTTGATCGAGGATACGGAGATTTCCCTTGCAGCCGGCGTCGGTGCAGCGATTCTTGCTTTTGGAACGATTGTTACACCTATTATTTGTGGAGAAGTTAAACAAGACAATTTAGCGAAAAAGATCGTAGGATATTCAGAGAACTACCTCAGATCCTGCTTAAACGAATACTTCAGTAAAAATGAAAATGACAAAGATCTGCTTGATTTCAGTGTTGGCACGATCAAGCTTTTAAAAGTCTCTAACACAGATGAAATAACAACGGTTAAGTCTGAAGTTTATGGAACAAAAACCTTTCTTCCTGAAAATAGGAAACCGTTTACAAAAAAATTCAAAAAGAAACTGACCATGCAAAGGGCAAGATATCCAGAAAAAAGAAAGTCTGACGGTGAATTCTTTGCTGAGAAGGAATGTCCTAGCTGCGGAGCAACATTCTTGCCCGATGAAAACGGATGCTGTTCTTATTGCGGTTATACCCTTCACGGAGATAGCGAAAAGTGGAAAATAAAAATCTGAATCCTGTTAAAATTCTGCATTGCCGATTAAGGTGAAAAATGGAAACATTTACATATTATTAATTTAAAAAAGGAGGGAAATCTATGAGCAAAAAGAAAAAACTTTTGACTGTCGTAACACTTGTCATACTGATGCTCGGGGCATCAGTATTCACTGTTTCGGCAGCGGACAATTATTCGGTTGACGAAAACACAACCTATGTAACCAACTTTGCTGAGCTAGAAAAAGCTCTTGAAGCCACCTCAAACGAGACAACCCCACCCGATAAGCTTGTTGTTCTCAAAAACAACATAGATTACGAAGAGCAAGTTCCGGGCGATTGGAGCTATCAGGATGAGCAGGAGTGGTATTCCGAAATCACAGTTAGCTATCCTGGAAAAATCACCCTTGACTTGAACGGAAAAACCCTGAAAGTTACAACAGATATTCGTTCAGACGAGGAGACAAGGGATCTGTTTGTGGTTTTTTCAGGTTCCAAGGCAAACACCGACTTCACAATTACCACAACCCAGTCCGGCGGACAGATAATCTTTAACTCAACAGCTAACGAAACTTCGATGATCGCTGTGAATAACCCAAACGCAGATGTGAATATTCTTGGAAAAGCAGGGAAGTTTATCAACTATAATCTCACTCTTACAGCACAATCCGGAAGTGACACTTATATAAACGATAAGAACAGGCACCACGTTATTTCCTTCTATGATATAAACAATCTCTATATCACCGGTACTCTTATTCAGAATAATGCACGCGTCCCGTCTTGTATATATTCATACGGACCGGAGCCGCAGGGCAATGTTACAATAACAGGAAACTCAGAAATAGAAGTAATTTCAAATCAGCTTCTTAATGAACAGCCGTTCAGCACAATATATTTCCAAAACACCCCATCCAGCAGAAAAGTAAGGCTTGGCGGCTGTTATATTGGACAAAAGGGAAATGTAAATTCAATCTATTACGGTGGCCAGCCTCCTCATTTCTATGACATAGTTCTATCACAATCTCTGGAAAAGCCGAACTATGTTATTATGCACAACGGTACCAGGGCATACAATACCTGGCCTGACTTTGTTAAGTTGGATGCGGATATAAAAATTATCTCCTCCTGTCACGATTCTGAGCCTGAATTAGAGGAAAGGACATCACTTCTTGGTCACTACAAGTACTGTAAAAAGTGTGATGCTCTTGAAAGCTTCCAGGAGCATCAGTTTGGCAGAACTCTCGCTGCTAAAGAGGCAACATGCATCAGAAAGGGAAGAACGGTCGGCTATGAGTGCTTCGGCTGCAAATATTATGAGGGTTACACCGAACTGCCAGCACTTGGACACGATTTGAGCGACACCTATACGGTTGACTGGCCGGCAACCTGCGACAAAGATGGAAGGGAATCCAGACACTGCAAACACACTGGCTGTGAGTATGCAATTCAGAAAGTCATTCCGAAGCAGCACCAGAGCCTTGTATGTAATGGCACATACTGCCAAAGCTGCAAGCAATATGTTAACCCGACCAAAATAGGTTACGGTGACAATTCCTGTAAAAACATAACCGCTTACTTCTTTACTCCGACGGAAACGAAGGTTTATCTTATCACCATAACTTCGTCAAATCTCGGCAGCGGAAATATTCAGGGAACAGAAGTAAACCTTGTTGAGAATAACCGGCTTAGTGAATCCGTCTCTAGTAACAATAAAGGCAAAGTTACCGAAGTCAGACTTGAAAAAGACAAAACCTACGATGTTACACCGTATATCACTAATTCAGAAAGTCAAGACTGCATAGTTAACATCTCCTGTAAGGAACATAATGCGGTTATAGATACAAAGACGGGTCTCACCAAAGGTAAGCACTGCTCGGTTTGCAACACCGTTATAGTCGCTCAGACCAAAGTCAAGGCTCTCGGTCATAAGTATTCCAAGTCTGTTGTCAAGGCAACTCTTACCTCAAACGGCAAGATTGTTAAGAAGTGCACGGCTTGCAGTAAGATAAAATCAACAACTCCGATAGCGGGGATTAAGTCAGTTGCGCTGACAAAGTCGGCGTACACATATAACGGAAAGGCTCAGAAACCTGCGGTCATTGTTAAGGACGCAAACAAAAAAACGCTTAAGAATGGAACAGATTACACCGTTTCTTACAGCAAAAACAAAAATATCGGCAAGGCGATTGTAACCGTTACCTTCAAGGGCAATTACAGCGGCAGCAAAAAACTGAGCTTCAACATCCTTCCCGCCGCGACGAGCAAGATCGCTGTTAAGCAGACCACAAACGTAATCAAGGCTTCCTGGAAAAAGGTTGCCGGTGCAAGCGGATACAGAGTATATATTTACAAGGGCAAAAAGGTTGTCAAGAGCGTTGACACAACGAAGCTCACCCTCACATTTAAAAAGCTTTCAAAGGGTACGGAGTACAAGATTGTTGTCAAAGCCTATAAGACGATTGATGGCAAAAAGGTCCTTTCTCTCGTTTCAAAGGAGCTTCTGACCGCAACAAAGCTTTCCGCGCCGACATCGGTCAAGGTCAAAGCAGGAAATAAAAAGGCAACCGTCAGCTGGACAAAGGTTAAGAGTGCAAACAGCTATACGGTATATTACAGCACAAAGAAAAACAGCGGCTTCAAAAAGCTCACTGTTATCAAAAACAGCGCAGACATCAAAAAGCTTTCAAGCGGCAAGACATACTACTTCAAGGTTGTTGCTAACAAGAAGACTGGAAAGGCTGTTGTGGCTTCTGATTGTAGCAAGCTTGTCAGCGCGAAAATCAAGTAATGGTGTTATTTGAACCGGTCAACAGATAACCGCAAACCCCGATGCAGAAATACTCTGCAGCGGGGTTTTTTGTGGCAAAAAAATGGTGTTTCTGTTATGCTGGATATATTAAGAGGTTGATATGCAGCGATGTTATTTTGATATTAAGAAAGGTTCAAGGTATTGCTTATGATAAAAAGGAAACTAGCAACATTTATGTTGACATTAATGCTGGTGATGGCAGGCGTATCGATGATCAAGGTGATAAGTTATGCGCAGGAAGAATCTGCTGGTTCATCAACAAATCCCAAAGAGAGAGTTACAGAATATAAGTACAGTGCTGAAAGTGACCCTCAAAATGGTGTAGTATTGAAGGTTGAATGGAACGAACCCAAATTAGGGGAGAATACAACATTCCACGTTTCGGCGGATGGTGGCAGTGGCCGGTATTTGTTTAGAATGGATGCACCGAGTTATTCCAATCCGGATGAGTATAGCTTTGAATCCGTGGCGGATCCAAGCCGCGGAGCGTGGATTCAATACACAGATGAGTGTGAATCTCACGACTTTGAATTCACAATGACTGCTTCGGGAGTCTATAACTTCAGGTTTTATGTAATGGACAAGACGTCAGGTGTCTATTATATGCGTGTGAGCACAAATATACAGGTATCGGACAGGGCTTATCCGAGCGTGGGTGACATTGTGAATGCTGCGGTAAAAAAGTGCAGCAAGGAGACGGACGGTTCGGACTATGAAAAGGCATTGTGGTTGCATGACTGGCTGTTGAAGCAGCTTGATTACGATCATTCCCTGAAATGGTCTTCGGCAGAGAGTGCACTGACACGAAGACTGGGCACATGTCAAGCATATGAGAGTGCCTATTCGAAACTGCTTACTGCAGCCGGTATAACAAATGCTGAGACAAGGGATACCTATGATGGACATACCTGGAATGCCATGAAACTGGATGGAAAATGGTATCAGGTGGACTGTACATGGGATGATACAAAGGACAATTATTATAACTTTGATCCTACACATTTGTATTTTGGACTGACGGATGAACTCATGGCGTTGGCACACGACGGTCATAATAAGATTTACACGGCAAGCGGTTATGGCACACGTTCCACAAGTCTGGCAGATAACTATTTTGTTAGAAAAGGAGATGCCGCAAAGTGGGCGCGGGCTTATGCTGACAGGATTCAGAAAAATCTCAATGCAGGTAAAACCAAATTTGAAGTCAGCACTGACAATGCGTCATATCCGCCGAGCATTTCGGGTATTCAAAATGGGATTATTGCATATGCCTTAAATCAGATGACATGGAAGGCAGGAAGTAAAAAAGTTGCATTGCGAGTGGCAGGAACATCTACCAAGCTTTCTTTTACTGCAAAATACACGGACACAGTAAAGCGTGTGAGAATAGTATTTGCTCCAAATGGAGGTCGTGTGAGCTCCGGAAGTAAGATAGTCATTTGTGGAAAAACTTACGGAGCACTGCCGACACCGGCCAGAAGGGGATATACATTTGCAGGCTGGTATACAGCAAAGAGTGGTGGCAGCAGGATCGGCAGCAGTTCGGTTGTAAGGACCACCAGGAATCAGACATTATACGCAAGGTGGAAGCTGGTAAAGTATAAGATCCAGTACAGTCTTGGCAGGGGGACAAACAGCCGGTCGAATCCAGCCGGTTATACCGTTGTTTCCAGGACTATAGTCTTGAAGAATCCGGTCAGAAAGGGTTATACATACCCTTTTTCATAGAAAACGATTCGGAAATCACTGTTGCTACTCCCAAGATAAAGCGTGTTTCCTTTATGAACAGGTATTGATTCACTTAATTCACCAGAAGCATTTTCAGAATAATTACGTAACTGACTAGATATTAAGCCTTGCTTTGTTAAACGTATCAGTTCTGGAATGTTAAGATATGGTTTATGGTCATCTATTGCTAAATCAATTCGTGGAAAATTCACATGATACTGACATACCCTTGCGAAGAAATCAAACCATGTTTCTTTGTTTATCACAAGGAAGTTTTCATAATTTCTACAGCCAGAGCCACTCATTAATATCTGAAATCCATTGTACTGCATTTTACCAGTCGGTTTTAGAATCTTGATATTATCAAATCCGGCAACCAGTTCATGTCCGGCAATTCCTTTCCCTTTATTCTGAAGTTCCATAAGTGAAAGAGGAATTTTTAGGATGTCCGTTATGACAGTGAATAAATCTACATCTTTCACTGTAATCTGACACCAGTCAATTAAGGCTGTCAGACTGTTTTTTTGTCGTGTTACCCTCCTGTTAGTATAGGAGGGTTTTGAAAGACCTGATTTGCTTCTTTCTTCCAAATAATAATCCTCCTTTGCCGATAGTGGCAGAGCCACTATCCCTGTCTCTTTCCCTGTCCGTTTGGTACGGACAGCAAGAGACAGGAAGTTCATAGGTTACTATGCATTTTTCTGAGAAATACAACGAATCCCTTTACAAGTTACACGCTCTACCAGTGTAGGATAATTTCCTCTCTGAACATATGGAGCATAGACAGGTGTATCCAGTTCCACTACAGAATATGGTTCGATAGTTGGGATTTCTGTCA
>OLRH01001556.1_pt1 | contig 11888 bp, 6 predicted proteins | sample 1672321 | NCBI WGS metagenome assembly OLRH01 (sample SAMEA3136671, study PRJEB25190) | human gut metagenome | reverse complement strand
TATGCAGACCGCTGTGCCAGGAAATGAAGCTGCCGCAGACCGCCTTTCCCTGATTGAAACGGCCTTCGAATTTATAATTGCCTTCGTCATCCTTCCATGCAGCTAAAAAACTGCGGCAGCCCATCGGAGCGAAAACATTTCCTTCATAATTCTCACGCATTTTTTTAGCAGAGATATAATCAGGATATAAACGTTTAGCACTGCATTTAACAGCCAGCTTAGTAATATAATCATACTTGCCGCCCTTCAGGCAGTTATGTTCATCAAGCACATAAACCAGCTTTGGGAAAGCAGGTGTCACAAAAACACCTTTATCATTTTTAATGCCTTCCAACCGTTGACGCAAAATCTCTTCCACGATCATTGCATTTTCTTCCAGATATTCATCGTCCGCCTGCAGATTAAGGAAGATAGTGACAAACGGAGATTGTCCGTTTGTTGTCATCAAAGTATTAATCTGATATTGAATTGTCTGCACACCGCTGCGCAGCTCATCCTGCAGACGTCTTTTGGTAAGGCGCTCTACAACTTCATCAGCGACACTGTCACCGACCTCAGCTTTGATCGTCAGTTTGAATTTTTCATAGCTGCGGCGCAGATATTTGCCTAAATGACGAATATCGACAGACTGCCCACCATACTGGCTGCTGGCTACTGAAGCAATGATCTGAGTCATTACTGTACAGGCCACTTGAAAACTTTTCGGGCTTTCGATCAGTTTGCCGTTCATTACAGTGCCGTTATCCAGCATATCGCCAACATTGATCAGGCAGCAGTTGAAAATAGGCTGTACGAAGTAATCAGCATCGTGAAAATGGATAGCGCCCTCATCATGAGCTTTAGAAATCTTTTCCGGCAGGATCAGACGACGGGTCAGGTCCTTGGAAACCTCACCGGCGATCAGATCGCGCTGGGTAGAGGCCATAACGGCATTTTTATTGGAGTTTTCCTCCATAACATCTTTATTACTGTTACGAATCAGCGACAAAATCGATTCATCAGTCGTGTTAGCCTTACGGACTAAAGCACGAGTATAGCGGTAAATAATATAGGACTTGGCCAGGTTGAATTTGCCCTCGTCCATAAGCTGATGCTCTACCATATCCTGTATATCTTCCACCAAAAGACGCATGCGGTTTTTACTTTCCACATAATGAGCGATAGCTTCGATACGTTCCTGATCGATACGGTCTTCCGGTTCGACTACCTGATTGGCTTTCTGGATAGCAACTATAATCTTGCTGCTGTCAAAATCGGCAGTGCTGCCATCACGTTTGATTACTTTCATAACTGACGCCTTCTTTCATAATTTCTTATCGTTAACGCCAAACAAAAATTATTATTTATGCGTAAAATTTACATTATCATCATAGCACAGCGTATTGTTAATGTAAAGCCAAAAATTACTAGATGTTGTGCTTTATTTTGCACACGTAACCATATTTGGTAGAAAACTTTCTTTTGCAATATTTAAAGAAGGTCTCAAAAATACTACTTTCGGTATCGAAATAAACACAAAAAAAGACGGCTTAAACCGCCTTTTTTAGAAAATCATAGCAAACTGTACACTCTTGCAAAATTGCCTTCTGCTACTGCCCAAACGGCAATATTTAACTGCAACGACACAACAGCCGAATAATACTCCATGCTCTTATTACCATTTTTCAGGAATCTCAGCGAATGTATCCACTACGATCATCGCCGCTGTAGCCTTAGCCACCAGGGTATCATTGTCCAGATCGCGCACTTCGATATTGATGGTTACCAATCTGTCGTCAGCATGTGTTATCTGTGAAGTAGCGCTGATCGTCGTACCAACCGGTGCGCCTTTGATAAAATCTGTAGCAATAGTTGATGTCACTACCCTTTTGCCTATCGTTGCACCTGCAATGCCTGTAGCATTGTCTGCCAGTGTTGCAACAAGCCCGCCATGCGCCATACCATTAAGATTAGCATGCCGCTCAGGATCTACCTTTACCGCCACTGTCGCGCTGCCGCAAGACATATCGACGATGTAAATACCGCACTCCTGCATAAAATTATTATGCGAATAAATTTCGCTGACCTTTGCTTTGATCTTTTCCGCTTCAACCACAGGGAGTTCCTCCTTAACGCCATCTTATGCCAGACATTCAGCCAGGTCTGCTGCAAAATCTGCGCTTGCTTCCAGATTATCGATAAGCCCACACAGCTTAGCTGCCTTTACTTCGCCGTAAACAGGAGCAGCCAAAGACATAAATTTTGCAACACTCTCATCCCAGCTCATAGGATTAGGCGGATCTCCTTTCGGAAAATCTACCTGTAACTCCAATACTCGTCCATCTTTACAGCGAACGATAAGCTTTGATGCCAGTTTTGCAGCATCAGCAGCATGTACCGCCTCGATTGCAGCATCGCGCACGACCTTGGTCTTCGCCATCAAGCTACGGACTTCAGCATCACCAATAACTTCCGACAAAAAGCGATCGACACCCATATCACCGTATTTGAGCATCCCGGCAACGCAGTATTGGATACTGAACTTGCAGCCATACGGATTTTCAGGCTGAGGATTATTGATTAGAAAATCAGTGATCTCATTGACTAAAATCTCTATCGCTTCAACATCATCAGGCTTCAATCCATGCTCGGTGCGCAGCACCTGCATGGCATACAGCGCGGCATGAGAATGTTTACAGCAGGCATAAGGTTTGAACGAATTATTATCAATCTTATATATACCATCATTCAGCCCATCCGTCAATTTTTCCAAATGCGGCTCTGTGACCATAGCCCGGCAAAAGCCTTTTTCTCCTTCCAATATCTTTGTCGCACCAGTAAAACCAGCACGGGCCAGATATGCTGAAAGTACGCCGGCATATGAACTTTTACCGGCATGCAGAGTTTTGCTCATTGCGCCCTCTTTCAAAAATTCCCACAGCCCTGCCGCCTGTGTACCGGCACTGCCAAGACATTGCAGCGTCGCAGATGCGTCAAGCCCTAAAACCTTCGCCGCTGAAGCGGCAGCGCCTAAGGTGCCTGCCGTACCGGTAGTATGCCAGAAGAAATAGGATTCAGGGATCACGGATTCACCCACACGTCCGCCCACCTCATATCCTGCCACTACAGCCGCCAACATATCTTTACCATTTTTATGCTCAACCTCAGCAATGGCAAATACCGGCGGTACAACTACCGTAGCCAGATGTATGATAGATGGATTATGAAGGTCATCAAAATCAAGGGAATGGGAAGCGCTTCCATTACAAAATGCAGCATTTAAAGCAGTAGTTTGCTCCGCCCGTCCAGCCAAAACTGTAGCCTGTGCCTTACTGCCACCGTTCAGCAGCAACTTGCGGATGATTTGAATAGGTTTTTCCTGCGAACCGCGAATACAGACTCCCAGCCAATCTAAAATACACTGCTTTGTAATCCGAACTGTTTCCGGACTCAATTTATCATATTGTACGCCTGCCACAAAATCAGCCAATGCTTTTGTTGTCATAACAATCAACTCCGTTCTTTCACTCACAAACTGTCAGTCAGATCAGAACATGGAACCGTCCTGTTTATATTCGCCGAATATTTCTTTCATCACGCCGCATATTTCGCCCAAAGTGGCATAAGTTTTTACAGCGTCAATCAGATAAGGCATCAGATTTTCTTCACCGGTGCAGGCTTGCTTCAGTTCCGCTAAAGCAGCGTCGACGGCTTTCTGGTCACGTCCGTCTTTCATCTTTTCGACTTTGGCAATCTGGCGTTCGGCAACACCAAGGTCAGCAGTCAGAACATCCTGTTCCGCCAGTTGTTTATTATCAACAAACTTATTAACGCCGACAACTATAGACCGTTTGGTTTCGATATCGCGTTGATCTTCATAAGCATGAGCCGACATTTCCCCCTGCATATAGCCTTGTTCGATAGCAGCTACAGCACCGCCCATATCATCAATTTTCTTGATATATTCATAAGCTTCTGCTTCCATCCTATCCGTCAGGGCTTCCACATAATAGGACCCTGCCAGCGGATCAATAGTATCCGTAATACCACTTTCATAAGCCAGCATCTGTTGAGTACGCAGTGCCAGAGTAGCCGATTCTTCAGTCGGCAAAGCAATCGCTTCATCATAAGCACAGCAGGCCATAGACTGAATACCGCCTAAAACGGCGGACAATGCCTGCCAGGTAATACGGGCTACGTTATTAAGCGGCTGCTGAGCAGTCAGAACACTGCCGGCAGTATGTACATGTACACGCAGCATCTGTGCTTTCGGCACTGTAGCACCATAACGCTCTTTCATAATGCGCGCCCACAAACGGCGTGCCGCACGGAATTTAGCAACTTCCTCAAACATATTAAGCCCGGCAGTAAAGATCCAGGAAATACCGGGCGCAAAATCATCTACCTTCTGCCCTGCCTTGATCGCCGCATCAATATAAGCCATCGCATTAGCAAATGCAAAAGCTATTTCCTGTACACAGGAAGCACCGGCTTCACGAATATGGTACGCACCTACGCTGATCGTATTCCATTTTGGAATACTCTTAGAGCAATATTCAAAAGTATCGGTAATCAGCCGCATCGAAGGACGCGGTGGAAAAATATATGTGCCACGGGCAATATATTCTTTTAAAATGTCATTTTGAATGGTGCCTTTTAATTGTTCCGGCTTAACACCCTGCTGTTCGGCAACAGCAACATACATCGCCAAAAGCACTGCAGCCGGGCCGTTAATAGTCATAGAGGTACTGACTTTATCCAAAGGAATACCTTCAAAAAGCTTTTCCATATCAGCCAGCGAATCAATAGCCACGCCAACTTTACCAACTTCACCATGCGAAAGCTCCGCATCGGAATCAAGTCCGATCTGTGTCGGCAGGTCCATAGCTACCGACAAACCGGTTTGGCCTGCTTCCAGCAAATATTTATAACGGGCATTGGTTTCTTCCGCTGTAGCAAAACCTGCGTAAGCGCGCATCGTCCACAAACGCCCACGATACATAGTCGGCTGTACGCCGCGTGTAAAAGGGTATTGTCCAGGGAACCCGCTTTTAGAGCAGTAATCAAAACCTTCTACATCCAAAGGAGTATACACGTGTTTTTCTTTAAACTCTTTTCTTTCAGGAAATTTGGCATTGGCTTTAGCAACCTTTGCTTCATAATCCGCCAGTCCCTGTTTGATTTCTTCATAATTAGTCATGTCATTGACCCCTTTCTCATTCCGCTTCGCTGTTTACAGCATAGTGCCGGTTTCATAAAATTTTTTCTGCATATCGAAACAATGTGCCAAATCAATTGGCATATGGGCGTTTTTTTGTTGTGCAAATCTTAGATATTCCAAAAGCTGCGGCCGGAAATCAGGATGTGCACAGTTATTTATGATAGCTTTAGCACGTTTGACGGGACTCAAACCACGGATGTCGGCCACACCCTGTTCAGTGATAAAGACCATCGTGTCATGTTCAGTATGGTCTGCATGAGTGACCATAGGTACTACACTGGAAATCGAGCCGCATTTCGCTGTAGACGGCGTTGAAAAAATCGTCAGGAAGCCGTTACGCATATAATCACCGCTGCCGCCGATACCATTCATCATCGTGCAGCCCATAACATGCGTCGAATTAGCCTGCCCGTAGATATCAAATTCCAACGGCGTATTCATGGCAATAACTCCCAAACGCCTGATAATCTCGGGGTGATTACTGATATCAAGCGATCTTAAAACAATACTTTTACGATACAGATCCGGATCTTCCTTATACATCTCCCAAACCGAAGGCGAAGGAGTAAACGCGCAGCCTGAGGCCTTAGCGATCTTGCCCAGCTTGATCAGACGGAATACGGAATCCTGTAAAATCTCGGAATACATTTCCAGATTTTCGAATCTGGATTTGGCCAGTCCTAAAAGAACCGCATTGGCAATACTGCCGACACCGGACTGTAAGGGCAGCATTTTCTCCGGCAAACGTCCCATCTTTTGTTCATACTCTAAAAATTCCACCAAATTCTCGGCAATTTTGATGCTTGCTGCATCAGGAGCAGTCAAGTCACGCACATGATCCAGAATATCAGATTCTACGATACAATCGATACGATCGATACCGCATTCTACATAAGGTTTACCTATCCTGTCCCCCGCATGATAAATTGGGATCTCAGTTCTATTTGGCGGGATCGCCGGAATATAGATATCGTGCATGCCTTCTAGATTCAAAGGAATCGAAGTATTGACTTCGACAATGATTTTCTTGGCATGCTTCACAAAAATCGGCGCATTACCAACACCAGGCCCTAAAATAATATTGCCTTCTGCAGTAATTGCCGTAGCTTCAATGATCGCTACATCTACATCACCAAAAAAACCATAATCTACCTGCTGTCCGAAATGGCTCAAATGTTGGTCCACATATTCAATATCGCCTTCATTGATGCCCTTTTTCATGCTTTTGTTAGACGCGGCATAATACGGCATCCTGCCTTTTATAGCACCAACTGCTGCCAATTCCTCTTCGATTTCCGGACCAACAGAAGCGCCGCTCCAGATATTGATACGGCAGCGTTTACCTTCTTTGATAGCTTTGGCTAAAGCTATCGTTGTTTTTTTAGGATAGCCGGATGGGGTAAAACCACTGACGCCCACATTCATTCCATCAGTAATCAGCGCAGCAGCTTCTTCCGGAGTAACGATTCTGTCAAACAACTGCGGATTTCTTAATCTCGTGCTGTCTAACATTTTCATCCCTTCTTTCCCAGATTTGAATTTCTCATACACCTTTGTTCACCTTCAGTATAATTCTGAAAACTTATAACGTAAAATACCAAAAAGTAATAGAAAATATCAATTTATTTGATATGTTTAAATTTGCTTTTTGAGCTTAAAATTACACTTTTCTTTATTTCTATTCATAAAATCCAATTGATGTAATATCACTTTTATAAAAAATTCATTTTGACAACATTTGCCATTTTCATTGATAATATCTATCTTTAAACATCAAAATAATTGATATAATTTATAATATTTGTTTATATGCTTATCTAAAGTTATAAAAAATTTTTCAGAAAAATATAGGTTTAAGCTGCTTTATCATCTATAATGTAGTTAAACGATAAATAAACTACAGTTAGCTTAAACTTAAATCTATATTGCCAGTAAGAGGAGGAGCACAGACTATGGACATGGAATATTACCGCAATTTTATTGCCATCGTCGAAGCAGGAAGCCTTTCAGCGGCATCCAAACGCGTACATGTTGCCCAGCCGGCCCTCAGTAATCAACTGAAGCTGCTGCAGAAAAAATTCGGCACTCAGCTAGTCAATATCCGCCGCGGCGTACATAATATAGAATTGACCAATGCCGGCTGCATTCTTTATAACAAAGCTAAATATCTCTGCTCGCTGGAAGATGATACCCAACGGGAAATCTCGGACTGCGTCAACGGCTATACAGGTACTCTGCGAGTCAGCCTGTCGCCTTCGATGTCGATTTCCTTTATTCAAACTTACCTCAGCAAATTTTCCGAAGAATATCCGCAGATCAACTATGAGCTGTACGAAGTTTCCATCTTGGAGCAAATCAATCAGATGCTGACCGGGAAAACGGAAATCGGCGTTGCCAATGCTCCGCTGACACAGGAAAGCCGGTTTGATACGATCTATACCAAGCAGGAGCGTCTTGTTGCAGTAATGCACAAAGACAATCCCTGGCTGCCTGCAGACGACAAAGCTCTGCTTTTGGCACATATGGAAGATATGCCTATCTGCCTGTCACGCGGCTGTTCAACTTTATTTTTAAACGTCTGTTCTGATTCCATGATCTTCCCGCAGATCCTGAGCATTAATTCTACTAAACTGTCGACAATAGCCTGGGCTAAAGAAAATGCCGGCATTGCCGTTGTCCCGGCTTCACCGGGTGAGATTTTTGACAATGATCTGGTTTGCAAGATCATCCGCGATGACAGACTATTCCTGAATAAAACGCTATCTATTGTTAAAGGGCGTCCACTTTCTAATGTCGCACAGCTGTTTTTAAACTATTTTTCACAGCATTCCTAAGCTTCAAAAATTGTTTAAGAAGGTGAAATTATGATTACCATTACCAACAAAACCGACTGCTGCGGCTGCGGAGCCTGTGCCAGTCGCTGCGTAACTTCCTGCATCACGATGATGCCAGACGAAGAAGGCTTCAGCTATCCGCTGGCCGATACTGACAAATGTATCCACTGCGGTTTATGTGAACGTGTTTGTCCACTGCTGCACAAACCTCAACCTCATGAGATTTTAGCTGTTATTGGCTGTAAAAATAAAAACGAAGCCGTTCGCTTTGTCAGCTCCAGCGGTGGATTTTTCTCTTTGGCAGCTGAAAAGATCCTCGAACGTCAGGGGACAGTTTTCGGTGCTGCCTTTGACGAAAACTGGCACGTTAGCCATACCGCTGTCACAAGCAGCGATGCCCTGAATAAATTACGCGGTTCCAAATATGTGCAAAGCGATATCAGCACTACCTATCAGGAAGCGGAAAAACTGCTTCAGGCAGGCCATACAGTTTTGTTCAGCGGCACGCCCTGCCAGATCGGAGGCTTGAAAGGATATCTGCGTAAGGACTATGAAAGGCTTTATACAATCGATGTAGTCTGCCATGGTGTTCCCAGTCCCAAAGTCTACCAGAAACGACTGAACGAAGTCACCGAACTTTCGTCATCACCGGTAATAAAAGTCAATTTCCGCGATAAAACTCCCGGTTGGAAACGCTTTAATATCGTTTTTCAAACTGAAAACCATATTTTTGCAACGCATAAACGCCGCGGCCCCTATATGCGTTTATTCCTGAATAATGTCAGTACCCGTCCTTCCTGTTCTGACTGCGCTTTTAACAATAAACACAGCCTGGCTGACCTGACGATAGCCGACTATTGGGGCGTCAACAAGCATTTCCCGCTTTTCGATGATGATAAAGGCGTTACGCTGGTCCTCGTCAATACTGAAAAAGGTGCTGCTCTTTTTAAAGACTGTCGCAACGAACTGGAATGCCAGCCGACAGATTTTAAACATGGCGCCGAATACAACGCCGCTGTGGCAGGGAAAATGACGCCACATCCTTCCCGACGATCGTTCTTTGCCGAGTTGGATCACAAAAGCCTGTCTGCTTTAGCCGACGAAATCCTGGGTGCTGCTGAAAACTAAAACAAACTCCTTAGACTGCATGTCTAAGGAGTTTGTTTTTTATCGCAATAATTATTACAACATTCGTTTCACTTTGTTATCTTTTTATATTATAATTAATTTATAAAAGTTTTCCTTCAACTATAAAGGATAGGGAAGGTATTTATAATGAATTCCGAAAGAAATGTCCTCAAACTCATCGATGATATCAGTAATCTAACATTATTTGTCGTCGACCGATCCACTCTGCAGATACTTTACTGCAATCAGACTGCTGCAAAAGCCGGTTTCAAGAAAGGTGTGCGCTATCATCCTGACACACTCAGCTTTGATGCCGTCAATTTTCATCAGGGTGATTATCAGTATTTTGCTGAAAAATCTATTTTAGGAAGCAACGTAGATGTCCGAGTGAAAAAAACTCTTTGGGACGAAGATGGCAGACAGATCCCTGCCTTAGCGATTTCTGTCACACCTCATATTTTTGCCGGCGAAGTCAAGATCAGACACGACCATTCCAAAGATCTTCTACAAGGTATCGATGTTCTCTTTGACGAATATGTAGTTATCGATCTTATCGACGACCGTTATATTTCTCCGAAGCTCGGCCCCTGTGCTTCGGCCTTTCCGCATGCCGGCAGCTTTACTCAGGCCAATGATCTTTACGGTGAAATGCTGATCCATCCTGAAGACAGGCAAAAATTCTGGGAACTTACTTCAATGAAGAGCCTGCGTCAAAATATGCCGCAGGAAAATATACATATCATTGGCGAACTGCGACGTCTTGTTGCGCCAGATAGCTTTGAATGGATCGAGACTCATCTCGTATCTACGATTGATGCTCAAACCGGACACTTGAAAGTACTATGGTGCTACCGTAATATTGAAAAACAAAAACAATTTGAGTTGAGTCAACGCGAACAAACCGCCTGGATCGCTCAGTTAAGTGAAGAATATTATGCTGTTTACCTTGTTAATCTACGCAATAACACTTTACGCGGCCTGCGTGTCCCAGAACAATTCAAAAAAATCGTACATATGGAAGAATGCTATGATAAACAGTTTTCCATGTATGTAAACGAATTCGTAGACCCTAAATGGCAGCAGACGCTCTTAAAAATTACCAACAGCACCTACATCATTGGCCAGTTTGCCAACGATAATAACCGGATCGAGCATATTTTTAAAAACAAGCAGGGGTTTTGGCTCAGTGTCAAGATCATTCCGGCCCCAGGCTACTCTGACGCTTATCCTTATGCGGTACTGGCCTTTGAAGACCTGACCCAGAAAGTCGAACATTCGCTCAGTGAAAAAACTGCCAAAATGGCAGTTGCCCATATGTACGCACTGGCAATCAGCGTCGATATGGAGCGCCAGGGTTATAACTGTATCCATTATTCAGAAGAGATAATCTCGCTGAAAAAACGCGGCCGTTACCGTGATTTCTACGATCAATTTCATCAACAGCTGCTGGACAGTGACAAAGCGCTTTTATCAGGAATCTTTGATGCAAAACTTTACAGCAGACAAACCTATGCCGAAGGCGAGATGCGTATTTGGGATAAAAACAAAAAACTGCACTATTACACCTATTACGGTACCAGGATCTCTACAATCGAAGGTGAAAAAATCATGCTGCTGCTGCGGAACATCGACGATAAAAAGCAGCAGGAACATGAGCTTGCATTACTCAGCGCCGACAGAATGCGCCATCATAATATCGCCAATGCGCTGGCTGAAATGTACTATGCCGTTTACTATGTCGACCTGCAGGAGCATAGATTTTATATTTTACGGCTTACCGAAATCATCACTGCTAATATGCTGAAAGGATTAGAAGATCATACCGAAGCCTGGACTACTTTCGTCAATAATTTTGTTCATGCAAAATTCCGAAAACAGTTGGCAGAGGCTTTTGCTTTAGAAAATATCTATGCAACACTGACTCAAAACAATAAAAACTCTATCGAAATAGAATTGCTGAGGCGTTTTGCCAACGACAAATACGAATGGGTACGTCTGGAAGCCCAGGCCATCAAAAACACCGAAGGAACTATTACTGGCTGTGTTATCGCTTTTCGGAACATCCATACGCAAAAACTGGCCTATGAGAGGCAGCAGCAGGCATTAAAAGCTGCTCTGCTTTCTGCAGAAAAGGCCAATACTGCTAAAAGCTCTTTTTTGTCAAATATGAGCCACGATATCCGTACTCCAATGAACGCCATCATAGGTATGACTACGATCGCACAGCAATACCTGCACGACCCTGTTCGGGTCAATAACTGCCTCAGCAAAATCGAACTGGCCTCAAATCATCTTTTAGAACTGATCAACGATATTCTCGACATGTCTAAGATCGAAAGCGGCAAATTATCACTTAAGGAATCGCCGCTCAATCTAGCTGAACTTATTCATAACCTGATCTCACTCATCAACCCACAGTTAAAAGAGCATCAGCATGAACTGCATGTAAATACACATAATATCAGTGACGAATATCTGCTGGGAGATACTGTACGCCTTAATCAGCTCTTTACTAATATCCTCAGTAATTCTATCAAATTTACGCCCCAAGGCGGAAAGCTCAAGCTTGAGATCACGCAATTAACACTGGCTCCAACAGGTTATGGGCATTTTCGTTTTGTTTTCAGTGATAACGGCATTGGCATGGATCAGGAATTTTTGCCGCACCTGTTCACCCCCTTCGAACGTTCCCAAACTTCAAGTATGGATAGTATCGAAGGCACAGG
>OLRH01001548.1_pt1 | contig 11933 bp, 9 predicted proteins | sample 1672321 | NCBI WGS metagenome assembly OLRH01 (sample SAMEA3136671, study PRJEB25190) | human gut metagenome | reverse complement strand
ATGCTTGGAGCTGTCTAAGGACCGGTGACGGGAAACAGGTTGAGCTTCTGTTCATTGTGGCTCTGGTGCTGCTGATTTCCGCCATATTCAATTACATCAATCTGACTGTCGCGCAGACGGGAAAGCGCGCCAAGGAAATGGCCACCAGACGGTTGCTTGGCGAAAGCTCAAGGAATATATTGGCGAGGTACATCGCCGAGTCATTCGCCTTCACGGTCGGGTGTTTCGCCGTGGGCTGTCTGCTGGCATATTCATTCAAACCGCTCTTTGACAGGATTTTGAACGCCGACATTGTGCTGACTCCTGACTTGACCACAGTACTTTGGGCCGTTTTGGCGTTGGTTGTCATCTCTGTGATCTCGGCGCTGCTTCCAGCGCTGCTTGTCTCGCAGTTCAAGCCGATTGATGTCGTGAAAGGGGAGTTCCGTTTCAAGAACAAGATGATTTTCGGCAAGGTGTTTATCGTTCTTCAGACCGTGTTCAGCACCATCCTTATCGCTATGGCGATCACGATGTCGGCACAAGTCAGCTATCTGGTAAACCTGCCTGTAGGTTACGAGACAAAGGATGTCATTCAGGTCTCTTCCCAGGATGTGGGTTATAGGAGAGGACCTCAGGATGCGCTTCGCAACAGATTGAAGGCTCTGCCTCAGGTGGTTGACGCGGGACTTGGAATTACTTCTCCAATATCCTGCGGAGCGAACGGTCTTCACGACGAGAACAATCAGATAATCGGTTGGATGCGTATGGCCCAGTTGGATACGACTTCGCTCAGGATCTTGGGAATCAAGGTCTTGGAGAAGTACAGCGAAATTTCCTCGCCAAAAGTGCTTCTGACGGAGACCTCCAAGAGGAGTCTTGGCGTGACGGCGGAACATCCTTACGCTGGTGGAAGCTACACGAAAGGTGAATATGAAATCTGTGGCATCATCCCGGATTTCCGCGCCAACAATGCACTGTTCGAACCGATGGAGAATGAGCGAAACTCTATAAGGATCATTGACGAGAATTATGACTATGCTTTCATTCAGCTTCTTAAGATAACAGGTGACCGTGCCGAGGCTATGGCTGCGGTCAAGAATGTATGCAGAGAGTTCGCGAAGGAGACCACGGGCGTTCCTTTGGAGATGTATGCTTACTATATCTGGACGAGAAATTGGTCGATGACTTGAATGGAACCAAGAACACTATGCTGCTTGTGATTTTTTTCATGGTCATGGCCATCCTGATCTCCGCTCTCGGATTGTTCGCGATGTCACTCTATTACACCGAGCAGCAAAGCCGCCAGATCGCTGTCCGCAAGGTTTTCGGCGCGGAAGTCAGCTCGGCCGTATGGACATTGTCCAAGTCGTTCATGATCATGAGCCTTGTCGCCGTCGTGCTTGCCGTTCCGTTCGCCGTGTGGGGCATCACAAATTACCTACAGGCGTTCTACACCAAGATCGCCTTCCCTTGGTGGGCAATTGTGCTTGCGGCCTTGATATCACTCCTGATTTCGTTCATCTCCGTCCTCGGCCAGACCTACACCGCCGCAACCGAGAATCCGGTCAAGACTCTTGGTCAGGAGTGATGAAGTTTCTTTGTAGGTAAAGTCCCCTTGGCCTCTTTCTCCTGAACTTCCAGCCCCATACCCACTGTTTCACCGAGGAGATTGATGTTGTGTCCTACAGCCCAAAGTACCTCTCGAAGAATGCCTGTATCTTATCGATAACGGACTTCTTCTTTTCCTGTCTGTTTCCGCCACCAAACCTTGACATAGGAGGAAGAATCTTGTCAATGTCTGTTCCTGTGGTCCTCACCTGACCGTCCCGGAAACTGTTGTCAATGAATGACTTTGTCTCTTGTGGCTTGAGATGTTCACTCTCTATGATTTCTTTCAGGTCTTCATCTTTCCGCTGCTGGACAAAGTCTTTCCAACTCTTTTCCACATCAGTATCTGCATTTACACTACCAATGAAATTTTCGATGAGTTCTTTCTTGCTCCTGAGCTGGATACTTGAACCTATGGCTTTGGAAATATTCACAAGTATCTCCTTGTTTGTGCAGTTGCTGTCGTGATATTTCTGGACAAGAAGGAGAATATAGTCAATGTTTATCTCCACCTGCCTTATAAGTTCAGTCTCAAACACAAGATCATCATTAATGTTCTCTTTGTCCCCAGGTCTCCTTCTTCTCCACTTTTCCTGTAAGTCAAGATAATTACTCTGATAATCCTGCAACTGCCTGTCAGTGATTATTTGCTGTCCCTCAAACTGGTCAAAAGTGGAAAGAATGTTGATGGATTTGAGCAGGCTTCCAAACAAAGCCACAAACCGTCTCTCCGCATCTTCACCCAAGATTGGCTGCCCATCAGGGAACTCATTTTGAAGCTGCTCGACAAGTTCTTTATAACCATAACAGTGTTTCCCCTTTTCCGTGTCGTATCCGTCATAATAAGACAGGAAGTCTTTCAACACCACAATACTGCTTGCATCCTTGTCTCCAAAGAGAGCGATGGCATCATCAGTAGCCTGTTGGAGATCCCTGAAACAGACTATATTACCAAAGGTCTTGACAGAGTTCAGTATTCTGTTTGTCCTGGAAAATGCCTGTATCAGGCCGTGCTGTTTCAGGTTCTTGTCCACAAACAATGTGTTGAGGGTTGTAGCATCAAAGCCAGTAAGGAACATATTCACCACTATCAGCAGATCCACCTGTCTGTTTTTCATCCTCAATGACAGATCCTTATAATAGTTCTGGAACTTGTCGCTTGAAGTGTCATAGTAGGTGGAGAACATCTTATTATAGTCCAGGATAGCTCCTTCAAGGAAGTCCCTTGACTGCTGGTCAAGCTGAGTTGTGCTTTCAGGGTTCTCTTCCGCGAGTATTCCATCAATCTCTTCCTCATTTGCACCATAACTGTATATGGTAGCTATCTTCAATCTCTGTGCTTCCGGAATCTCTGCTTGCTGCCTTTTGAACTCATTGTAGTATGCTTTGGCCATAGGAATGGAAGCCACTGCGAACATGGCATTGAAGCCACCAAGTTTCTGTTCAGTCTTGTGTTCAAAAACCTTGACCCCTTTTCTGGCACTTGCCACCTTATGAATATCATCCAGCACACGGAAAGAATAGTACGAACTCCGCTTAGTCTTCTGGTCAAAGTGCTCAAGGATGTATTTCACCACCTGAGATATTCTTTCAGGAGAGGCCATAGCTTTCTCCCTGTCTATGGCTGAAATCTGTTCATCATTGATATTGTCTTTCTCCTTGATGGTATTCACATAGTCAATCCTGAAAGGAAGGACATTCTCATCATTGATGGCATCCACTATGGTATATGTATGGAGTTTGTCTCCAAATGCCTGCTGGGTAGTTTTCAGTCTCATATCTCCACCAGTCCCTGCATTCTGTGCAAAGATTGGAGTGCCTGTAAAACCAAACAGATTATATTTCTTGAAGTTCTTGGTAATGGCACTGTGCATCTCACCGAAGTTGCTCCTGTGGCACTCATCAAAGATTATCACCACCCTCTGCTGAAATACAGGATGGTTCTTGTTCTTCTGCACAAAGATGGAGAGCTTCTGGATGGTGGTGATTATAATCCTATAATCGTGATAACCACCATTCTTATCCTTATTTTCCAATTGTCTTTGAAGCACTGCAGTGGAAGTGTTCCCGTCAGCAGCCCCTTCCTCAAAGCGGTTATACTCCTTCATGGTCTGGTAGTCAAGGTCTTTCCTGTCCACGACGAAAAGAACCTTGTCTATGTAAGGGAGCCTGGAAGCCAGTTGGGCTGTCTTGAATGAAGTCAATGTCTTACCTGAACCTGTTGTGTGCCAGATGTATCCACCACCCTTGATGCTGCCATAAAACTTGTAGTTGTTGGCAACATTTATCCGCTGGATTATCCTTTCCGTGGCTGCAATCTGGTATGGTCTCATCACCATAAGCATCTTCTCACTGGTGAAGACACAGTATTTGGTAAGGATACTCAGTAGGGTGTGCTTTGAGAAGAATGTCTTGGTGAAGTCCAGAAGGTCTGTGATGACCTTATTGTTGCTGTCAGCCCAGAAAGAAGAGAACTCAAAGGAATTGCTTGTCTTCTTGGACTTGTTTCTGCCGCCTGTCTCCTGCTCTTTGAGGTGATTGGCGCGGGTGGTGTTCGAGTAGTATTTGGTATTTGTTCCATTTGAAATGACAAATATCTGCACATACTCATACAATCCACATCCTGCCCAGAAACTGTCCCTCTGATAGCGGTTTATCTGGTTGAAAGCCTCTTTGAGCTGGACACCTCTTCTTTTGAGTTCAATATGCACAAGTGGGAGGCCATTGACAAGTATGGACACATCATATCTGGTATCATAGTTCCCACCTTCTTCCACATACTGGTTTATGACCTGGAGGGTGTTATTATGGATATTGTCCTTGTCAATGAGTTTGATGTTCTGGCTTTCGCCGGTGTCTCTTTTGAGAACCTGGATATAGTCATCCTGTATCTTGGCTGTCTTGGCTACAATATCATCGTTCTTGTTGGCTATACACTCATTGAAAAACTTCTCCCACTCACTATCTGTGAAATGATAGTGGTTGAGTTTCCCCAACTGGGTCCTGAGGTTGGAGATAAGGTCAGTTTCTGTATGTATGGGGAGATATTCATACCCCTGCTCCTGAAGGAGCCTGATGAACTCTTTCTCCAAATCAGCCTCACTTTGGTAGGCTTCTGCTGGAGTTGCCACGTGGTCATACTCCGCAACCACAGTGTATTCCTGGCTTTCAGCTATGATATTGTATTGTGCCATTATTATGTTTCTCGTGTTTTGTTATGCTCCTTTTCTTTTGAAGGTCAGGAGTTTATCCCTGTAATACTCGTATTGTTGTCTGCGCTTTTCTATCTCGGCAGGGAGACCCTGGGTGAGGTCGGTGGTGAGGGTGTCGAAGCGGTCGAGAATGGATGCAATCCTCTTCTGTTCAGTCATTGACGGGATAGGGATTACTATCTCTTGTAATGATGGAACATTTGTATGAACAACCTTACTCTTAACTTTTCCCTTTCCTTTCTGCTTGATTGCATCACTTGTTGAAAGTGCATAAGCCATATACTTCGGGTCTTGATTGTGCTTCATAACTACAATATCACCTCCTACCAGTATCCTTTCATCCCCAAGATATGCCACACTATTGCCGACGAACGGGATATCCTCACTTGTTATTGCAAACAAAATATCTCCCTTTTCTGCATATTTCCTTGACACCTGCTTGCTTTCATCTGTGTGTGATATACAGTCATCAAACCAAATATTGTAAGTGGTATGTATTTCTCCATATCGAATACAAGGCATGCCATCTTCTCTTACCTCTTCTCTCTTGATGCCCGCTCCTCTATACCATTGTGTCGCCACGTCCTTCAACTTCATCCATCTTACTTCTGCTTGATACCCCCCCCTATTTATATTCTTGAAATTCAATAAGTTATCAAGATAATAGTTGTATTGTTGCTTTCTTTTTTGCAGTTCTGCTTGCAGTTCTGCTTGCAGTTCTGCTTGCAGTTCTGTAAACGCATCCAGAATCCTCACAATCTCTTCCTGCACAGGAAGAGGCGGCACGGGGATTTCAAAAGACTACATTACCTGTTTGTTTATGTTGTTGATAGTGGAGCTATTTATCTGGACATCCAAATGGTTTGAGAAATAGCCACTTGTTAAGATGTGATATACAAACCTTGGAAGAATTGCATCCTTGCACCTCACAACAGCCATAAAACCACCAAAGGTGTAATCCATATTTTCAGGAATGAAGGCCACTTTCCCAACATGCTCTTTACTTCCACTTCCAGCACACATCAAAATGTCTCCGGCAAAAAGATGCTGGGTTGGTTTTACCATAACATCTTTTGAAACCAGTTTTACATCTTCAAAGTTGAGAATATTTAGATGGAGAGTAATGTTATTGGCCCTCAATACTTTATATGCATCATCTGCTTGAGTTTTGGCTTCTTGTTCTTTGTTGTATGTAATGCCACGAATTAAATCACATACATCAAAGAAAGGATGCCACTCTACCCCATCCGGACAGTATTGTTCTATCAGTTCTTCTAACTTGCTCATATTTCCTTCTGTCAAGTATTGCTTTTCCCTTTTAATTGCTTACATTTGCATCGGAGATTTTTTTTATTTGAATGGTTGAGGGGCTCGTCAAACTTATTTTAAAAAGCATTCGCCCACGGGTGAGTGCTTTTTGCTTTTAAGAGATGTACTGACGGAAGTACTCTCAAAGGCCGCTCTCAGCTCTCAAGCTAACAACAGTTCTTATAAAAATGAAAAAAATCTCTATCATCATTAAGTTTGACGAGCGCCCTGACACAGAGTGCAGAGCAGCTCACAAACCTATTTTTGTCAGAGGCCATTTCAGATTGGTCGGCGGCAAAAAGGTTTACGTGAAGGCCCACTACCGTAACCGGTAGGCGGACTGCCTTGTCTGAACGCCCGTCAGTATCGGAGCCGCTCCTCACACGAGCGGCTTCGTCATTACCTTCCTCTCCGAAATGGCACAATGACATCATATTTCAATTTCCTTTATTATCTTGTCAATCTCAGCCCGCAGCACATTCTCTCGCTCCACTATCTCCGCAAGTTCTGCATTGAGCTTCACGATATCCACTTTCTCGCGCGTGTCTTCCTGCTCGACGTATGTAGAAACCGACAGGTTGTAGTCGCTCTTCGCAATCTCATCATTGGCCACAAGCTTGCTGACATACTGCACGTCTTTCCTGTCAGTGAAAATATCAAGAATATGCTGGATGTTCTCCTCCGTGAGTTTGTTGGAGTTGGTGACCTTGACACATTCCTTGGTAGCATCTATGAACAGGGTGCAGTTATCCTTTTTGGCTTTCTTCAAAACCATAATACAGGTGGCAATACTGGTCCCAAAGAAAAGGTTGTCAGGGAGTTGGATAATGCAATCTACATAGTTGTTGTCAATCAAGTATTGTCTTATCTTCTTCTCCGACCCACCCCTATACATCACGCCGGGGAAACATACTATGGCAGCTGTGCCATTGCTTGCAAGCCAGGAAAGAGAGTGCATAATGAATGCAAGGTCAGCCTTGGACTTTGGTGCAAGCACACCAGCAGGTGCAAATCTCGGGTCATTGATAAGGGTTATATCATCATCCCCCTTCCACTTTGTTGAATAAGGCGGGTTTGAGACAATTACTTCAAAAGGCTCGTCATCCCAGTGCTGTGGAGAAAGGAGTGTGTCTTCACAGGCTATGTCAAACTTATCATAGTCGATGTCATGAAGGAACATATTGATCCTGCACAGGTTATATGTGGTGAGGTTGATTTCCTGTCCGAAGAAGCCCTGGCGGACATTGTCCTTTCCCAATATCTTTGCGGCTTTCAGCAGCAATGAGCCTGAACCGCAGGCCGGGTCATATACTTTATTGACCTCACTCTTGCCCACTGTGGCAAGTTTTGTCAAAAGCTCACTTACTTCCTGCGGGGTGTAGTATTCGCCACCGCTCTTTCCTGCATTTGAAGCATACATTCCCATCAGGTATTCGTATGCATCACCGAATGCGTCAATGGTATTATCTTGATAATCACCTAATTTCATTGACTCGATGCCTCTCAGGAGTTTGACTAGTTTTTCATTTCTCTTGATGACGGTAGCGCCCAGTTTGTTGCTGTTCACATCGAGGTCCGCAAACAGCCCCTTGAAGTCATCCTCACTTGCAGTTCCCTTTGCGGAGTTTTCAATGGCGGAGAAGATACCTTCAAGTGTCATATTCAGGTTGGGGTCAGCATCACAAGTCTTGCAGATGTTCTCAAACAGTTGTGAAGGAAGTATGAAGAATCCCTTGACATTCACCATCTCTTCCCTTATGCCTTCCGCCTGTGCATCATTAAGGTCAGCATAATTGAAGTCCTTGTTGCCTGTCTCCCATTCACCCTTGTTTATATATGTTGTGATGTTTTCAGAGATATATCTGTAAAAGAGCATCCCCAAGATGTAGGATTTGAAATCCCATCCATCCACGGAGCCTCTCATCTCATCTGCTATTGCCCAGATGGTTCGGTGGAGTTCTGCACGCTCCACTTCCTTTTTATTGTCTGTCATAAAGTTGATTATCTTGCCTTTACAGAGTAAAGGTATGAAATAATCACCAAATAGGCAAAATAGTGGCCCTTTATAAGTTCAAATATAAGTTTAAATATCATTTGGACTGCAGGAGGCACTCCAGGTCACGCTGAAAGCTTTGCCACAAGTGAAGGATGCCGGATTGGGTATCAAAAAGAAACCTTGACATCACGGCGGAGCATCCTTTTGCCGGCGGCAGTTACACAAATGGGGAATATGAAGTCTGCGGCGTCATTCCTGATCTCCCTGCTGTCCGTCCTCGGCCAGACCTACGCCGCCGCAACCCGCAACCCCGTCAAGACCCTCGGTCAGGTTTGAGTTAGCAGTTCATCGCGCCGCAGCAGTGGATAACCTGCCCGGAGACATAGCCCGAAAGGTCGCTGGCAAGGAACACCGCCACGTTGGCAACGTCCTCAGGTGTGCCACCGCGGCGAAGCGGAATCTGCTTTACCCAAGCGTCGCGCACTTCCTCTGAAAGGGCGTTGGTCATGTCCGAGACGATGAATCCCGGGGCGATGCAGTTGGCTCTGATTCCGCGCGGGCCCATTTCCTTGGCAATGGATTTGGCCAGACCGATGAGACCGGCTTTGGATGCGGAGTAGTTGCACTGGCCGGCATTGCCTGAGACTCCAACGACAGAGGACATGTTGATGATGCTTCCTCCTCTCTGGCGGGCCATGATCGGAGTGATGGCGTGGATGAAGTTGAACGCTGACTTAAGGTTCACGTTGAGGACAGCGTCCCACTGCGCCTCGGTCATCCTGAGCATGAGTCCGTCCTTGGTAATGCCGGCGTTGTTCACAAGGATGTCAATCCTTCCGAAGTCAGCAAGAATCTGGTTCACGACGTTGTGAGTCTCCTCGAAATTGGCTGCGTTGGAGGCGTAGGCCTTTACCTTGTGGCCGAAAGCCTCGATGTCCTTAACGGTCTGCTCTCCGGCTTCATTGATCACAAGATCAGTGAAAGCCACGTCAGCTCCCTCGGAAGCGAACTTCATGGCGATTGCCTTACCGATTCCTCTTGCGGCGCCCGTGATGAGGGCTACCTTTCCGTCTAAAAGTCCCATAATATTCAGTTAAATAAATTAAAATCTCCAGTCGGCGCTCCGCCATGTTCAGATGGTTTTGGCGCAGGGTGTATGCCGCAAACTTTAGACCACAGACGAAGCCTCGGTCATATTCATTTTCCGGCAAACAACCGCAAAAGTAAGCTATCTTCCCACGATGAGCAAATCTTTAGGCCGCAATTTGGTGAAAGAAAGGAAGAAGTGGCGAAAGCCACGAATAAAATGGCTATCTTTGCCGGGACGGAACAATGAATGTTCCTAAAACTGAATAGAATGTATGTCCATCTCATAAAGATGGATGCGGAACAATAGATTTTTGACACCGATGAGTGAGATACGCAACCCTCAGCTCTGGGAAAGCGGAGAGCTGAAAATAGAATGGGTAAGGCATCACATGCCACTGCTTGAAGGTCTGGAGAAGGAATTTAAGGAGACAAAGCCGTTCAAAGGGCTGAAAGTAGCCCTATCCGTACACCTGGAGGCCAAGACGGCCCATCTCTGCGAGGTTCTCTCCGAAGGCGGCGCCGAGATGTACGTCACGGGAAGCAACCCTCTATCCACCCAGGATGACGTCGCGGCGGCGCTCGCGCACGAAGGTCTGAACGTCTTCGCGGTCCACGGAGCGACTCCCGAGGAATATGAGCACGGCATCAGACGGGTTCTCGAATGCGGCCCTAACATCATCATCGATGATGGCGGAGACCTTGTGACAATGATCCACGAGGACTACCCACATCTCATTCCGAACATCATCGGCGGCTGCGAGGAGACCACCACCGGAATCCTCCGGCTTGAGACGATGAACCGTGAAAAGAGGCTGAGATTCCCGATGATGCTTGTCAACAACGCGGCCTGCAAACATTTCTTCGACAACCGCTACGGCACGGGCCAGTCTGTCTGGGACGGCATCAACAGGACAACCAACCTGATCGTGGCCGGGAAATATGTAGTGGTCGCAGGCTACGGATGGTGCGGCAAGGGCGTGGCGATGAGAGCCAAGGGACTCGGCGCGAAAGTGATTGTCACAGAGGTGGATCCTATCAAGGCGATGGAGGCCGTGATGGACGGATTCCAGGTTATGGGCATGGCCCAGGCCGCCGCAGAAGGCGACATATTCGTGACTGTTACCGGCTGCGACGATGTCATCACCAAGGAGCATTTCCTCGCGATGAAGGACGGAGCGATCTGCTGCAACGCCGGGCATTTCGACTGCGAGGTGAACGTCGCCCAGCTTAAGGAACTCGCTGTGGGAGAGAAACCTGCGAGGCAGAATATTCAGGAGTACACCCTCCCTGGCGGTCGCAGGATCTACATCATCGCCGAAGGAAGGCTTGTGAACCTCGCCGCGGGAGACGGCCATCCTGCCGAGATCATGGACATGTCGTTCGCCATCCAGGCTCTCAGCGCCAAGTACTTGGCCGACAACAGGATGGTACTGGCGAGGGTACCGGGTGAGATGCTTCACTGCGTCCCTGAGTCAATCGACCGCGAGGTGGCCTTCAGGAAGCTGAAGGACTGGGGCATAACGATCGACACCCTGACCCCGGAGCAGCACAGGTACCTTTACGGAGAATAACCGCTGAGGAATATTCCCGAAAAATCATTGATTATCCTTAATGCTTTAATAATAGAGTAACACACTATGAGACTTATTCCGATCTACACCTGGACAAAAGGCATCCGGAACTTTGACCATAGAAGGAAACAGTTTTCCAAGCAGCCTTGGGCGCAGGGAGTGCTTCTGCTCTGCTGCGTGGTGGTGGCGATGCTTCTGGCCAACCTTCCATTCACCAAAGAGTTCTACCACAACGTTCTGGAGACCGACATCTCCCTAAGGTTCCAAAGCCCTGGCGGAGAGAGCATTCTGTTCCCTAACGGAATGACCGTCGAGAAGTTCATCAACGACATCCTGATGACGGTCTTCTTCTTCACTGTTGGCCTTGAGATCAGGCGGGAGATGAAGAACGGAGAACTGTCCAGTGTGAAGAAAGCGATGATGCCGGTGATCGCCGCGTTCGGTGGCGTCGTGGCTCCGGCCTTGATCTTCGCAGCCGTCAACCACGGTTCCGCCGCCGCTTCAGGTTGGGGAATCCCTACCGCCACGGACATCGCCTTCGCGGTCGGCATCCTGTCCATTCTGGGCGACCGTGTGCCGGTGTCGCTGAAAGTGTTCCTGACGGCGCTCGCCATCGCCGACGACTTGATAGCCATTCTTGTCGTGGCCTTGTTCTACGGCGGCACCATCAACTTCGGACTGCTGAGCATCGCCTTTGTGCTGATAGCCGGAGTGCTGCTGATGAACAAGTTAGGCGAGAAGCGCGGCTGGTTCTACCTTGTCCCGGCCATCGCGATCTGGTCGTTGTTCTACTATGCCGGCATCCATTCCACGATGTCCGGTGTCGTGATGGCGTTCCTTGTGCCGATGACCCCGAGATTCAGCGAGGCCTACTTCAACAGAAAGCGCCGCCAGTACATCCGAAGGCTCAATGAATATAACAGCATAGAATCCACCTCCTCCGAGTTCCCTAACGGCCCGCAGAGGCATTGCCTGAGACGCCTGTCGGCCATCTCAAGGGACTCAATGGGCATGAGCTACCGCCTTGAGCACGCCCTCGGCCCTTGGGTAAACTTCCTGATCATGCCGATCTTCGCACTTGCCAACGCCGGTGTTGAGATTCCTGACGTGTCCTACTTCAACGTGTTCCATTTCGATCACATCCGCGTTTTTTATATTCTTTGCTGA
>OLRH01001544.1_pt1 | contig 11955 bp, 8 predicted proteins | sample 1672321 | NCBI WGS metagenome assembly OLRH01 (sample SAMEA3136671, study PRJEB25190) | human gut metagenome | reverse complement strand
GAACTGCGGCAGGATTCCAACACCAAACTGCAAATTTTTGATATCGACCATGTCATCCACGAGCTTTCGCAGGGCAGGGGCTGAAGGATAAAAAGATCTTCGCACTGGATATGGGTGCACTGGTAGCAGGTGCCAAGTATCGGGGCGAATTTGAAGAGCGTCTGAAGGCAGTGCTGGAGGATGTGAAGAAGAGCGAAGGACAGATCATTCTGTTTATTGATGAGCTGCATACCATCGTCGGTGCGGGTAAAACAGACGGTGCACTGGATGCCGGCAACATGTTGAAGCCTATGTTGGCGAGAGGCGAGCTGCATTGTATCGGTGCAACGACACTGGATGAATACCGCAAATATATTGAAAAGGATGCTGCTCTGGAACGTCGTTTCCAGCCGGTGCAGGTGGATGAGCCTACCGTTGAGGATACCATTTCCATTCTGCGTGGCTTAAAGGATCGTTATGAGGTGTATCACGGCGTAAAGATTCTGGATAATGCATTGGTAAGTGCCGCCGTTTTGTCCAACCGTTATATTTCTGACCGGTTTTTGCCGGATAAAGCGATCGACCTGGTGGATGAAGCGTGCGCACTGATCAAGACCGAGATGGACTCCATGCCTGCGGAGCTGGACGAGCTGCGCCGTAAGGTCATGCAGATGGAAATTGAGGAGGCTGCGCTGAAAAAAGAAGACGACACCCTGAGCAAGGAGCGTCTGGAAGCACTTCAGAAGGAGCTTGCGGAGTTAAAGTCCGAGTACAACAATCGCAAAGCGCAGTGGGATAACGAGAAGAAGAGCGTAGAGAACCTTTCCAAGTTAAGAGAAGAGATCGAAGCGGTCAACAATGAAATTCAGATTGCACAGCGCGAAGGCGACCTGGAGAAAGCTGCAGAGCTTTCCTATGGCAAACTGCCGGATCTGAAAAAACAGCTGGAGCAGGAAGAAGAAAAAGTAAAGAAGGAAGACCTTTCCCTGGTTCACGAAGCGGTAACCGATGAAGAAATCGCCCGGATTATTTCCCGGTGGACAGGTATTCCGGTTGCAAAGCTGACAGAAAGTGAGCGGAATAAGACGCTGCATCTGGATGACGAATTGCATAAGAGAGTCATCGGTCAGGATGAAGCGGTAACGAAGGTGACGGATGCCATTATCCGTTCCAAAGCGGGTATCAAGGATCCGACCAAGCCCATCGGTTCGTTCCTGTTCCTCGGACCTACCGGTGTCGGTAAGACGGAGCTTGCAAAAGCGCTTGCGGCGTCCCTGTTTGATGACGAGAACAACATGGTCCGGATCGATATGAGTGAGTACATGGAGAAATACTCTGTGTCCCGTCTGATCGGAGCGCCTCCCGGATACGTTGGCTATGAAGAAGGCGGTCAGCTGACAGAAGCAGTCCGCAGAAAGCCCTACTCAGTTGTCCTGTTCGATGAAATTGAAAAGGCACATCCGGATGTCTTCAATGTTTTGCTGCAGGTGCTGGATGACGGCCGGATTACGGATTCCCAGGGCAGGACCGTGGACTTTAAGAACACGATTCTGATCATGACCTCGAATATCGGCGCGAACTATCTGCTGGATGGCATCGATGCGGACGGCACGATTAAGCCGGAAGCAGAAGAGCTGGTAACGAAGGATCTGCGCGGTCACTTCCGTCCGGAGTTTCTGAACCGTCTGGATGAGATCATCCTGTTCAAGCCTCTGACGAAGGATAACATCAGCGGTATTATCAATCTGATTGTCGCAGACTTGAATCATCGTCTGGAAGATAAGCAGCTTTCGATCGAACTCAGCCCGGCTGCGGAGCAGTTCATTGTAGACAACGCATATGATCCGATTTATGGCGCGCGTCCGTTGAAGCGTTATATCCAGAAATATGTGGAAACGCTGTCTGCAAAGCTGATCCTGGCAGATCAGGTACAGATGGGTGACACGATCCTGATCGCAGTGGAAAACGGCGAGCTGGTCGCAAAGAAAAAGCAGCATAGCGTTTAAAGCTGCAGACTGTAGAAGCACTCGGCGGGAGGAGGTTTCTCCTGCCGGGTGCTTTTTTTCTTTACAAAATCAACTCCTGCGAGTATTGTGATAGATACGGGTCGAAAAACGGCCTGAAAAAGCGCATATTGATGCAGATTCTGTGGATAGAAAGGCTTTTACAGGGGAATGGAGAGAGAAAAGAGAACAAAAGCAATAGAAATGACAACAGGTTCGATCTGGAAGGACCTGTTTTTCCTGAGCTGCCCGCTGGTATTTTCCCAGGTGCTGGAAGTGCTGTTTAATATGAGTGACGTAGCGGTGGTAGGGCGATTTTCGGATTACCGGGCACTGGGTGCAGTTGGTTCGACAACGCTTCTGGTCACGCTGTTTACCGGCTTCCTGATCGGAATGGGCTGCGGTGTTAATGTGCGGATGGCGCATGAGCTGGGTGCAAGGCGCAGGGAATCCGTGATCAAAACCGTGCATTCCGCCTTTGTGATCTGTCTGATCGTCGGTCTGCTTGTGGGTGCAGCCTGTTTTTTCTTTGCAGAGGGACTGCTTGGAATTCTGCATACCAAAGAAGAGCTGATGGACAGTGCTGTTTTGTATCTGAAAATTTATGCACTGGGCATGCCGGGTATGGCACTGTATAACTGCGGCAACGGTATTCTGAGCGCCACCGGAGATACGAAGCGTCCGCTGGTATATCTGTCCATTGCAGGAATTGTAAACGTTATTCTAAATCTGTTTTTTGTTATCGTGTGCCATATGGCAGCAGAGGGCGTGGCCATCGCCAGTGTGATCGGACAGTATTTATCTGCACTTCTGATCGTGATTCATCTGCTGCGACGGACGGACGACTGTGGGCTGCACCCTTCGAAGCTCAGACTGGATCCGGCCTGCGGAAAAGCGATTCTGGTGCTTGGCATACCCACCGGTATCCAGAATGCCATCTTTGCTATCGCGAACCTTTTTGTGCAGTCCGGCGTCAATTCCTTTGATGCGGTGATGGTGTCCGGAAATGCAGCTGCAGCAAATGCGGACACGCTGATTTTTAATATTATGGCGGCGTTTTATACCGGCTGTTCCAGCTTTATCGGACAGAACTGGGGAGCTGGCAACCGGGAACGGATGAAAAAGAGCTATCTCGTCGGGCTGACCTATTCCTTTGCGGCAGGTGCGATCTTTGGCGGACTCCTGCTGATTTTCGGACGACAGTTTCTGTCGCTGTTTGCGACGGAGCCTGCTGTAATCGATGCCGGAATGCAGCGTGTGAAGATCATGGGATTTTCTTATATGATCAGTGCGTTTATGGACTGCAGCATCGCAGCCTCCCGAGGAATCGGAAAGAGCATTGTGCCGATGCTCATCGTTATTTTAGGCTCCTGCGTGTTCCGGGTGATCTGGGTGTATACCATTTTTGTATGGATTCATACGATTCCGGCGCTGTACTCTCTCTACTTTTTCTCCTGGGCGATTACATCTGTGGCGGAGGTGCTCTATTTCAGGCACAGCTTTCGGCAGCTGGAATTTCAGAGCTGAGTCCGGGGACGAGAACCGTCAAAATCCGGCAGCTCTTCTGCAGACAGATAAGGTTTTGGCGCTGCTGCGCCGTCCTTTCTGAATGATAGAGGGCTTCTGCTGCATAGATTAAAAAGAAGGAACCGGAAAAGGCGGTTTTCCATGGAACATCTGGAACATAAAAAAGAGAAACGAAATGAAAGGGCAGCAATTCAACTGGGACTTTTTCTGGTTGGATTGCTGCTTTTTGGAACTGTTGCGGGAGGGCAGCTGACAGGGGAGGAAAAAAACGGGAAGGAAAAGGCGGCAATACAGACTTCTGGCGTCGTATCCGATGCAGTAGAGCCCAAAAAGATCGCCCTTACCTTTGATGACGGCCCGCATCCGGTCTATACGAAAATACTTTTGGACGGCCTGGCAGAGCGGGGCGCAAAAGCCAGTTTTTTTGTTACAGGGGAGAATGCAGAAAAATATCCGGAGCTGATTTTGCGTATGCAGAAGGAGGGACATCTGATCGGCAACCACACCTATAGTCATATTCAGCTGACAAGCAATAACCGGGAAGCCTTTCGACAGGAGCTGATCTCCACGAATGAGGTATTGAAGGAGATAACAGGAGCGGAAACCATTTTTGTCCGTCCGCCCTATGGAAGCTGGGACAAAGGCTTCGAACAGGAGCTGAATATGTTCCCGGTGCTGTGGACGATCGATCCCCTGGACTGGTGCAGTCAAAGCAGCACCAATGTTGAAAAGCGAATCTTGTCCAAAGCGCGGGAAAATGCGATTATCCTGCTGCATGATGAATATGCTTCCAGTATTGAGGCGGCACTTTTTATTGTGGATGAGCTGCAAAGCCAAGGCTATGTCTTTGTGACAGTCGAAGAAATAATGCTGGTATCCTGAAATCCACAGTTGTATGAAATTCGCAGTTGGATAAAATCCAACAGTTGGATGAAATCCAACATGTACAGCAGGGAAAATAGTTGTTATAATCAAATATGGAAGCTTTTGCACCGACCTTGATGCCTGCGGATTGTTCCGTGCTGCGCACTCCAACAATCCTACTTCGTAATCCATGGTCAGGTTTAGAACGAAAGGAAACAGATTGGTAACTGTTCAGTAGGTCTGCGCATTTACTGCGCTGACCGTAAGAAAACTTAGGCTAGAAGGCAAAAATCCTATCGGCATAGCCGATTTGGAATGGATTTTTGCGTGTAACTGTGAGGGTACTGAACAGTTACACAGATTGAAAAATGAAATGTTTCAATCACGAGATTTGTGTCTGCGCGCACTTGACACAAACTCGACATGCGAAAAAAGCGTGCGCAGAAATGAGTGGAAAGAATGCAATACACCTATACAGAGCTGGCAGTGTATCTGCTGCTGTACAGCTTTATCGGATGGGCACTGGAGGTTGCCTTTTTTGCAGTAAAAGAAAGAAGATTTTGCAACCGCGGATTTTTCAGTCTGCCCCTTTGTCCGGAATACGGCATAATGATGGATATTCTGATCCTTTTGCTGCCGGAGCAGGGGACAAAATGGCTGCTGCAGTTTCTGACCACCTGGATGGTCGTGTCCGTTGTGGAATATTTTTCCGGAGGGATCGCAGCCAAAATCTGGAAAAAGCATTTGTGGAATTACGAGGATGTGACACTGTTTGGCGGGAAGAAAAAGAGTGTGCTCCTTTCGCTGATCAAGGCAGCAGTTGTGATGACGGCGGTGCTGCTTTTGCATCCTCCGGTCTTTATCCTGTTTTCGATGATTCCGACAATTGTGCTGCGGATCATAGACATAGTCGGCTTTGGGCTGATGGCTGCCGACCTGGTGTCGATTCTGATTGCAGTCAGGAAAAGCAGGAGCCTGACAGAGCTGAAGGAAACCCAGGGGAGACTTCTGCAGGAACAAAAGGAAGTCAAGCAAAAGCTCGGAGGCAAGATCTATCATGCAGTTTGGAAGCGGTTAAACCGTGCATACCCGGAGATGGAAGCTCTGGAGGAGGCAGATCGGGCAGAACGATATGTCTTTGCAAGAGGCGTCTGTGTGGATAAGCTGATCTGGGTATTTATGATCTGTGCATTTCTCGGAGATTTGATCGAAACGCTGTTCTGCAGGGTGACGGGAGGCGTATGGATGAGCCGGTCCAGCGTAATTTACGGCACCTTCAGTATTGTCTGGGGCTTCGGTGCGGTCATTCTGACAGTTGTATTGCAGCGGCTTGCCGGAAAAGAGGATCGTTATATTTTCCTGGCGGGCAGTGTGCTGGGCGGCGTATATGAATACCTGTGCAGCGTATTTACAGAGATTTTTCTCGGGACTACATTCTGGGATTACAGTGACATGCCCTTTAATATCGGCGGGAGAACCAACCTGCTGTATTGCATTTTCTGGGGGCTGTTATCCGTTGTCTGGGTAAAAATTTGTTATCCGACGATCAGCGGATGGATCGAAAAGCTGCCGCCCCTTGGAGCAAAAATTGCGACCTGGGCAGTTATCGTGCTGATGAGCTGCGATGCGGTGATTTCGGCAGGCGCCATGGTACGCTATGTGGAACGACAGGACAGCGCGGCGGTGCAGGAGAGCAGTGCGGACGCAGGGAATGCCGCAGGCGTAGAACACGCCGCAAAGGAGGAAAGCGTCGCGGACGCAGGGAATGCCGCGGGCACGGAAAACACCACAGGAACCGTGCGGGCGGAAAAGAAGAGCGTGATCGACACATTCTTTGACATCAATTACCCTGACGAGCGGATTGAGAAGGTGTGGCCGAACATGAAAGTGGAGGTGCAGTAAGGGGACATGGATCTTTTCGATTATATGAGACAGACCAATCAGGAAAAGGAAGCGCCGCTGGCGGCAAGGCTGCGGCCCTGGACGCTGGATGAGGTAGTCGGGCAGCAGCACATTATCGGAAAGGACAAGCTTTTGTACCGTGCGATTCAGGCGGACAAGCTTTCCTCCATCATTTTTTACGGACCGCCCGGAACGGGCAAAACGACTCTTGCGAGGGTGATCGCGAATACGACCAGCGCGGAGTTTATGCAGATCAATGCAACTGTGGCAGGCAAAAAGGATATGGAAGAGGTTGTCGCAAAGGCAAAGGACAACCGTGGAATGTTTGGAAAAAAGACGATCCTGTTCATTGATGAGATCCATCGGTTCAACAAGAGTCAGCAGGACTATCTGCTTCCCTTTGTGGAGGATGGAACCCTGATCCTGATCGGTGCGACGACGGAAAATCCGTATTTTGAGGTAAACGGAGCGCTACTGTCCCGTTCGGTTATTTTTGAGCTCAAGCCGCTTTCAAAGGAAGATATCGAAGAACTGATCCGACGGGCAGTCTATGATCAGAGAGGAATGGGTGCCTATCAGGCACAGATAGAGCCGGATGCGCTGGAGTTTCTGGCGGATATTGCAGGCGGAGATGCACGTGCGGCATTGAATGCAGTAGAGCTTGGCGTAATGACGACACAGCGCTCAGAGGATGGAAAAATCCATCTGACCCTGGAGGTTGCCCAGGAATGTATTCAAAAACGTGCAGTAAAATACGACAAAACAGGCGATAATCATTACGATACGATTTCGGCATTTATCAAGAGTATGCGGGGCTCCGATCCGGATGCGGCGGTTTATTATCTGGCGCGGATGCTGTATGCCGGGGAAAGCGTGACATTTATCGCCCGCAGGATGATGATCTGTGCGTCGGAGGATGTTGGCAATGCAGATCCGACAGCGCTGCAGGTAGCGGTTTCTGCATCCCTGGCAGCAGAGCGGGTGGGCATGCCGGAGGCGCAGATTATTCTGGCACAGGCGGCGGCCTACATTGCATGCGCGCCGAAAAGCAACGCAGCGGTCAACGCCATTGCGTCTGCAATGAAGACGGTGGAAGAAACCGGAAATCTGGCGATTCCGGTGCATTTGCAGGATGCCCATTATAAAGGAGCAGCAAAATTGGGACACGGAAAAGATTATAAATATGCACACGATTATCCAAACCACTATGTCAGACAGCAGTATTTACCTTATGAGCTGTCCGGAAGAGAGTTTTATCAGCCCGGTGGGATGGGATATGAAGTAAAAATCAAAGAGCACATGCAGCGGATACGCAGGGAAGCGGCTAAGACAGAACAAAAGCCGCAGGATGGAGAAGAGCAATGAAACAGATACCAAAGCGGGTCATGATCGTGTCCTTTGATGCGGTCGGAGCAAAGGACCTGGAATATTTACAGACCCTGCCGAATTTTCAGCGTTTTTTTGAACAGGCGGCGCTGTGCAGCCATGTAAACAGTGTGTGTCCGTCCCTGACCTATCCGGCCCATACATCCATTGTGACAGGGCGGATGCCGAAAAATCACGGGATTGTGAACAACACAAAAATCCAGCCCAACCGGAAGGATCCGGACTGGCTTTATCATCGCAAATGGATCCGCAGCACGACGCTTTATGACGAAGCGAAGAAAAAGGGAATGACGACGGCCGGGCTTTTGTGGCCTGTTGCAGCAGGCAGCAGGATGGACTACTATGTGCCGGAGATTATGGTGACACGCAAATGGCAAAATCAGATCCTGATGAATGCGACGAACGGTCCGTTGTTTTATCAGCTGGATCTGAACAAACGCTTCGGACAGTTGCGAAACGGGATCGCACAGCCTCAGCTGGACAATTTTATTCAGGCATGCGCGCTGGATACGATCTACAAATACAATCCGCAGCTGTTTTTGCTGCATCTGACGGATGTGGATGCGAACAGACATCTCTATGGCGTGGAGAGTAAGGAGGCAAAAGAAGCTCTTAAGCGCCACGATAAGCGTCTGGGCGAGATTGTAAGGGCACTGGAGGAAACCGGAGAGATGGAGAGCACGACGGTCGTGCTTCTGGGGGATCATTATCAGAAGGATGTGGACAAGGTTGCCTTCGTCAATCATGCACTGTGGAAAGCCGGCTTGCTGACGGTCCGTAACGGCAGGATCAAAAGCTGGAAGGCCTATGCAAAAAACTGTGACGGAAGCTGCTATATCTATCTGCATCCGTCTGTAGAAAACAATGCAGAAGTGCAAAAGCGTACAAGAAAAGTGCTGGAGACGCTGAAAGGACGGGAGGATTTTGGAATCGAAAGGATTCTGACCCGGGAAGAGGCAGCAAATATGGGCGCAGACGAAAACTGCTTTCTGATGCTGGAAGCAAAGGAAGGATGGTTTTTTCTGAACGAATGGGAACAGCTGACGGCAGCAGAAAAAGACTGCGCACATGGCATGAAGGGGACCCACGGGTATCTGCCGGGTGAGGCAGACTATCAGACCTTTTTTGCAATGTCGGGATGCAGTGTAAGAGCTGGTGCCAGGGTAGAAAAAAATATCGCGCTCTGGGATGAGGGCGCGACATTGGCAGCACTTTTGGAGATAGATCTCGGAAAAACAGATGGCAGTGTGATCCGGGAGATGCTGCAATAACATACTTTAAAACAGGGCGGTTGTCAGATACTGATAAATCTCCCTGTTATTTTTTTGCCAGTTTTCGCAAATGGAAATTGCGAGCTCTTCTGTAGGAACCGTAAGGCGGATGGTCACCAGGTTGACGTCCTTATCCACTGCAGTCAGCTCTGTTTCGAATTCCCCGTTGACAGCCTTATAGTAGTTGCTCTGGATCGAAGATTCGTTGCGCATTTCCAGTTCATTTTTTTTAAGATATTCGCCGATGTCTGTCTTGATCGCGTCACTGATGCGGTTCTCAAAATAGGAAAGGGTATTGCGGCCCTCATCTGTGATCTGCAGATGGGTTCGGTTGACCAGTGTTTTGGCAGTGATCAGCCCGGCCTGCGCCAGCTCATTGATAACCTGCTGCAGTGTCAGGTAATTGGTGTATTCTTTTTCCAGAATGAGATCGCTGACCTGCGCCATTGTGAGTGGAAAGGATACCTTGTTGAGCAGATAAAGAACGATCAGTTTATAGAGTGTAAGAGGTTCCTGGTTCATAATTATCCCCTTGTCTGAGATTTCGTTGTTTCATAAGGGCATGCAGCCCGTTTAAGACGTTTCGTTTCGAAAGACTCCACTGGGGCGCGATCAGGAGCTTGCGGGGACCGTCTCCGGTGACCCGGTGGAGGCAGATATCCGGAGAAAGTGCAGCGATACAGCTTGTCAGCAGATCGAGATATTCTTCCTGTGTCAGTACAGGAAGCTTTCCGGCTTCATAAAGCAGGGCAAGATCTGTTCCCTTTAAAATATGGAGAAGCTGCAGCTTGACACCAAAGGGATGCACCTGATTGACGGCACGGATACTTTCCAGCAGGTCAAGCCGGGTTTCCCCGGGGAGTCCGAGGATCAGATGGACGATAAAGGGAAGCCTTCTGGCATGGAGCTTTGCTGCAGCATCATAAAATACGGAGGTCGGATATCCCCGGCGGATCCTTGCTGCAGTGTGGTCATGAATGGACTGCAGACCAAGCTCGATCCAGATAAACCGGTCAGGATACAGTAACCGGAGGCGGTCAAGTCCCTCCAGAATGATATCGGAAAGACAATCCGGGCGCGTCGCAATGGAAATGCCTGCGACCTCCGGGGAGGAAAGTGCTTCTTCATAACAGGAAAGCAGTCTGTCCGGATCACCATAAGTGTTGGTATATGCCTGAAAATAGGCGATCAGAGACGGTTTGCCGGGTTCCGGTATCCATTTGGAGGACAGAAGTGACTTTGCCTGAGTTAACTGGTCTGTTACAGAAAGCTGCCGGAAAGCAGCAAAATCGCCGCTTCCGCCTGCAGAGCAGAAAATGCAGCCTCTTGTATCGAGGGTGCCATCCCGGTTGGGACAGGTACAGCCGATATCAAGCGCAGCCTTGTAAAGCTTTCGTCCGTATGTATTTTTACACCAGGCGTCCAGCGAATAGTAGGGCTTCTGGTGCCAGAGATCAACGGATGTTTTTCTTGACTGCATCTGCAACAACGTCCGCAACTCTGGGATCGAATGCTTCTGGCATGATATTGTTTTCGTTTAATTCTTCGTCAGAAACGAGGGCTGCGATGGCATTAGCGGCAGCCAGCTTCATTTTATCGGTGATCTGTTTTGCATGTCCTTCCAGAGCACCGCGGAAGATGCCGGGGAATGCGACAACGTTGTTGACCTGGTTCGGGAAATCGCTGCGTCCGGTGCCGACAACGCGTGCCCCTGCTTTTTTTGCGAGATCAGGCATGATCTCAGGAACGGGGTTAGCCATTGCAAACAGAATAGCATCGGAATTCATGGAAGCCACCATCTCTTCCGTCACAATACCTGGAGCGGAAACGCCGACGAAAATATCAGCACCCTTTAAAGCATCTGCAAGGGAACCGGTTTCGTGAGCCAGATTGGTGCGTTTTACCATCTTTTCCTGCATCCAGTTTAAGCCCTCTGCGCCATCGCAGAGAATGCCGGATTTATCGCACATAATGATATTAGAAAAGCCGTAGGTCAGCAGCAGGCGGGTGATGGCAACTCCTGCGCTTCCTGCGCCGTTTACAACAACGCGGCAGTCTTCCTTTTTCTTACCGACTACCTTTAAGGCATTGATGATGCCGGCGAGTACAACAATAGCAGTTCCGTGCTGGTCATCGTGGAAAACAGGGATATCCAGAGTCTCTTTTAAGCGCTCTTCGATTTCGAAGCAGCGAGGTGCACTGATATCTTCCAGATTGATGCCGCCAAAAGCGGGAGCAAGCCAGGTAACAGCTTTGATGATCTCTTCCGTGTCCTGAGTATCCAGGCAGATGGGAACTGCGTTGACACCGCCGAATTCTTTAAATAAGACAGCCTTGCCTTCCATAACGGGCATAGCGGCCTTCGGACCGATATTGCCGAGGCCCAGTACGGCGGAACCGTCGGAAACAACAGCTACAGTGTTTGCTTTCATCGTATAGGTGTAAGCGGCAGCCGGGTCTTTTGCAATGACCTTACAAGGCTCCGCAACGCCGGGAGTATAGACAAGTGCAAGGTCTTCACGGGTGCGGACGGGTGTTTTGGAAACGGTTTCAAGCTTTCCCTGCAGCTTCTCATGCAGTTCCAGCGCTTTTTCCTGATTTGTCATTTGATTTGCCTGCTTTCTTTTTATTTAATAAGGAATGATGATGTCGGGGCATACGCGCCATTCGTAGCTCTCTGTATATCATCATATCTGATTTATTTGAGTGAATCAAGGAAAAAATCTTCCTATTCTGTTTTGAGTGTGATACAATGAGCGAAACAGAAGGAGACGTTTGACTTGTGTCTCCGATGTGTAATAAAATTCACCAAAATGACAGGCACTTTTGATTTCTGACAAAAGACCGCTGTTTCCCGGATCGGGATGTTCTGGCGCATTTCAAAAAGATCGTTTCATGTAGAATTCCGTATGAAAATCAGGGACGAATCACGATGGCAGTAAAGGGAGTAAAGATTGAAAAATAAAAATTTTCAATCGCGAGATTTGTGTCTGCGCGCACTTGACACAAACTCGACATGCGCA
>OLRH01001536.1_pt1 | contig 11992 bp, 8 predicted proteins | sample 1672321 | NCBI WGS metagenome assembly OLRH01 (sample SAMEA3136671, study PRJEB25190) | human gut metagenome | reverse complement strand
AGCCGAAATAAAGCCGGTTGGCAAATAACAAGAAGCCGGATGCTGCTGCATCCGGCTTCTTGGCGTATTTAAGAGGTGGAGAGCGCCGTCGTGGCATTGGCATAGGCGAGGCAACCCTCTTCATAATAGTAGTCTGCGTAGTCACTGCTCTCGTCGTTATCGTGAGGCGCACCGTCGTCCTCAATCCAGCACAATAGCGTCCGGCCGTCAAAATAGAGCCGCAGCTCGCGCCAGCCGTCATAGCCCTCCCGCTCGACGAAGACGAAGAAGGGCGCGCCGCCGTCGCCGCTGAAATGGTAGTGCTCCGTCCAGGACTTCGGCGTGACGGCGTCGGAGTCCTCCATGTGATAGGAGGCCACGCTGACGATCCCGCCGTTCCGAAGATAGACGGTGGCCGCGTCGCCGAAGGGCCGGGCCTCCAGGTTCACGTCGAAGACGATGCTCTGGTACTGCGCCCGGATAGCCTCGATCTTGGCGTCGAGGTCATCGGAGGCGGCCTCCCGGGGCGGCTCTGTCACCGCCGGCTGGCGGCGGCGTGGTGATGCCGTGCGGACACGTATCAGATTTATATACTCTACAGGGCTCATATGCATACATCCGGAAAAATCCTGCGAAAATGGGACTCGCTCAGATGACAGTTTGCAGACAACTGCTCTATCTTTATATTCTCTCTGTAATGATCTGAAATATAATCCAGTGTATCTGAAATGATCCGCATACTCCTGCTCTGCTCTTCATAAAGCATTTCCTGCTCCGGCGTCCTGTTCAGCCGGGCAATCCGCACCAGCAAAGCCATAAGAAGCCCTGATGCCTCCTGAATATAAAACTCATCTTCTCTGCGCATGATATCCATAATTCTAATAATACATTCAGCTATAAACGGTTCCTCTTCCTCGTTCATCAACAATGCCCCGGAATTGATCCTTCGCAGCATTTTCTCAGCCTGCACAGCACTCTCACAATTCTTTCGCAAAAATCCCTCAACATCCACAAACAGATACTCCCATTTACAGATCGTATTTCCCATGCTGTTTGTTGTATGAGGAAACCGTTCCGGGATCACAGTAAACTGTCGCCCTGTAAACTTCCTTTTCTCCTCTCCCAGAGTCAGGATTCCCTCTCCATAATAGCAAAAACCAATCTCCATAAAATTATGAAAATGAAGCTCCTCTATACCGGTTCCATAATTCTGCACCCAGCGCTCTCCCAGAAGAGGAAGGATAGGACTTCCTGCAGGCATGTAATAATAGCGTAATTCTATTTTAGGTTTCTTTTTTTTCATTATTTAATTCTTGTCTCCAATTACATTTCATCGCTTTATCTCTTTAGAGCAGATTGTATCATTTTTGCAGATTTTCTAAAACCCCTGCATCGCTTTTCATAAATTAATTTATTGTTTCAGATAATCTAAGAACTGAAAATGATTCTTTTTTTACATGATATGTAAATATGTCACCCTGCAATAAAAAAACATTTTCTAAAGGTTTTATGCTGTCTGGATTTTCAAATGAATTTTCAGCATTTCTTTTATAACCACTCATCAAATATTCCTGACAAATATTATATTTTTTCTGTTCATTAATTGGTATAGTCAAAGTGGTACTTTTTCTTGAAAGATTAACAATTTTAATGATCATATCCTGCGTTTTATTTTCCATACTTACCGAACAATACAATGGTTCTACAACCACATGAGAAATTTCTGCATCAAACTGAAATACGTCATTAACATAAACTGTAATTTTGCTTCCGAAAACCTGTATTTCTACCCTGTATTCTTTATTATTTTCAAAAAAACACGGAGCCTGAGTTAATGTACTGGTCTTTCCATGAATCATTTCATCCAGAGTATTGTTAGCTCTATTCCAGCCTCCTATTGACAATAGCAATTGATTCTCTTCATCTTTTTTTCCAAAAATAACAGTAAATCCCTCTCCATCTTCTGAAATCTGTGTAGCAGTAAAAGTAATTTTATAATCAGAGTTATCAGTTGTGCCCAGCGAAACTCTTTCGTTTTTCTTAATTTCACATTGATCCCTCGAAAATATAATCTGATTTTTTTTATTTTGAATGCATATGTCTGTATATATCACATGTGCCGAATTACTTCCCAGGATTACTTCTCCACATACATTTCTTTCCTGACTCCAGTCTTCCGATTTCATATTAGTCTCGATTTCACAGGAAATCTGTCTGTCACCCTGGTGATTCATAAACAATTTCTGAACATAATAATTAGCAGTCAGAAACATTCTGTAATTATCGAACCATATCATATTTGCCTGATTCCAATTTATATAATCTACGTTACAAAAAAGAGGTGCATAACATGCCATCTTTACTTTATCTGCATTTCGCTCCAGACCTATCATGTAAGAAGCTTCAGTCAGAGCATTAAACCATGTATTTCCTTTAGATGCATACTCTCCCAAAAATACTAACGGCATTTCTGTTTTGTAATTGTCGTATCTATGATGATTGGCTATAAACCATTCCGGTGACTGATAATAGTGTTCATCCACAAGATCTGCTTTTTCTTTTCCTGCCCAGAACCAGCCATTTTCAAAATCTCCACCTGCTGCGAAGGGACCTGATGAACAAATTACTTTTATTTCTGGATATTTTTTTCGAACAGCTTTTTGTATAATTGCAAATCTTTCAAAAAAGGCATTTCCCTGTTCTTCATTTCCAATCCCTAAATATTCCATTTTAAATGAAGCAGGATGCCCCATTTCAGCACGAACTGCTCCCCATTGGCTATCCGTATCTCCATTAGCAAATTCAATCAAATCCAGAGCTTCATCAACCCATTCCTGCATATTCTCCAATGGTACTGCATTCTGTGTATGCGGATCAAAACCTGCCGGAATTACCGGTACTGGTTTTGCTCCTATTTTTTCACTAAAAATAAAATACTCATAATAGCCCAGACCTAAAGTCTGATGACAATGCCAGTTTGAACTCCTCGCAGGGCGTTTTTCTAACGAACCTATCGTATTTTTCCAACGATACATAGAATTTCTGTCCTGTGAGTTCAAAGAACCACAATGAACCAAACAGCCTCCCGGAAATCGAAAAAAAGCTGGTTTCAATTCTGCAACAGCTTCTGTCAGATCTTTTCGAAATATGGTATTTTCTGCAGTTTCGTTTTCTCTGAAAAGCGAGACAAAATCAAGGCTAACACTTCCCGGTTCTACCAAAAGCAAAGCTAACCTTCCTGAAACATCAGTTATATTACATTCAAGCAAGACATCATACTTCTTCCAGCTATCAGTAATTTGCACAACTGCATCTCCATAACGTTCATTATTTTTACCACATAAAACAATTCTCAAAGCTGTATGTTTTGTACCTCTGGCATAACAAGAAAATCTGTACTTTTCATCTTCTACCAAATAGATTCCTCTATTATACCCTATATTTCGTACACCACAATTTTTTTCCCTGGTTTCTAGCCAAAGGTAATGTGGATTTATATAGTTTACAGAATTTGTTTCTTTTATTTCCAAATGAACATTTTCAGGAGCTCCGACTTTTTCCCATGCGGTTAATGGAGTATATACTTCATTATCCAAAGAAGAAAATTCAAAATCTCTGTTTTGAATCAATTCTCCATATAAGCCCCCATCAGCAGCATGGTTCAGATCCTCAAAAAAAACTCCAAACAAATCTTTTTTGTCTAGTCCTGCAGTAGAATTATCTATCTTTAATCTGCATCCAAATGTATGATTTTTTATTCTTTCATACTCCTCTATAGTAATTGGCAGAATTGTTCCATGCTTAAATCTGTAAGGAAAATAAAAATCCCCATCTTTCCGTTCAAAAATACCATCTTTTAATTTTTTTCCTTCAAAAGGAATATATCCCTGTATATCTTCTTGATTTCCATAATAATCCAGAAACAAATTCCAGTTTCCATCCTCAAGCTGCACTGCCGTAGGTGCCTCAAACTTTTCTTTTTCTAATCTCTCTGCAAATTTATCAAACGATGCCATTCTTTTATATGGTCCTGTTGCTTTATCTGCTTTTAGTAATATAATAGTTTCTAATATATTTTCACTTTTCAAAAACATATACCAGATTCCATTTTCTTCGTAAATTGCTGAATCAATATAATCCTTACCTTCTACAAAATACAAAGGTTCTGGTTTCGTAAAATGTAGAAAATCCTTTGTTCTTGAATAAAAAATCCCCTTATTTTTGTATCCGTTCTTTTTATATGTAGAAGACCAATGCAAAATATAACTGTCTTCTGATTCATCATATATGATATCTGGTGCCCACGCACATCCGTAATCTTCATCACAAACAGAAATAAGTTTCTGTTCTGACCAATTCACCAGATCTTCTGATTCCCACATAGAAAAAAATATACTTCCTTTCGATGCAACTTCTGTCCAAGAATTATGATATTTATCTTTAAAATTATATGCAAGGCCCAGATCCGTTCCTATTATATAGAACTTCCCATGTTCTTTTTCTCTTACAATCGTAAAATCTCTGGCACCTTTTTCTCCCTTGTCACACCACAGTACAGGAAGCCCTCCATTTACCTCTTCCCAATAATATCCATCTTTACTGATACTGAAATAGATTTGTTCTCCATCTGGTGTATCCTTCTGACGAAAATGTACAAATAAATATGCCTGCATTCGTTTCCCTCCTGTTTATAAAAGCGCTGCAAATCGACAGTTTCTACTGCCTTGCAACGCTTTTATTTTTTCACAATTGTTTATCATTCACCAATTACTTTAATTCATTATTCACTTTCTGAATCACATCATTCAGACCTTTACTTTCATATTGCTTTAACAGAGCTTTCCACATGTCTTCCACTTTATCTGTTCCAGTCATAATGCTGACAGTATCATCTTCCAGATTAATTGAAAAATCAATTCCCAGTGCTTTCACAGCTTCTGTACACTTTGTATTATACTCCGGAATTTTCACATCTTTCGCTTTTTCTGCACGCGCTCTGTTAATTTCGTTATACTCATTCGGCCAATCTGTTGCATATTTCTCATCATAAGCTTCCGGTGACCATTTTACTAATATCTTTAAATCCTGAATAGATGGATAGGTTCCATAAATATCCGCACCATCATGCAACTCCACTTTTCCATCTTCAAGATCATACAGAGTTCCTTCTGGTCCATAATTTGAAAAGATACCTCCTTCGTCAGATAATAAATAATCGTATAACTGCAGAATTTTATCAAATTTTTCATCATCAACATTAGAACTGATATAACTTTCGCTCCATGCATAATCTGTTGCACTATAAGATGGATTTCCATCTTTATCAGGCATAAGATCCAAAATCTTTACATCGTCCAGATAATCTGACCCATGTACATCTTTCCAGTATTTTGCTACATTATTATAGTTATCTGATCCAACTCCACCTCCAAAAAGAATTGCAGCGCTCTTTCCCTGCAGGAATTTTTCTCTGGAAGACTGATTATTAGTAAGTGCAATATCCTTTTCAATAGTTCCATCATCGTACATATCCCGCATTAACTGGAAAGCCGGAAGTACATCCTCTACAAAATATGCAGGCTTATAAAGTCCATCAGTATCTTTCTCCCATTTATATCCAATTCCCTGATCACAAATAATTGAAGATGAATATGGCAGAAACATACCTGAAAAAAGTCCTTTAGAGTTAGCAGTCATTCCCTGAATTCCTGTTCCATCCGGATCCGCTTTTATAATAGCCTGAATCATCTGGTCAAATTCTTTCCATGTTGTAGGTTCTTTTGTAATTCCCGCTTTTTTTGCCAAATCCCAGCGATAGGCAATTTCTCTGTCCATAGATGTCCATTCCTGAGATGGATAAGATTTCCTAGGAATACAGTATATAGTTCCATCTATTTTCGCACTTCCAACAATTGCATCATCAGACATATATTGTTCTAAATAAGGATAATCTGAAAGATCTTCCGGAATTGCTCTGATGACTCCCTGATCCGCCCATTCTGCAAATGTCTTACTATTTCTGAAATCTCCTATAAAAACATCAGGAAGACTTCCGGAAGAAGCCCACAGTGGAATCTTCTGAAGGTAATCATCCCATGTGATATTCATTGGAATAATCTTAACTCCAATTTTCTTTTCTATAGTACTCAAAACTTCATCTCCAGCAAACGCTTCATCTGCATTCCAGATAGCAACTGTAATCTCCTGCTCATCTTTTGCACTAACATTTGCAGTCATAAAGGTTGAAACTGTCAATGCCATACATACCGTTGCAGTTATCAGTTTTCTTTTCATTGTTTTTTTCATTGCTCTTTTCCTCCTTTATATTTGTACACGTCTTCTTTTCTACATACATTCCTCATTCTTTAATACCGCCCACCATAATGCCATTTACAAAATATTTCTGAAGATATGGATAAATCAGCATAATTGGCAATGCTGTAATCATTATTGTTGCCATCTGCACCGCAGATGTAGAAATCTTACTTGTGCTTCCCATCATCTGTTGTGCCTGTGTTGACAATTGTGAATTCAGGCTGACCATAATATTTCTCAGGTATATCTGAAGAGGTGCAAGATTCTTCTGATTTATATATAATAATGCGTTGTACCATTCATTCCAGCGATCAACTGCATAAAACAATGTAAAAGTTGCCACAATAGGCTTTGCAAGTGGTACTGCAATTTTCCATAATATTGTCCATTCTCCTGCGCCATCCAGTTTTGCAGCTTCAAAAAGTCCATCTGGCAGACCAAGAAAGTAATTTTTCATAATGATTAAGTAATATGTATTAATTGCAGTAGGAAGTACCATAGACCATACGCTATTAATAAGTCCCAAGTCTTTGACTACCATATAGGTTGGTACCAGTCCGCCTCCAAAAAGCATTGTAAATATGATCAATGACATAAAAATATTTCTTCCGTCAAGATATCTGCGTGATAAAACATAAGCCGCAATCAATGAAAGTACTAAATTAATCGTTCCTCCTACTCCTGTTACAAAAATCGTCACTAATAAGGAATTTCTGAAATCCTCATCCATCAAAATTGTTTTATATCCTGTCAGATCATGAGCATACGGTAACAGATAAGGAGTATGCTTTGCTACTGATTCTGTATTTGAAAAAGAAATAATCAACACATTATAAAAAGGATACAGCGTAATCAGTGCAAGAACAATTAGTATGGCAATTAAAACTCTGTCAAATGTTTTGCTTTTCTTCATAATCTCCTTCCTCCTTAATATAATCCATTTTCGCCCATAGCTTTTACTATCTTATTTGCTGCAGTCAGCATTACAATACCAATTACTGATTTAAACAATCCTATTGCCGTAGAATATCCGAAATTCAATCCTCCTGTAATAAATGACTCTCGGAAAATATAAGTGTCCAGTGTATCTCCAACAGAATATACAGATGGAGAATATAAATTAAATATCTGGTCAAAAGATCCGTTTGTCATACACTGGCCAACAGCAAGAATCAGCATAATTGCAATCGTACTTCTGATTCCAGGTAGAGTGACATGCCAGATTCTCTGCAGTCTGGATGCTCCATCCACCTCTGCCGCCTCATATAGTCCAGGATCAATTGATGCGATTGCCGCCATATAAATAATCGAATCCCATCCTATTTCTTTCCAAATATTAGACAGCCAGATAAATCCTCTGAAAGTATCCGCTCCTGCAATAGGTGATACAGTAGACAGATGCAGTACACTTAATACCTGGTTGATCACTCCACTTGATCCAAAAAGGTTTGTAAGTATGCCCGCTAAAACAACCCATGAAATAAAATGAGGAAATGTAATAACTGTCTGAAAAAATTTCTTTGCAAACTTTGATCTTACTTCATTCAGAAAAATTGCAAGACAGATTGCACAAGGCATCTGGAAAATAATTCTTCCCAAGCTAATGATCAATGTATTCCATACAGCTCGTATAAAATTTGAATCTGAAAACATAGTTTTAAAATGCTGCAGTCCTACAAACGGACTATTCCAGATTCCCATATCATATCTGTAATTTCTAAAAGCTAGAGACACTCCTCCGGCAATAGGAAGATAACAAAATATTATATACCAGATTAGAACCGGAATTATCATAATATATAATATCTTATTATTACAGATTCTTTTCCAAAGAAATTTTCTTTCTTCTTTTTTAATATTTTCTTTTCTAGTTTTCAACTTCTTCACCTCCATTTGCTGATTACAGTGTAGCAAAAAGAGTTCCTGGTTTACATGAAGAAACTTTTGAAAGAGATGTTCTATTTTTATATATTTTTCTTCTGATTTCCAAAAAAATATGGAAAAAATACAGATTTTAAATTTTCTGCCTGTATTTTTTCCATATCTGTTTTTGCTTTTTTAGAAGTTTTAACCCTCTGCACGATATTGTCCCAATGTTTTTCCCGTATATTTTTTAAAAGTCTTTAAAAAGTAAAAATAATCATTAAATCCAACAAGTGCAGAAATCTCTGCAGTCGATTTGTTTGTTGTCTGCAAAAGTCTGATTGCTTCCTTCATTCTAAGCTGTGTAACATAATGCACAAAAGTTGTTCCTGTTTCTTTCTTAAAAAGCTGACTCACATAATTGGAATTCATATGACAATGTTCAGCTACCTTTGAAAGTGAAATATCCTCTTTATAATTATCTTCAATAAATTCCATTAATTCCATAAAAGCAACGTTTGTATATTCTGCTGTATTTTTTCTCTGTTCCCCTGCTGCTTCAATATCTTGATACAGGCATTTCAACATCTGTCGTATATTTGTATAATCAGATACAAGCTGACGCAAACTGTATACATAGTAATCATTTTCTATCTCGGAAAACAAGTTCCCATTATGTATCATATTACACAATTTTAAAGCCGAACGTATTGTAAAATCCTGATACTCCTTTATTTGCATTTCTTTCAATTTCTTTTTAATTATGTCCCATTTATTTCTTTCAAGTAATTCACGTATTTCACTCAAATATACCATTGCCTTTGGCATGTTAAGATTGCTGCATATTCTCTGATTTGTATTTACAAAATATTGAAAAGCTCCGGTTAGGCAAACATCAAGAGCTTCTGGAATCTTCTCTACTGAAACAAGCTCTTCCATATATCCTATTCCTAAAATGTTTCCATCCTTCATAAATTCCTGTAACACATCATTTGTATATTTTTTTTCACTAAGATATCCAAACTGCTCCCGTCCTATCTCTACCACAAGATGAGGAGATTTTAGTGAGATTCTGTTTTTCCCAGTTGAAACCATAACCCATATCTTATCATTTTCCACTCCAACAGATACAAGCTTTCTTTTTATGTCAGAAATATTATTGCTTTCAATCGCTTCTAATAAATCTACTTCTGAATTTTTCCGTCCTCTTTTTTCACATTTTTTCACGGCTTTTATTAAAAGTCGGGTTACCTTATCATATTCCAGCGGCTTTAAACAATATCCTAGCACTCCATAACTAATCGCACGCTCTGCATAAGAAAATTCTGCATATCCACTGATAATAATAATCTGCAGTTTCTCATAAATATTATGAATATGTTCACATACTTCAAGCCCTGTCAATCCCGGCATACGGATATCTAAAATAACAATATCTATTCTGTTTTGTTCTAAAAAATCCAAAACTTCCCTTCCATTTTCTACAATTCCTGCTACTTCAAGTCCAAGCTCCTTCCATTCTATATATTTTTCCAGAGATTCTGTTACTGAAGGCTCATCGTCTGCAATCAAAACCCGATACATATATTACCTCTCCTTTTTCTCTATCATTGGTATTCGAATAAAAACACTGGTTCCATCTGCTTCATTGCTATCTATCCATAATCCATATTTTTCACCATACATTAATCTGATACGTGCATGTGTATTAATGATTCCTACATGTCTGCTTGTATCAAAAGTATCTTTCTGTAATTTCTCCCGTATCTTATCAAGTTTTTCTTTGCTAATTCCCACACCATTGTCTTTAACAGTAAGAATTAAATCTTCATTCTCAAGCCTTGCACCAACAAAAATGCTTCCTTTTTCGGTTTTGGGTTCAATTCCGTGATAAATCGCATTTTCAACTAACGACTGAAGCAACATTTTCATTACAACCAAATTCATTAGATTTTCCTGTATCATATAGAACACTTTTAGTCTACCCTGAAATCGTTTTTCCTGTATACGTACATATGCGCTAATAATTTCAACCTCATCTTTTAATGATACTATTGGCTCGCCCTTTGCACTATAACGAAATATTTTCCCCATATCTATCGCCATCTGAGCCAACTCTGGAACTTCTTTTTCGAGAGCCTGTTTTCTCATCACTTCCAGAGTATTATAAAGAAAATAAGGATCTATCTGTCCTCTTAAATAAGCCAATTCCGCTTTTTGCCTTTTTAGTTCCAGTTCATATAAACGAGTGGTATTATCAAAAATAGTTTTATTAAGATTTTCAATGTCCTGCAACATTTCCGTAAACTCATTTCCAATTTCCTGAATTTCTAAACATCCACCAAGTTCAATCGGATGTTTAAGATAACGTTGCTTTCTGTTCCTGATTTCTCTTATATTTTTATAAAAAATCTGAAGAGGTTTTACAAGCCTGTTATTAACAAGGACAAACAACAATATTAAAAACACCAGCACTGAAATAATACATCCCCAGATCAAAGCCTGAAGAAAACTCATATTCGCATTTAAATATTTGATATTTGTTGCATTTAAACTTATCAGATAACATTTCATTTTTTCCAAATAATCAATCTTAACATAATATTTTCCATATCTGGTGAGTTTCTGCTCCCTGTTAATAATTCCCAATTTCTTCCATATATCTGAATTAATCTCACCTGTATTCATCGAAAATTTCCAGTTTTCTCTATTCAGTACATATTTAAATGACATACTATCCAGTTCTCCTGTAAAATACGACAAATTTACAGAAATTAGTAATGTACCAACTTTTTTTCCATTATCCATAATATTATTACCGTATATTATAAAAGGTTGTTTGTTTTTTAGACTCATAAAGCTTGAATTGCGAATTTCAACCCATTGAAACATGTTTCCCTGCATTTTTCCACATATATCATCTAAATCTTCATCATGATATATGGTAGAATAATACATATTTTCACTAACCAGTGAAATATCCGCAATATCAGATTCAAGAATTTTAAATTGTGCCACAAGTTTTTCCATATAATCAACATATGGTACCTTATCCTGCATATCTGCCTGTAGCAAATATTTAAGTTTATCATCACCTGACATAGTTACTGTAATGTTCTCCAGATGGTCATACATATAATTAAAGCGATTCTGTAGTCTCTGCACAGAAACAAGCAAATACTCATTTTCATTGGTTATAATAACCTCCTGAACTGACCAGTATATAAAGCCACACAAACATGACAATACGCAAACAGTCAAAATAAGTACCCTGGCAAATTCCATTTTTATTCCTTTTGGCTCTGATTTCTTTAGCATCACACACCTCTTTGTATAAAATAATGATTTCCAATCGTCAAATTAGATAATTGAGATTTTCACTTAATCAGAGAATTTTCATATCTCTTTAACATCTAATCAAATCTTTATTCCTGTCCTATATCGTACAGTTCTCTTCGTCTGTCTGGATTGATAAATCCAGAATTAGATAACTCCCCAAAACAAACGTGTTTCTCCTTTAAGTTCTCCTGGAATGTGTTTAAAAATCACTCTAAAGCACCCCAGAATCTTCATTTATTATATGACCGTCACATTTACTATAATTATACTTTAGTTGGTTTTATTCTGAATTGCAACTCCTATTTGAACTGTCAATAAACCTCTTTTTGAACATTGTCATTTTTCACTCCGTTCTTAGTAATACACTTCTCTATGCACTGAATTTATTCTGATTATGCGAATTCGCACCGCATGTCTCAATGTTTTTTGTCGGTACATACCACAAAAAAGGCAGGTGATCTTCACCTGCCCCACAATAGCACTGCATTTATTCAGC
>OLRH01001534.1_pt1 | contig 11997 bp, 14 predicted proteins | sample 1672321 | NCBI WGS metagenome assembly OLRH01 (sample SAMEA3136671, study PRJEB25190) | human gut metagenome | reverse complement strand
GGCACATGAGGGAAAGGGAAATGCTCTGGACGCACACGCAAGGCTCCCCGTCGTCTAACAGCAGGCAGTTCCCCTCGTCGTAGTTACAGCACTCATGCACAAGGCGGCGGGCTGCCTGGTGCTGGCGGTAGTCCATGCGGGACGGCTTATCGTTCATGGCTCTGCTCCTTTCTGCGGTGCGGCTCTTCCCGGCGCAAAATCTGGTCGATGTTCCGCTTGACGGTCTGCAACTCCCTGAACCGCTGCTTCTGTTCGTGATAGGTGTTGTACAGGCCGTCTTTCTCGGAGATAAGCTGCTCGATCTCGGCCTGCAACGCTTTTCGGCCGGGCAGCTTGGTAAGCCCCTGTGCCTTGAAATACCGGGCGGCGGCTTCGGCTATGATAAAATCGCTCTCGTTTGCCTGGCGGTATGCGGCGCGGGCTTTCTCGGATTTCTGCGCTTTCAGCCCCTCGCGGATGGGCTTGGTCTTGGCATAGGCAAGTACCTGTTGCCGCAACTCCCTTTTCCCTTGCAGCTTCGTTTCCAGTGCTTTCAGTTCGCCGCTGGTCTGGCGCATTTCCTGATAGGCGGTAGCAACGGCGGCTTCAAGCTGTTCCGGGGAAGAAAAGCCGTACTGTTGGTAGATGGTCAGGGTCTTGGCGGCCTGTTTCAGATTGTGTATCTTCGCCCATCGTTCATAGCCTTTGCCCTTGCCCTCGGCCATCTTCTGCTCAATGTCCACAAGCCGCTGCACACTGTCCTGTCTGGGGTCGATTTTCCCTGTCTTTTCGCCCTGTAAGCGGCCTTTCCCGGCGTGTAGGTATTCGGGTATGGCTGCGGTCTGTTCGGCGGCTCTGGCGGCTTGGTGCTGCGGGGTGTAGCGAACCGTTACGCCCCTCTGGGCGTTCTGCTCCAAAACGGCAAGGACGGCGGTGCGGTCAAAGTCGCCGCCCAGCTTCCGGGCGGTGATAGGCTTCGTCCTGTCTGGCGTGAGGTAGGACAGCCGCCCCCGGCTCTCCTTGACGGTCACACCCTCCCGCAACAGCAGAGAGGAAAACTCGTCAAAGCTGGCAGCGGTGGCAAGGGCTTTCCGTAGGGTCTGCCGCAGCTTCTCCTTGTTCGTTTCAAACTTGGTCTGCCGGGGCGTGATACCGCCTGCAATCATGGGGGCGTTCTGCTTGTCCAGTGCGGCCTGTCCCTTTTTCTGCGCCCAATATTCCCGGTCTGTGACACGGTTCTTGCTGCCGTTCAAGAGGTCGATTTGGTAAAGTCCTTCCCGGTGGCACATCTCCATGACCTCGGACTTGAAGTAGCGTAGGGCTGCGTCGGTGCAGCGGTGCTTGCACCCGGCTTTCGTGTCCGCTGGCCTGTCCATGTAGGGCAGGAACGGCACTTCCTCTATCCGCAGGCTGTTAATGACGATATGCACATGGATGTTGCCGCTGTGGTTATGCCCGTCCGGGTGGGTGCAGACAAGGGCCTGATGGCCGGGGAAATGCTCTTTACAGAATTGCTCCCCCAACGCCTGCGCCCGGTCTACGGTCAGGCCGTTGTCCGGCCCGTCCCGTGGGTCAAAGCTGATGATATAGTGGTGGCTTTTCACATCCTCCCGCCGCTGATTTTTCTCATAGCGGAGATTGGAGCGCATACACGCAACGGCAAAATCCTCGCCGCCGCAGTTCAGCGTGGACAAGCGATAATCCTCACGGGGGATAAGCCTGCCGTTTTCATCAAGGACGGGCTTCATAGTAAATTCGTCATGCTCAAAGAGCAGGTATTGTTCGGCGGCTCCGTAGTCGGCGTTCTTAGAGCCTAAATGCTTGAGTGTTGCCAACGGCGTCACCTACTTTCTTTAGGACTTCATACTTGAGGGCGGCAAGGTCGGCGGCCGCTTCCCGCAATTCCTTTGCCATAGCCGGGTAGGGGCTATGCCACTCGTTGAGGGTGCGGGCAATCTGGTTGAGATTGCCGCCAATCCTGCCGTACTCGGCTGTGAGCTTCCCGACAGCGGAGAGCAGCTCGTCATTGACTGACGACACATGGAGTACGGGGCGTATGGTAGTGCGCCGGATGGCCTGCCGGAGAAATTCGGACTGACTGATACCATAGGGCGCAAGCCGTTCTGTGAAGTCGGCGTATTCTTCATCGGTCAGCCGGGTTTTCACAACATGGCTGCGGTGGGGGGTGTTGTATCGCTTCGGCATGGGCTGTAAACCTCCTTTCACTTATCACAAAAAATGGGCTGGTCTGTTAGCTATTTTCGGGGCATTTCCTGTCTGCCGGACAGAAATATTTTTGCGGCGTAAGCCGCATAGCAGGGTTTGGGGAAGGCACTCCCCAACAAGTTTCCCGCGAGGGGCAAAACCGCAGAATTGCGGATTTTGGCACCGTGGTAGAAACTTGCTCTAAGTAAGCCGTAGATTTCCCCTTGCACTTACTACTCGTATAGCTGCCGCCTGTTTTGGCCGGATTTCTGCAAAAATCTTACGGCGTGGGGCGATTTTTACCCGCAGTTCTTTCTTTCCGCTAAAGATACATTTCAAAGGCCGCCAGCTACCCGCTTGCCGGGAATTTTCTCAAATTTTCCTTTGCCTTAGAAATACAGAAAATGCAGATTTGGCTACCGCCGCAGAAAATTTTTTGTTTCCGGCTTCACCTACCTACTACGGATGACTTTGCGATTTTGCCAAACGGATAAAGAAAAAAGCAGCAAATCTTTTTCAGACTTACTGCTTTCGCTGGCCGCCGATGGGCGGTGGATATTCAGTTTTGAAAGTTCAGGTCAGGTTGGCCCGATGATGGATAGCACAATAAATTCCTGTTTTCCCTTTAAGGCATTGTGCATTTTTTCTATTTCTCTTGATGATTATTTTTTTCATAATCAATCAATGTACCTATAACAATTCCAATCAACATTCCGATACCTGCACAAATAGAAATAGCAAAAAGATTTTGCAAAAACGCCCATGCCAACACACCTATGCAACCACCGACAATAAATCCTGTTAATAAGCCAATAGTTAAGTATTTATTACTTTTCATATTGCTATATCTCCCCTAAAAGTATATTTGTCGTTGGTTCTATTATACTATGACCTGCTTCCTTTAGGAATAGATGAATTGTAAACTGGCTGGAGTGAAACCGCTAATGACAGCCAGTGTTTGTTCTTTGTTTATCGGTCAAAGCGAAATTTGAACAGGGCGGCAATGAGCTGTTGCTTTATATGTTCCTCAACTTCGGCGTTGACTTTCCCGTGTACTTTGGAACAGTAGCGGATATATCCGGCATAGTGGGAAAGAATGGTGTCGATTGCGTCCGGGTCGCCCTCATGGGCTTTGACGATTGTTTCATAGGGGAGAAGTTTACTCATAGTCATTTCCCTCCATGAGCCGCCTTAACCGCTGCAAGGCAAGCCGGATATGCCGCCCCGCTGTGCTGCGTGTCCGGCCAATATGTACGCCGATCACTCGCTGCGGCTGGCGCAGGAAATAGTAACGAAAAATTTCTTCCTGCGTCTGCTCCGGCAAAAGGGCAAGGGCGGCGGCAAGCTCCGCATGATACAGAACGGCGGTCTGGCCGCAGGCGGTAAAAAGATATTCTTCAAGCTACTCCGGCTCGGCAAGCTGGACAAACTTTTCACTCATCAGATAATCAAGGGAAACTTCCCGTTCCCACCTCCGGCGCAGCTTCAAGATTTTATCTATGGCTGCGTGACGAATGACTACCTTGCAAAAGGCATTGAATGTGTACTGGATATGCACCTTGTAGGCTTCATCTTCGGTCATGGAAATTCCCCCTCTCTGAATAATAGTGCGGGGCGGCAGCACTCCTTGCTGTCGCCCCTTGATTGCCTACCAGCAAAGGCGGGCGGGGCTGTCAACGGCTGCGCATATGCGCCGTTCATCTTGACCGTTGACTGGCTCGGCTGGGTTTGCTATTTACCCGACAAACTTGAATTTATTTTAAGCTATCACGTTTTACCTTCTTAAGCCTTACTATCATTACCATAGGAATTTCTTTGTTGGTTTTGAAACATTCTTCATAAAATCCATCAATGACAAATCCAGCTCTAAAACAAAGGTTAAAAATATCTTGTATGGAACGATGATAATAAATCTGCTCTTTCGGTTGCCCTTCAATCGCTATATCATAGTAACTGTGCGGTGTCATATATTTTTCAGTCAACGTGACAAAACAAGGGTGTTGCGTTGCAAAGACAAAAATTCCGCTTTCCTGCAACAGTTCATGCACTATTATTACGGTGGTAATCCTGAAGTCGGCTCTCCTTTGGAACTCTGCTATATGCTTTGGCAGGGCGAATGTAACGAACGCTTTAACAAATTAAAGGCTAACGAAGAAGAACTAAACCGTATTTTCATTGACATTTACGGACTTCAGGACGAGATTACCCCGGAAGTTGAAGATAAAGATGTGACCGTTCGCAAAGCTGATTTGCAGAGAGATATTAAGAGCCTGATTTCATACGCAGTAGGGTGTATGTTTGGCAGATATTCACTATATAAAGAAGGCATTGCATATGCTGGTGGTGAGTGGGATATAACAGATTTTAAATTTGCTGCTTATGAAGCGTCAAACCCTGATGGCTATCTATCATAATCAGATAGACGCTCGTGGAGATAAGGCTGCTTCTGAAAACGAAGTATTTACCGCCTGTGAGGAAGCAATAAGATCTTAAAAGAGCGTACCGATGAGGACCATACTCTAACTACTGCTCAATTATGCAGGACGTTAAAAGAAGAGTATGGGATTGAGACTTTCAGGACTACGATTAAGGGAGACATCGAGGTTTTACAACAAGCAGGGTTCAGCATTCAGGTTACCAGATCAACCCAGAACCTATATAACTACATAGAACGAGATTTTGACATCCCGGAAGTCAAGCTTCTGATCGATGCAGTGATGTCTTCCAAGTTCATCACCAAAGCCAAGAGTGATCAGCTAGTGACGAAACTGACAGAGTTGGCTGGCCCATATAAGGCAAGGGAACTGAAGCGCAACCTGGTAGTTGATGGGCGTATCAAACCGGAGAACGAGCAAGTCTACATGATTGTTGACGCCATAAATGAGGCTATCAACGCAAGGAAAAAGATCAGGTTTCAGAAAGTTGAGTATAACGTTAAGAAAGAGCGCGTGCTTCATCATGGAGGAGAGGAGTACGTGTTCAGCCCATATTCGCTGGTCTGGGACGGTGACTTCTATTATGTTGTTGGATACTCAGATAAGTATCAGAGTATAGGTAGCCATCGAGTAGATAGAATCTATAAAAGACCGGAGATTCTAGACGAGTCAGCTGTTCCTCCGATGGTTGGGTTTGATATTAATACCTATGTCAATACGATGTTCCGCATGTATAACTCTGACCGTTATGAAGTGGAGTTACAAGTAGAGAACCAGTTAATGGATGCTGTTATCGATAAATTCGGCTCAGACGTGACCACCTATGCATGTGATCAGAAAAGCTTTCGGGTTGTTGCTACCGTAAGTGTTGGCACGACGTTCTATAACTGGATTTTCGGATTTGGCGGACGTGTGAAGATTCGAGGCCCGGAAAATGTTCGCAGAGAGTACGAAGCTAGAGTTAAAGAAGCAGCTGAGGCATTATGATCGTAAATGCGATGAACCATATTCGCACTGTAGGCACTATGCATTATTGAGAGAGCGGGAATTATTTATGAGAGACGAAACCTTAAATAGAATCAGAAGATTTACAATAGACAGGGATTGGGACCAATTCCATTCTCCGGCCAATCTTGCAAAATCAATTTCTATAGAGGCTAACGAGTTGCTTGAATGCTTTCAGTGGAGTGATGACGGCTACGATCTTGAACATGTAAAAGAAGAACTGGCAGATGTAATCGTTTACTGCGTTGACATGCTTGATAAACTTGGGCTTGATGTTGATGAAATAGTTAATGCAAAGATGTCTAAGAACGAAGCGAAGTATCCTGTTGAGAAAGCCAAAGGATCAGCTGCCAAGTATGATCGACTGTGAGGGAGAGCGGAAATGATAATCTACGAGAATACCCGGGGCGGCTTCATTAAAAGAAAGACAACTAACGACGAGAAATATAAGACAAGGGAGAGATCACGATGTACACGAAAAAGGAACTGAAGTATGCCGCAAGTATAATCAGAAGGATTGCACGGGAGCATCATGTTTCGGAAGCAGAGGTTCGGTCTGAAATGTATGAAGCGATGAAAGCGGGAAGGGATAACTCCGACCCTGAGGTACAAGCAAGATGGCGAACATTCCACTTCTCCGGGGACGAACCGACAGTAGAAGAGTTTATTCTTTGGACAAGCTCACAGATCCTGGCATCTTGACAGAGGTGGTATAATAATATAGAAAAGCAGCTGATTTGAGAGCTATCCTTTTTCGGCAATTTGCTGAAACAAGCCAAATGAGTCAATTCATATGCCGATATAACTATTCGCTATAGAATTGGTTCGGGCTGTCTAAAGAGCGCGTGTAAGAGCGTGGGCGTTATTAGGGCTTTCCTGGAATGGTTGGGAGTGCTTAATAATGTCGTTTTAGTAATCCCGACAATGAAGCCGTTGGACTCTGACAAGAAGGGTTCCAAGGAGGCTTCTGCCCCCGCCGAGGTCGCCCCCGCCGCGCCCGCTGCGGAGGAGAAGATCGACTTCTCCAAGGTGGAGATCGAGCCGCTCTTTGCCGACTATGTCGACTTCGACACATTCAGCAAGTCCGACTTCCGCGCCGTGAAGATCAAGGCCTGCGAGCCGGTGAAGAAGAGCAAGAAGCTCCTGAAGTTCGTCCTCGACGACGGCACCGGCACCGACCGCGTCATCCTCTCCGGCATCCACGAGTACTATGAGCCCGAGGAGCTGGTCGGAAAGACCGCCATCGCCATCGTCAACCTGCCCGCGCGCCAGATGATGGGCATTGATTCCTGCGGTATGCTCATCTCCGCCGTCCACAGCGAGGAGGGCGAGGAGCGACTGCACCTGCTCATGGTCGACCCGCACATCCCAGCGGGCGCAAAGCTGTATTGAGCCGCAATAAGAAAATAAACCGTCAGAATGGGCAGTCCCGGCCGGGATTGCCCATTCTTGGATGAGGGGGAGGAGCGCAAGATGCAGGAGCTGATTCAGAATATTCTGGCCACGGTCGATAAAAAAGGCGTACAGCGAGACGGAAAGAAGATCCTGAAAAATGCAGCATAAAATCCGCAAAGGATACGGGCTATGTCATCGAACTGGCGGTCTGGCTGTATGTTTACGGGTATGACAGGGAAGCGGCTGCCGTCTGCGGCCTGTTGGCGGGCGAGACGTTCAGCGGCAATTATACGCTCTGGGACAATATCGACCACGCCTGCTGCCTGAAGGCGCGCGTTCTCAGGGAGCAGGGAAACTTAGAGGAGAACCGGCAGATCATCCGGCGCGTCAACCGGCACAGGCACCCCGAGCTGTACGGCAGCGGGGTCGAGTGGTTTACGAAGACTATGGACGACAATATCCGAAACAGTCTGGTCAATAACAACAGCAAGGCGGAAGCGCGAGGTTGGAGACTACTGAAGCTGGAGAAGGCGATTGCCTATCGGGAAGCTGGACAGTACCCCCTGACGGACGACGAGCTGGAGCGGATCATTGCGGAATTAAAGGATGTATTATCCCATGAAAAATAACAAAATGACAAAGGATACCGTTCCGGAGGGGTTCAGCGTGGTGATGGCGCTGGTGGATCTGCTCCCCGTCGTGTTTTTCGGCCTGTCCGCCGTCCGGGTGGGGCGGCTGTTTCAGAGTGCGCTCTTTGTCACCGGAGCGCTCATCTGCCTGCTCTCCGGCGTCGTGAAGGTGCTTTGGAAGCTGATCGCCGCCGTGTCCCGCAGGAACATCTGGCCCATGTTCGTTCAGATGCGGATTTTCATGCCGGTCGGCTTTCTTCTGCTGCTGGCGGCGCTGATCGCGGGCCGCGCGAAGCTGTGCAGCGCGGCGATTCTGGCAGGGATCTGCGGCTTTCCGGCGTGTGTGTTCTTCGCGCTGGGCGCGCTGGGGATGGTCTGCATGTGCGTCTTTGCGCGGCGGCTCGATTCGAGCGACCCGCGCGCGAACTGGCTCGAGCAGGGCGTCAACGCTCTGGCGCAGATCTGCATCTATATCGGCCTGCTGCTGGTGTGAACCAATCGTTATGTATGGCATTAGACAAACTAATACCATACATAACGATTTCCTATTTCTTCGGAGCTGCCGCCCCATGCTATAATAAAAAATTGGACAAGACATCCCCACTTGAAAAGGAGTGTTACACAACATGAACAGAACGATTGGAACCGTGGTCAGAGGCGTGCGCGCCCCCATTTTCCGCGAGGGTGACGATGTTGTCTCCGGCGTCGCGGAAACGGTGCTGACCGCCCTGCATGAAAACGGCATCGAGCCGCGCGACAAGGATGTCGTCGCTGTGACGGAGTCCGTCGTGGCCCGCTGCCAGGGCAACTACGCCACGACCGAGCAGATTGCCGCCGACGTGCGTGCCAAGACCGGCGGCGACGTGGTGGGCGTGACGTTCCCCATCCTCAGCCGCAACCGCTTCTCCCTCCTGCTCGCGGGCATCGCCGCGGGCGTGAAGAAGCTCGTGCTCGTGCTGAGCTATCCGTCCGACGAGGTCGGCAACCACCTTGTCTCGCTCGACCAGCTCGACGAGGCCGGGATCGACCCGTGGAACGACGTGCTCGATCTGGCGCGCTTCCGCGCCGCCTTTGGCAAGGTCATCCACCCCTTCACGGGTGTGGACTATGTCGACTACTACAAGGGCATCATCGAGAAGGCGGGCGCTGAGGCGGAGATCGTTTTCTCCAACCGCGTGCAGACCGTGCTCGACTACACGGACACCGTCATCTGCTGCGACATCCACACCCGCGCGCGCAGCAAGCGCCTGCTCAAGGCCGCGGGCGCGAAGGTCGTGCTGGGTCTGGATGACCTGCTGACCGCCCCCGTGGACGGCAGCGGCTATAACCCGCAGTACGGCCTGCTCGGCAGCAACAAGGCCGACGACAGCCGTGTCAAGCTCTTCCCGCGCGACGCGCAGGCCGTGGCCGAAGCCATCGGCCGCCGCATGTGCGAGGCCACCGGCCATCAGATCGAGGCCATGGTTTATGGCGACGGCGCATTCAAGGATCCCGCCGGCAAGATTTGGGAGCTGGCCGACCCTGTCGTCTCCCCCGGCTATACCAAGGGGCTCGAGGGCACGCCCAACGAGCTGAAGCTGAAGTATCTGGCCGACCACGAGTTCGGCGACCTGAGCGGCGAAGCGCTGCAGCAGGCGGTCGCGCAGAAGATCCGCGAGAAGGACGCGAAGGTCAGCCTTGTCGGCAACATGGTCTCCGAGGGCACGACGCCCCGCCACCTGACCGACCTGATCGGCTCGCTCTGCGACCTGACGAGCGGCTCCGGCGACAAGGGCACGCCCATCGTCTATATCCAGGGCTACTTCGACAACTACACGAACGACTAAAAAGCCGTGCGATTTTCATCCGCGCCGTGGGGAAGAACAAGCCCGCGGCGCGGATTTTTCTCTTGACAGTTGTCCGAAATCGTACTATACTGGCAATCGTCCGATTTCGGACATACTTCGCACACGGGAGGAACCCATGAACATCCAGCTCTCGCAGCACTTCACCTATGGCAAGCTGCTCCGCTTTGCGCTCCCGTCCATCGTCATGATGGCCTTTTCGTCCATCTACGGCGTGGTGGACGGCGTTTTTGTCTCCAATTACGTCGGCGCGGATCCCTTTGCCGCCGTCAACCTCATCATGCCATTTCTGATGATCCTCGGCGCGGTGGGCTTTATGCTCGGTACCGGCGGCAGCGCGCTCGTGGCGTATATGCTCGGCGTCGGCAATGAGCGCAAAGCCAACGAGACGTTCTCGCTGCTCATGTACGTGCTCATCACGCTCGGCGCGATTTTCACGGTGCTCGGCCTGCTGTTCCTTGAGTCCGTCGCCCGCCTGCTTGGCGCGGACGAGACACTCCTGCCCTACTGCGTGAGCTATGGGCGCGTCATTCTCATCGCGCTCATCCCCTTCATGCTGCAAAACGCGTTCCAGAGCTTCCTCGTGACGGCGGAGCGGCCGCACTTCGGCCTGTATATCACGATCGCCGCGGGCGTGACGAACATCGTGCTCGACGCGCTGTTCATCGCGGTGCTGCGGCTCGGCGTGGTCGGCGCGGCTCTCGCCACAACCATCAGCCAGTATATCGGCGGCGTGATTCCGCTGCTCTACTTCATCTTCCCCAACAAGAGCAAGCTCCGGCTCTGCCGCGCGCGGCTCGACCTGCGCGCCATCGCCAAGGCCGGCAGCAACGGCGCCTCGGAGTTCATGACGAATATCTCCATGTCCATCGTCAACATGCTCTATAACTGGCAGCTCATGCGCCTGATGGGCTCGGACGGCGTGGCGGTGTTCGGCGTGATCATGTACGTGAACTTCATTTTTGTGTCCATCTTCCTCGGCTATTCGATGGGCAGCGCGCCCATCGTGGGCTATCACTACGGGGCGGGGAACCGGACAGAGCTGCAGGGGCTGCTGCGCAAGAGCCTGCGCCTGATCGGCGTTTTGAGCGTGGTGCTCACGGCGGAGGCCGAACTGCTCGCGCGGCCGCTCGCGATGATCTTCGTCTCGTATGACGCGAACCTGCTCGCCGTCACGCAGCGAGCCTTCGCCATCTACGCTATTTCCTTCCTGCTGGTGGGCTTTAACATCTACGCGTCCTCGTTCTTCACCGCGCTCAACGACGGATTTACCTCCGAGCTCATCTCGTTTGCGCGGACGCTGGTGTTCCAGATCGCGGCGGTTCTGCTGCTGCCGCTGGTGCTGGACGTGGATGGCGTGTGGGGCGCGGTGATATTCGCCGAGTTGCTTGCGCTCTTCCTGTCGTGGTACTGCTTCGCGCGCAACCGGAAGAAGTACGGCTATGCCTGAGCGCGGAAGGGAGGGATTTCACCGTGTCCTACAGCCATGAATATAACGCCATCGAGTCGCTGATCGGCTGCGCCTATCACGAGGCCGCGCTGAAAATGCATCTGGCCGACAGCGAGCTGTGCATTCTCTATACGCTCCACACGCACGGGCCGGGCTGCCTGCAGAGCACGCTCTATAAGGAGACAGGGCTGACGAAAACGACCGTCAACTCCGCGCTCAAGAAGCTCGAAAAGGGCGGCACGCTCTATCTGACCCCCGGCCCCGGCCGCAACACGCGCGTCTATCTGACCGAGAGCGGCGCGCAGTTGGCGCGGGATACCGCCGGGCGGCTCATAGAGCTGGAGAACCGGGTCTACGCCAGCTGGACGCCCGAGGAGCAGGCGCTCTTCCTGCGCCTGAACCGCGACTTCGCGGAAAAGCTGACAGCCCTCGTTCGCGAAGAGCTATAAACAAAAATAAGGAAATACCGGGCGGTGCATCGCACCGCCCGGTATTTCCTTAACAAAAGGTGTCTCACAGAGTTCGCGGCTCGCAAGCCGCGAATAAATTAAAATCATTTTTCTGGCGACATGCGCGTCAGAAAAATTCTCTGCGCGCAGCGAGCGTCGCAGGCTGGCATAGCCAGCCGAGGCGCAGAGTGGAGCGAATCCCCTCACACAAAATGGCGCAGCCATTTTGTGTGAGTTTAAAAGACGTAGTTGATCTTCTCGTCGCGGAACTCGGCCAGACGGGCGTTGTACGCCGCGACGGCGGTGTCCTCGAAGGCAAGATCGTCACTCTTCGCGCCCAGCTCGCGCAGGAGCCACTTCGTAAACGGCGGGTTCAGCACCAGCAGCGGCCCTTTGCCTTGCCCTCTTCGGCAGCGGCAGCCAGGCGGTCGATCATCTCCTGCGGCACGGCGATACCGGGCACGTTCTCGTTCATGTACCGCGCCATACCGGCGGACTTGAGCGGGATGATACCGGCCATAACGTGGGTCTTGATGCCAGCTGCGTCGACCCAAACGGATTTTCTCCGGAATGCATTTTAAAAATCATCTGATAGCTGCCTGCTTT
>OLRH01001531.1_pt1 | contig 12002 bp, 5 predicted proteins | sample 1672321 | NCBI WGS metagenome assembly OLRH01 (sample SAMEA3136671, study PRJEB25190) | human gut metagenome | reverse complement strand
GAGCGTTACGGATGTGGGTCTGCCGCTTGCCGGTACACATCGGCCCGTTGGGAAGCTGCGAATTCGCCGGAGATTTCATAAAAATCAGTGCATCCTGCGGGCGGACAGAGTCGTCCGCCCCTACGGGATACGTGAGAAAATGAAGTTTCGCTGTAGAGGCCAACAACTCTGTCGGCCCAGTGGGAAGTTACGGATTTGCCGAAGACTTCCGTAAAAACGGTGCATTCTGCCGGGTCGATGTGGGCATCGACCCCTACGCTGGCGCGGTGGAGCCTTTATTCTGCTTATTTCGTTTATGATACCCGCAGTCGCAGTAGGGGCCGCCGGAGGCGAGGGTGTATTCGCGCACGAAGTCGGACGCGCCGCCGGCGTCGCTCATGGTGTAGTCCAGACGGCACATGGCGGGCGTGAGGTCCTTCCGGAACGAACCGGCGAACAGCGTCCACATCCCCATTGGCATTCCGGCATATTTCATAGTGTTGTCTCCCCTTCCGCAAATTCCAGCCGGACGATCTGCATCCGCATCATGCCGTCGCCGACTCTTGCCAGAAACCGATAGAAGCCGGGCACTGACGGGTCATTCAGGCTCTGGTAGCCCAGCATATAGCCCCGGCTCGACGCACGCAGACGCGGCGACCAGGCGGAAAGCTCCTTTTTTGCGTCGGAAACGGCGAAATACGCACCGACATCCTGAATTTCGGCGGTTTTGATCCACGTTTTGAGCATCAGGCGCACTGCTTTCTGATTCGCCGCGTCGAAGACGAGCCTGCCGCCAGGGAACGCTTCGGCCATGGCCTGCACAAGCGCCCGCACCTGCTCCGTCAGGAAATAGTAGAACACACCGGCGGCGAAGAAGACCGCGCCGCCCGACGCGTCGATGCGGCGGAACCAAGTGGTGTCGTTCAGGTCGCAGGCGATATTTTCCTCCCGCTCCCCTGCGGGCAGGAGCGCGTCGCGCACGGCGATCACGCCGGGAAAATCGAGGTTATAGATCCTGCAGGAGCCGTTGTCGCAGCTGCGGCCCGTGTCGTCCAGTCCGCAGCCGAGGTTGACGACCGCCGCGTTCGGATGCTCGCGCAGATAGTCCCGCACCTCCCATGCAAGGTCGTTCTGGCGCATGGCGGCCTCCAGAAAGCCGAACTGCTGCATGAGGCTCTTTGATTTTTGGGACAGAAGCGAAAAATCGTAATCGATCTGATCGATCAGGCGCAGGGCTGTCTCGTCGCGGTAAAGGTTCGGATACAGCTCCGAGCACATTTTCCGCCCGTAGAGCGGAATGACGAGCGTTTCCTGCACGGTATTCTTCTCAATATGGTATTTCATCGCTTCCTCCGTATCAGTTAGTTGCATCTAACCGTCGTGCTGTCAAAACACCGCCGGGGCGGTTTTCTTTATTTTGACACAGCTTTCGGCTTTTTTCAAGAGGGTGGGACAAATGCGGTATATTTTTTTCAAACCGCTTGCAAATCACGCCCATATCGTGTATAGTAGCAGACGGAAAAGCACAAGATTTTGCTTTTTCTAACAATTTGATATTGCCATCCGATGTACAGTAACCGAAGCACGCCGCAGGGCAGGCTTCGGCGCAAGAGAAAGGGAAAACCACTCGACCGGAGCTGTGCGCACAAGACCGTTCCGAAGCAGCGAAAGCTGTCTGGACGAAAGTCAGTCATTGCGGAAGCGATTCCGTGAGAAGACAGGAAACGGGCGCGGAAACAAAGAGTTTGTTTCCAGAGTGCAAGTCAGAAGAACTGCTGTCTGCGCCGCATTCGCGGCGGAAAGGATGAATGCGTGGGACGAGCTCTGCCTGTAGCATTCGGAACAGGTGCGCCGTTTTTCCTCACAGGAAAAGCAGCGTATTATGTTTCTGTGGAGATCCGCCCGCCATTTTGTCAAAATGGCGGGCTTTCGTTTCTCCCAAAGCCGTCTGCGCCCCCTGTTTCCGCTCCTATTTAATAAGGAGCTTGCGATAGATATTTTGATTCTGGAGGAAAAATGTATGAAGAAACGAATTCTGAGCCTGCTGCTCGTGCTCGTGATGCTGCTGAGCCTGCTGCCCGCAGGCGTTCTGGCAGCAGAGGGCGATGTCAGCGTCACACTGTCCGGTATGCACGACGCACAGGTCAAGTCCCTGAAGCTGTATACCTACATGGACGGCGTGAAGGGCGCGGTCGATCTGCTGGCCGCGAAGGAAGCCGCAGACGGCGCGTATACCATCGACCTTGCGCCCGGCGCTTACTGGGTTGACGGCTATGACGCGAACAATGACCGCAACGGCGGTGTATCCATCAACGTCAGCAGCGACAGCAGCAGCTTCAAGCTGCAGCGGATGTATCAGATCTCCGTCAACCCCAGTTCATGGGTTAAGGACACAGACTATACTCTTTCGCTGCGCGTAACCGACGCCTCCGGTGCAGAGCGTAAGGCGGAGTTTGGCTCGGCCGTAAATTGGGGCAAGACCTACACAAGCTGCCTGTTTGTCGTTGGTGATACAGTCAGCGTGACAGCCACGCCGAACGCGGAAACGCATCCGAACTACAACCCGGCTACCGCTTCCAAGACCCCGACGATGAACGACAGCCTCAGCCTGACCTGCAAGGAATTCGTCACGGTCACGGTCACAGCGCCGAAGGGCTCGACCATCGACGCCGGTACGCTCGCAAAATACTATGTGTTCAGCTTCCTTGAGCCGTTCGCGCGTTCCGTCGAGGACGGCACGGCCACGTTCCATCTCGACAAGAACACGGATTACTTCTACCGTGTCCGCCATCCGCAGGGCGCGACCTACTGGAACTACGTCAGACTGAGCGCCGACGCAGCGTACACGGTCACGGAAGAGGATCTCGGCCTGACCGGTGATTTCAGCAAGGACACGATCTATCATTTTGAAAACAACGTCTACGACCGTGCAGGCATTTACCTGAACATCAACACCAAGGGCTATAAAAACATGGCCGTTGGCGAGACGTTTGAACTCAACTCCTTCCGCAACTGGTTCGCGATCGAAAGCTTTATGAACGCCAAGGTCGCACTGCCGGAGATGCACTATCAGGTCATCGATGTGAACGGCAATGCCAGCGACGTCGTGACCATCACGCCGAACGCGCTGAACAGCAACGTCGCTGTGATGGAGGCCAAGCACGAGGGCACGGCAATCGTGCTCGTAACCTATGACGCAATGACCCATATGGCTGGCCAGACCAGCACGCCCTCGCATCGCTTCTCCGCCATCTGGCCGGAGTTGACGGGCGTGTTTGTCGTGAATGTCGGCGCGGACGGCAGTGCTATCCAGACCAATATGAATCTTGACCGCATGGACGCGGTCATCGAGAAGGATGAGGCGCGGCAACTCGATGCGGAGCATGACATTCTGTTCTACACTGGAACAGAGGGTGCAAGTTACAGCTTCAAGCCCGAAGCGGGCTGCACCGTGAGCGTCCTGCGCCCCACCGTGACCGCTGCGTCTATGACGTATTCCGGCGGCTTCACAAACACTGGCGTCACAACCGCTGAAGACGGCACTGTGACCGTCAGCGGTCTGATCACCGGCCGCAATATCATCAAGGTCACGAAGGGCAGCCTTTCGACCTATCAGGTCGTGACGGCACGCGGCGTGAGCTACAAGTTTGTCAACGCGGAGGGCACGGAGCTGACGCAGGAAGAGCTGGCTGCCATCAAGCCGGGTGATTCCGTCACGATCCAGTTCTCCAACCTGATCAGCCCCAAGGAAAAGCTTTCCGGCGCGTATAACTTCAACTTCTCCCTGTATATGCAGGGCCCGGACGGCACCTTCTTCAAGAGTGATCCCGGCGGAAACTTCGGCGTTTATGACTTCAGCGGCAACCCTGAGCGGCAGAAGCTGACTGTCACCATCCCGAAGTTCTGGGCTGAGGAGACCTACACGCTGAGCGGCGCGATCAAGCAGGCGGGCTGGCCCGGCGTTCCGACGCACCGCGGCATCACCTATGCTGTGGGCACGAATCCCGGCTTCGACGCGCCCAAGACGGCAGGCATTCTCAGCCGTCTGCCGGAGATCACGATCCCGGTCGTAAAGCTCGACTTCCTGACCGGCAAGCTGAGCTTCCAGGATCAGAACGGCACGTCCATTGACCGCAAGGATCTGACCGTCACGCTGAAGGACAGCGCAGGCAACGGCATTGCGGTCGCGGAAGACGGCACGTTCAAGGCTTATGCCGAGGAATACTTCTACACCGTTTCCGGTGCCGGCGTTGAATACGCCTCCGGCAGCGTCACCATGACGGAGGAAGGCCCCAACGAATTCACCATCACCCTGCAGGCAACCGCAGCGGGCGCATGGGACGGCAAGACGCAGACCGAACCGAAGGCCGACGAAAACGGCGTTTACCGGATCGGCACCGGCGCGGAGCTGGCCTGGTTCGTCGCAAAGAGCAAGGACGCGGACGTTTCCGGCGTTCTGACGGCCGATATCAACCTCGGCAAATACGCATGGCTGAACATCTCCTCCAGCAAGAAGGTCGTGCTTGACGGCGCAAGCTTCGAGATCACCGGCCTGAACGCCACGGCTGGCCTGTTTGCGCAGATCGGCTCGAATTCCTACATCCATGATCTGACCATCCGCGGCGCAGTTTCCGGCAAGGGCAGCGCAGGCGCGATCGCCGGCTATGCCAGCGGCACTGCTCCGAAAATCGCGAACTGCTTCAACTACGCAGTCATCACCTCTACCGGCAACAACGTCGGCGGTCTTGTGGGATACACCTATCAGAACGCCGTGATCGAGAACTGCGCGAACTTCGGCGCTGTCACCGGCGGCAGCAGCGCCGGCGGCATTATCGGCGGCACAGTCGGCAACGGCTCGACCATCACCGGCTGCTATAACACCGCAGAAATTTCCGCGACCGGCAGCAAGGCCGGCGGCATCATCGGCGGCACCAGCAGCGAAATGACTGTTACAAGCTGCTACAACACCGGCAAGATCTCCGGCACGGCCTCCGGCGGCATCGCAGGCGAGGTCAAGGGCAATGTGAACTGGAGCGGCACTGTGCAGGGGAAAATCACCATCTCCAGCTGCTACTCCACCGGCGAAGCGGGCAGCGCCGTATTCGGCACGGTTGACACTGCTTCCTCCGAGATTTCCAAGTGCTATTATCTGAACACGCTGAACGCGGACGCGAACGCCGAAGCGCTGAACGAAGCTGACCTCAAGGACGCCGACCTGTCCGACGCGTTCGGCCCGGTCTGCGGCGGCTATCCCGCGCTCAGATGGCAGAGCGATGTGACCTTCCACGAAGCAGCTGGTGAGGGCACGGTCACGGCTCCGCTGTGCACTGTGAAGGGCTACACCAGCTACTCCTGCAGCAAGTGCGGCGAAAGTTACCGCACGGCCTATGTCGCGGCACTCGGCCACGACTTCTGCGAGGATGCGGACGGCAGCGACGGCAACTGCACCCTGACGCCTCCTACCTGCACAAAGACGGGCAAGATCGTCCGTACCTGCCGCAGAACCGGCTGCTCGGAAACGAAGGAAGACATCGTTCCCGCCAAGGGCCATACGCCCAAGGACGGCACCGAGCAGGTCTTCACCGGCTATAAGACCTACGTCTGCGCCGTCTGCGGCGAAACCTACACGGTCTGGGACGACGACCGCCTCGGCCACGTCTCCTACCCCGAGCAGACTGTCACCTCTATCAGCGTTTCCGACAACGGCGATTACCCCTGGGTCTACAATGCCGATCTGGACCGCTTTGAAAGCAGCAACCAGAATCAGGACAAGACCAGCTCCACGACCTCGTTTGCCTTTACGCTGAGCGCACCCACCGTTCTGCGCTTCGGCTACGGCGTTTCCTCGGAAAACGGCTATGACAAACTGACCATCACGCTCGCAGAAGACGGCGGCAGCCCGGAAACGCTGGCCGACGCTGTCAGCGGCGAGAAGAGCGGCAGCATCAAAAAGCAGCTCGGAGCCGGCAGCTACACGCTGACGCTGTCCTATGTGAAGGATGACGCCTCCAAGGGCGGCTCGGATATGGCGTATGTCAGCGTTCTGACGCTGGCCGGCATGGCCCGCGTGATCGTGGAGAACACCACGTTCCCGAAGGCGGAGGGCGCTGTCTGGGAAGGCACGCTGGCCGACACCTGGATCGAGCTGACTGGCGAATCGACCATGATGGGCTGCGTTGTGGAAGCACTGGATGGCCACACCGTCGTCGGCGCGGAAAGCAACTACATCTCCTCCATTGACAACTTGAAGGCGTTTGACGGCGGTACCATGTCCGGCTGGATGGGCACGCTCAACGACTGGTTCACAAACTTTGGCTTTGGTGAATTTACCGTTGCAAAGGGCACGCTCTGCGCGGGCGACGAGATCCGCATCATGTACACCCGTACCGTTGAGGATCTTGGCGGCAGCTGGAACAATTCCGACACCCGCCTCAAAGCGCTCACATTCAGCACCGGTAAGCTGGCACCCAAGTTCAGCGGCGACACCTTCACCTACACCCTGACTGTGCCGGAAGGCACGACCTCGCTGCTCGTCACACCGACGGCGGCAAACAAGAACTATCAGGTCCGCACCTATCTCGGCACGCAGGCTACGGGCCGCGAATATTCCCGCACGTCCCTGATCCCCATCGCAAATGGCAGCGTCATCACCGTCGTCTGTGCAGACGACAGCTGGCCCACCATGAATGAAACGAGCGACGGCAAGCGCACTTACACCATCAACGTGGTGTTCGGCACAGCTCAGTCCTCTGACGCGGGTGTTGCGTCCGTCAAGGTCGCAGGCGTTGAGGCAGCAGCCGGTACGGCTGAAAACAGCTTCTCCGTAACGCTTCCGGCAGGCACGGAGGTCACGGCAGACAGCTTCGAGATCACACTTTCCGACAGCAAGGCCACGCTTACCGGCCCGGCCAAGGGTGAGGACGGCGTCTGGACGTTTACTGTGACCGCTGAGGACGGCACTGCCGTGACCTACTCCGTCACGGTCACGGTGAAAGAGGCCAAGACGATCCACGCGACCATTTCCATGCAGGCAGAAAATATGTTTATCATGGTTCCGACCCGCGTGGAAGTCTCCAGCGATCTCGCCGAACGCTATGGCTACGCTGATGATGTCACAGACGGCGTTTCCGCGCTGGACGTGCTCGTCAAGTACCACGAGATCACCTTCGGTGAGGACTTCACGAAGGACAGCAAGAGCGATTATCTCGTCGTCAGCAACGGCACGATCACCACGGTCAACGGAGAAAAAACCTCCGCGTTCAGTTTCGCGGTCAACGGCGAGTTCCCCTGCGACAAGAACGGCGAATACAACACGCAGTACGGCTACACCGGCTACACCATCAGCCAGACCCCCGTTGCGGAGGACGGCACCGTTGAGTTCTTCTTCTATCAGGACACCAGTATGTACATGGACTACTATACGTGGTTCACGGATACGGACGGAAACCGTCTGGATACCTTTACGGTTCAGGCCGGAACCGACTTCACGCTCGGTATGGACGGCTATATGTACGCCTACGGCGGCGGTCTGAAGCCCGAGGACCGTGTAACGCACGGTGCGGCGCTCGATCCTGAGGACATCCAGATCTGCACAGTCGGCGAAGACGGCACGCTCACGCCGGTCGAGGGCAAGGTCATCGGCGAAAATGGGCAGGTCACGCTCTCGTTTGCCGCCGCAGGCAGCTATGTTCTGTCCGCAATGGGCGACGAGCTCACCAACATTTTCTCCCCGTGGCTCCCCGTCACGGTCACAGCAGCTCCGAAGTCCAGCAATGCGGATGTCAGCAGCGTCACTGTCGCGGGCGTTGAGGCCACTGCTGGCGAGAACAACACCTACACCGTTACCCTCCCCTACGGCACGGACGTTACAGCGGGCAGCTTCGTGATCGTCACAAGCGACGCAGGCGCGACTGTCGGCGCTCTGACGAATGAAGGCAATGTCTGGACGTTCACCGTCACCGCTGAGGATGGCGTGACCTCCAAGACCTACACCGTCACCGTTTCGTTCACCGAAGCCCCGAAGTCCAATGACGCGGGTGTCAGCAGCATCACCGTTGCGGGTTTCAAGGCTGTGGCCGGTGCGAACAACAGCTACACCGTCACGGTTCCCTATGGCACGGTCGTCAAGACCGGCAGCTTCGTGATCGTCACGAGGCATCCGCGCGCGACTGTCAGCGCTCTGACAAACACCAGAAATATCTGGAGCTTCACCGTCACCGCTGAGGACGGCGTGACCACCGCAGTCTACACCGTCACGGTCAATACCGCCGCGCTTCCGGAACCGATCACTCCGGGTGTCGACAATAAGAAGCCCGCTTCGAAGCCCGAGGTCAAGCTTCCGTTCACCGACGTTTCCACGTCCGACTGGTTCTATGACGACGTTGCGTTCGTATACGAAAACGGCCTGTTCTCCGGCACGGACAGCAGAAGCTTCAGCCCGAACGCGTCCATGACGCGCGCCATGCTCGTCACGGTTCTCTACCGGCTTGAGGGCGAACCCACCGTCACAGGCAGAAGCAGCTTTACCGATGTGCGTTCCGGCGCGTATTACGAAAAGTCTGTCATCTGGGCAGCCGCCAACGGCATCGTCACCGGCACGGACAGCACCTCCTTCTCCCCCGACGCCAAGGTCACGCGCGAGCAGCTTGCCGCGATCCTGTACCGCTATGCGCAGTACAGGAAGCTGGACACCGATGCGAGCGCAAAGCTGAACAGCTTCACCGACGCGGACAGCGTTTCCGCCTATGCCAGCGAGGCGCTCGGCTGGGCTGTCTCGGAGGGCCTGATCAACGGTGCTTCCGGCAAGCTCATGCCGAAGGGCGACGCGACCAGAGCACAGGTCGCCGCGATCCTCCACCGGTTCGTGAAAAATGTACTGAACTGACCTCATAATCCCAATTTGCAGCACAGGACTGCCCCCCTTTTTTGGGGGGGCAGCCCTGCGTGCTGTATTTCAGAGCATATCTGAAAGCCGGTAAACCAGACCGGCAGCAGCTATTGCGCCACTGGACAGATTACCGGTTTTCAGATATACTTGAAATGATACAACACATATGGAGTTGAATTGCGTGAACGTCTGGAAAACAAATAAAAAGGCCGCCGTCTGGGCGGTGCTGGCGCTGGTGCTGACGGCTGCGCTGCTGACCGGGTGCGGAGCGCCGCAGGCCGGGCCGAGCTATCACTGCACCGTCTCCATTTCCTGTGCATCGATTCTGGAGCACATGGAGCTTTGCAGCGAGGAAAAGCGGGAGCTGGTGCCGGAGGACGGCTGGCTGCTGGAGTCTGTAGAGGTCAGCTTTCAGGAGGGCCAGAGCGCTTTTGACGTTTTGCAGCAGGTCTGCCGGGAGAATAAACTCCATCTGGAATTTTCCACGACGCCGGTTTACGGCTCGGCTTACATTGAGGGCATCGGGAACCTCTATGAATTTGACTGCGGGGCGGAATCCGGCTGGATGTACGCGGTGAACGGCTGGTTCCCGAATTACGGATGCAGCCAGTATGCGCTGCAGGACGGAGACACGGTCACGTGGGTTTATACTTGTGAGCTGGGCAGGGACGTCGGCAGCGGCGGCTGGACAGAGGGCGAATGAGAAACAAAGACGCTTTTTCGGGATATCATCCCGTGATCAATTTTCTATATTACGCACTGGTGCTGCTGTTTTCGATGTGCCTGATGCACCCGGTCTATCTGGCGGTTTCGCTGACGGGGGCGCTGGCCTACGATATTCATCTGAAAGGCCGGAAAGCGGTGCGGTTTGCCGTCATGGGGCTTCTCCCTATGGCGGCGCTTGCCGCGCTTTTGAACCCGGCCTTTAACCATGAGGGCGCGACGATTCTGACGTATCTGCCCTCCGGGAATCCGCTGACGCTCGAATCCATGCTCTATGGTGCGTCGGCAGCGGTCATGCTAGCAAGCGTCGTATTGTGGTTTTCCAGCTACAACGAGGTTATGACTTCGGACAAGTTTGTGTATTTATTTGGACGCGTGATTCCGGCGCTGTCGCTTGTTTTGTCCATGGCCCTGCGGTTCATTCCGAAGTTCAGGGCGCAGATGCAGACGGTTTCGGAGGCGCAGGCTTGTATCGGACGCGATACGAAAAACGGAAGCGTATTCCGCCGCGTTGGGAACGCCGTCAAAATCTTCTCAATCATGGTCACATGGTCGCTCGAAAATGCCATTGAAACGGCGGACTCCATGCGCTCACGCGGCTATGGCCTGCCGGGGCGCACGGCATTTTCGATCTATCTTTTTGACGACCGGGACAAGGCCGCGCTTGCGTGGCTGGTTTTCTGCGGGGCGTATCTCGTTTCCGGCTGGATGGCGGGCGGAACATATTTCCGGTATTATCCGACGGTGAAGGCCGCCGCATGGACGCCGATGACGGTCAGTTTTATGCTCGTCTATTTTGCGCTGGTGCTGACGCCGGTGATACTCGACCGAAGGGAGGACAGGCTGTGGAACTCTTTGCAATCAAACATCTGAATTATGCGTATCCAGAACAGGCAAAGAATGCGATCTTCGATTTCTCGCTGTCCGTCCGGCCGGGAGAATTTCTGGTGGTCTGCGGTCCGTCCGGTTGCGGGAAATCGACGCTGCTGCGGCAGTTAAAAACCGTCCTTGCGCCGCACGGACGAAGGAGCGGTCAAATCCTGTTTGACGGAAAGAATCTTGATGAACTTTCCCAGCGCGAACAGGCTGAAAAAATCGGCTTTGTGCAGCAAAGCCCGGAGAATCAGATCGTCACGGATAAGGTCTGGCACGAGCTGGCGTTCGGGTTGGAATCGCTCGGCTATGACACACCGACGATCCGCCGCAGAGTGGCAGAAATGGCGTCATTTTTCGGCATCCAGACATGGTTTTATAAGTCTGTTACAGAACTGTCCGGCGGACAGAAGCAGCTTCTGAATCTTGCGTCTGTGATGTTGCTTCAACCGAAGGTGCTGATTCTCGACGAGCCAACAAGTCAGCTTGACCCGATTGCAGCGTCGGACTTTTTGGCAACGCTCGGCAAGATCAACCGGGAGCTTGGCACGACGATTATTCTGACCGAGCATCGCTTGGAAGAAGCGTTTTCCTTCGCGTCGCGCGTGGCGGTCATGGACGGCGGCAGACTGCTTTGCAGCGGAACGCCTGCCGAGGTGGGTGCGGAATTAAAATCCAGCGGGAACGCGATGTTTTTGGCCATGCCGGCCGCCATGCGGATATGGGCGGCGACGGATTCCAAGGCAGTTTGCCCCATTTCTGTCTGTGACGGGCGAAACTGGCTGCTGGAATATGCAAAAACGCACGAGTTGAAGCCGATTCCGGAAGAAAATAAAAACGCGCCGGACACGGAAACCGTTGTCTCGGCGCGGGAAACCTGGTTCAAATACGATAAGGACTTGCCCGATGTGGTCAAGGGTTTATCCTTGGAACTGCACAAAGGTGAATTTCTCGCCCTGCTCGGCGGCAACGGCACGGGCAAGACCACCACGCTCAAGCTGCTGGCAAGCCTGAAAAAAGCGTATCGCGGGGAATTAAATATAACCGGCACTGTCGGAATGCTGCCGCAGAACCCGCAGACGCTGTTTGTGAAAGCCACGGTGCGCGAGGACTTATTGGAGATTTTACCAAAATCCGAACGGAAAACCGAGCGGCTTGCACAAGTCGTTTCGCTCTGCAAGCTGTCGGAATTGCTTGACCGCCATCCCTATGATTTATCTGGCGGCGAACAGCAGCGCGCAGCGCTGGCAAAAAATCTGCTTCTGAATCCGGACATTTTACTTCTTGACGAGCCGACGAAGGGATTGGACGCGGAATTCAAGCAGACGTTTGGGCAGATTTTAAGGACGCTGCAAGCGTCTGGCGTGGCAATTCTCATGGTCAGCCATGACATCGAATTCTGCGCGAAGTATGCGGACAGGTGTGCCCTGTTTTTTGACGGCAATATCGTCACCGAGGCTGCGCCGCGCGTGTTTTTCAGCGGCAACAGCTTCTACACGACCTCCGCGAACCGCATTGCGCGCGATGTGCTGCCGGAAGC
>OLRH01001526.1_pt1 | contig 12011 bp, 13 predicted proteins | sample 1672321 | NCBI WGS metagenome assembly OLRH01 (sample SAMEA3136671, study PRJEB25190) | human gut metagenome | reverse complement strand
TCTCGCTTCCGTTCTTGACGCGACTTTTATATTATATCATATCTTAAGCCGTTTGTCAAGTGGTTTTCGAAAATTTCTTGAAATTCTTTTTTCGACGCCCTTGCGAACTCTTTACTGCTTCGCTCTCGCTCACAGCTATAATAGTATACCATACTTGCCGCGATTTGTCAAGGGGTTTTTCGAATTTTTTCGAAATTATTTTTCCTCATCCGTTTTCTACCATATCATATTTCCAATTTTCCGTCGGTGTTCACGCTTCATACACATTATCCGTCCGCCGCCGTCTAATAATTAACATCATTGAAATTATGTCGCATTGATTTATCATTCGCCATATGATATAATGTATAATATCCGCAACCAGGCACTGAAAGCCGAAATCAAATCTGACGCAGCATCGCTGGAAGCCCTGACCAAAAAGACCATTGAGGGGCTGACCGATGCGCAGGTGTTGGAGCTGCTGGAGCAAAAATGGATTGCGCCCTTTACGAACGAGCTTGCCAAGCTGCCCGATGCCATGGTGGACAGCCTTGTCAGCAAGATTCAGACCTTGCAAAATAAATATAGCACAACCTTCTTTGATGTGGAAAGCGAAATCCGCGCCACCGAAAAGCAACTGGCCGCGATGATGGACGACCTTACCGGCAGTGAGTACGACCTGAAAGGCCTGAGCGAGTTTAAGACGCTCTTGTTGGGTGACTGATATGGCAAAACAGAACAAACCTGCCATCCGATTCAAGGGATTTACTGACGCTTGGGAACAGCGGAAGTTGGGGGACTGCTTTACCGAACGCTGTGAAAGTATGCCCGATGGTGAGTTGATTTCAGTTACTATAAATGACGGTATCAAGAAGTTTTCGGAACTCGGACGGCACGACAATTCCAATGATGATAAGTCAAAATATAAGAAAGTCTGCGCTGGCGATATTGCGTACAACTCAATGCGTATGTGGCAAGGAGCAAGTGGATGTTCGCCGTATGAGGGAATTGTCAGCCCCGCTTATACCGTACTTACGCCAAATTCAGGTATAAACTCCAAGTGTATGGCTTACCAGTTCAAATTACCTGCGACTATCCACACTTTCAAAATCAATTCACAGGGTATAACATCTGATAACTGGAATTTGAAATTTCCCGCATTAAGCGAAATCGAGATTTATGTATCCCCTTACGAACAGGAACAAGCAAAAATAGCAGCTTATTTCGCGAATCTCGACCACCTTATCACCCTTCATCAGCGTAAGTATGACAAGCTGCAAGTTTTGAAGAAAGCCATGCTTGAAAAAATGTTTCCGAAAAATGGCAGCAGCGTTCCCGAAATTCGATTCAAGGGATTTACTGACGCTTGGGAACAGCGGAAGTTCTCGGATATTACTTTTCCAGCGGGTGAAAAGAACAAAGAGAATCTGCCATTAGAGAGTTATTCCATTACAAATGAAAGTGGATTCGTACCGCAAGATGAAAAGTTTGAAAACGGTGGTACAATGCGAGAAGCCGACAAAAGAATGTACTATATTGTTTCTCCAAATTCATTTGCGTACAACCCTGCAAGAATAAATGTGGGTTCCATTGGATACCAAGACACGGGAAAAAGTGTGATAGTAAGTTCACTTTATGAGGTCTTTAAGACTTCTGACGATGTGGATGATAGACTCCTCTGGCATTGGTTCAAATCGCCTGATTTTCAAAAGCTGATTATGCAGTTGCAAGAGGGTGGTGTTCGTCTCTACTTCTATTACGACAAACTCTGTATGGGACAAGTACCCCTCCCTTCACTTGAGGAACAGCGCAAAATTGGAAAGTTATTTGATACCCTCGACCACCTTATCACCCTTCATCAGCGTGAGTTAGAAAAGCTGCAAAATATCAAAAAATCCATGCTCGAAAAGATGTTTGTCTAAGGAGAATCGTGAAAAAATGGGAAAAATTATTTTATATCACGGCACTCCCGACAAAATCGTTGTGCCGAAATTTGGCGGCGGGGATGATAAACACGACTATGGCAGGGGCTTTTACCTTACCGAGAACATCGAACTTGCCAAAGAATGGGCGGTCTGCCGCCCGAACGACACAAACGGCTGGGTTCACAAATACGAGCTGGAAACCGCCGGGCTGAAAATTCTGGATTTTCAGCAGCACAGTGTTCTTGCGTGGCTGGCAGAGCTGATGAAGCACCGGGACGCCGCCGATTCTAAGCGATACCGTATGCTGGCAAAGAAATTTATCGAAAAATACGGCATGGATACCCGCGATTATGATGTGATTTGCGGCTGGCGCGCAAACGCCTCCTACTTTTACATTGCCAAAGAGTTTGTGCGCGATAATATTGATGTGGATATTCTGGAAGATCTGCTGTCGCTGGGCGGTTTGGGCATCCAGTATTGCATCAAGTCCGAGGCCGCGTATGCAAATCTGAAAGAAATAACCGACGAGCTGCTTGCCGTGGACTACACTGAATTTAACGACAGGTACAATCAGCGCGACATAACAGCAAGAAAACGGATGCGCGAACTGGTGGATTCCGACGCGAACACGGTCACAAAGGTGTTCAGCACACTGTTTGAGAGGTGAGGGACAATGCACGCGTATGCAAAGGAATATGTAAGCGATGTAGTCGAAAATCAGGGCAAGCTCTTTGACCTTGTGGCACAGAAATACCCTGACAAGGATACTGCGGCTTTTATCAATTCCTATATGGCAAGCAAAACCAGAAAAAGCATCGACGAAGCCAAAGCCTATGTAAACACGATGAGCGCCCCCGAATTGTGGGATTACTTTTGCAAAACCGAGGACTTTACACTGAAGGACGGCAAAGCCATCGAGGGGTTTATGCCGGACTGGATTGGTGAATTTTATGCGTATTATCAATGGTATTATAATCTGCCCAGCAGCGAGGTCGTAAAAAAAGTGCCGGTTGCTTTTCTGGAAAAAGCATACGGCGGGCTGCATGATCTGGAACTGGATTTGGCGGTACAAAAAGTCGGTGAAGTATAATGACGGTTGTTTGCTTTCATAACCCCAGTGAGGAAAACGGATATTTGAGCAACTGGTACCCCTGCCGCTTTACGGTGGAGGGGGTGGATTTTTCCTCCATGGAACAATATATGATGTACAAAAAGGCTGTGTACTTTGGTGACAAGGCTGTGGCGGCCCAAATTCTTGCAACCGATGATGTTGCCGAAATCAAGGCGCTTGGCAGGCTGGTTGCCAATTACAGCGAGCGTTATTGGAACGGTATTCGGCAAATCGTTGTTTTTACAGGGCTGCTTGCCAAATTCACCCAAAATGACGACCTGAAAGCACAACTTGCCGCCACTAAGGATTCTGCTTTGGCTGAATGTGCGGTCAGGGATACCATTTGGGGCATCGGCTTGTCGATGAAAGACCCGGACAGGCTGGATATTGGCAAGTGGAAGGGGCAAAACCTACTGGGCTATGCCCTGATGATGGTGCGCGAACGGCTGTAAAGCGCACACAAATACCCGGAAAGGGGCAAAACAAATGACCTTTCAAAAGGAATCGGACTTTGAAGAAGCGCTTATAAAAATCCTGACGACCAAAGGCTGGGAGAGCACAATTCTGAAATATCCCACCGAGCAGGATCTGATCCGCAACTGGGCAAGCATTCTCTTTGACAATAACCGCGGCATAGATCGCCTTGGCGATTACCCCTTGACCGATGGCGAGATGCAGCAAATTGTGGAGCAGATTCGGGAACTGCGCACGCCGCTGAAGCTGAACGGCTTTATCAACGGCAAAACGGTTTCTGTCAAGCGCGATAACCCCGATGACAAGGCACATTTCGGCAAGGAAGTCAGCCTGAAAATCTACGACCGCATGGAGATTGCCGCCGGGCAAAGCCGCTACCAGATCGTGCAGCAGCCGATTTTTCCCGGTAAATCCAAAATGCTGAACGACCGCCGCGGCGATTTGATGCTGCTGATCAACGGTATGCCGGTGTTCCATCTGGAATTAAAGCGCGGCGGTGTGCCGGTGAGTCAGGCATATAACCAAATCGAAAAATACGCCCACGAGGGTGTGTTTACCGGGCTGTTCTCGCTTGTGCAGATTTTTGTGGCAATGAACCCGGAAGAAACCGTCTACTTCGCCAACCCCGGTCCCGATGGCAAATTTAACACCGATTATTACTTCCACTGGGCGGACTTCAACAACGAGCCAATCAACGATTGGAAAGAGATTGCCTCCAAGCTGCTGTCCATCCCCATGGCGCATCAGCTGATCGGCTTTTACACCGTGGCCGACGATGCGGACGGCGTGTTGAAGGTTATGCGCAGCTATCAGTATTATGCCGCCAGTGCGATTTCGGATGTGGTTTCCAAAACGAAATGGGACAGCGGCAAGCAGCGCGGCGGGTATATCTGGCACACCACCGGCAGCGGCAAAACGATGACTTCCTTCAAGTCCGCACAGCTGATTGCCAATTCCAACGATGCGGACAAGGTAGTTTTCCTCACGGATCGCATCGAGTTGGGAACGCAGTCGCTGAAAGAATACCGCGCCTTTGCCGATGAAAACGAGACCGTGCAGGCAACGGATAACACCTATGAGCTGATTACCAAGCTGAAAAGCATTGCCACCGCAGACACGCTGATTGTGACTTCTATTCAGAAGATGAGCAATATCCGTGACGAGGAGGGCGGCAAAAATGCCCGCGATATTGAGCTGATCGGCAAAAAGCGGCTGGTGTTTATCGTGGACGAGGCGCATCGCTCCACCTTTGGCGATATGCTGGCAATTATAAAAGAAACCTTTCCCCGTGCGATTTTCTTCGGCTTTACCGGCACGCCCGTGTTTGAGGAAAACGCCAAAAAGAACAACGCGCAAACCGATGTGTTTGGCAATGAACTGCACCGTTACAGCATAGCGGACGGCATCCGCGATAAAAATGTGCTGGGCTTTGACCCGTACAAGGTACTTACCTTCCGCGATAAAGATGTGCGGCAGGCTGTTGCACTGGAAAAGGCGAAGGCAACTACGGTTGCAGACGCCCTGAATGACCCCGCAAAAGCCGCTGTGTACTATAAGTACATGGACAACACGCAGGTGAAAATGTACGGCGAGCCGGGTCCGGACGGAAAGTGGATCAAGGGGATTGAGGATTATCTGCCCAATACACAATATCTGACGGCAGAGCATAAGCAGACCGTTATCGAGGATATTAAGGAAAACTGGCTGACTTTGAGCCACAACGGTAAGTTCCACGCCATTTTTGCCACAAGCAGTATCCCGGAGGCAATCGAATATTACCGCATGATGAAGATCACCATGCCGGAATTGAAAACAAGCTGCCTTTTTGACCCGAACATTGATAATAACGGCGGCGCCATTTACAAAGAGGATGGGCTTGTTGAAATTATCGAGGATTACAATAAGCGCTATGGGCAGGATTTTACAATACCCACCCACGCACGGTTTAAGAAGGATCTGTCGCTGCGTCTGGCGCACAAGGAGCAGTATAAGCGCATTGAACGCACACCCGACCAACAGCTTGATTTGCTGATCGTTGTTGACCAGATGCTGACCGGCTTTGACTCCAAGTGGGTTAATACCCTCTATATGGATAAGATGCTGGAATACGAGAACATTATACAGGCGTTTTCCCGCACAAACCGACTGTTTGGGCCGGATAAGCCGTTCGGTGTGATTCGCTACTACCGCAAGCCGCACACAATGGAGCAAAATGTGCTGAAAGCGGTGAAGCTGTACTCCGGCGACCGCCCGATTGGATTGTTTGTTGACCGCCTTGCCCACAACCTTGAAAAAATGAACGAGGTGTACGGCGACATTGCGGAGTTGTTTACGAGCGCGGGTGTGCCTGATTTTGAAAAGCTGCCGCAGGACAGAAGCGTCTGCGCCAAGTTTGCCAAGCTGTTCCGCGAGCTTAACGACTACATGGAGGCAGCGCGTGTGCAAGGCTTTACATGGAATCAAAGCGTATATCATTGCCCGGACGACGCTGCCGATGAAACCATTGATGTCGAAATGCTGTTTGATGAGTCTGCCTATCTGATTTTGGCACAGCGCTATAAGGAACTGTCCACCGAGTCGTCGGACCCTTCCGATGACGGCGATGCGCCGTATGATTTGGTGGGCTATTTGACGGAAATCGACACCGGTGTGATTGATTCCAACTATATGAACAGCCGCTTTGATAAGTACCTGAAGCTGCTGAATCAGGCGGGTGCATCGGGAGAATCCATAGAACAGGCAAAAGCCGAACTGCATAAGTCCTTTGCCAGCCTGACACAGGAAGAACAGAAGTTTGCCAACATCTTCCTGCACGATATTGAACGCGGCGACGCCACACCCGAACCCGGCAAGACGCTGCGGGATTACATTACCGAGTACCAGTGCCGTGCGAAGAATGACCAAATCCACCGCTTTGCCGTTGTGTTTGGCTTGGATGAAGAAAAGCTCCGCAATATGATGGGTCTGGGGCTTACGAAAACCAATATCAACGAGTTTGGCCGCCTTGACGAACTGAAGAAAAGCGTAGACAAAGCAAAAGCAAAAGCCTATTTTGAGAAAAAAGAGGGCGTAAAGCTGATACCGCCCAAGGTAAACCAAAAAACCGACAGCCTGCTGCGGGAATTTATTGTAACCGGCGGCTTCGAGGTGTAAGGCTGCATATTTATAGGCGATAAGTCGAACAAAAGGGCCAAGGAAAATCCGAGGCCCTTTTACTTTTGCTTGGGAACAGCGGAAGTTAGAAGATTACCTTACTGTTTCCGCCGAAAAGAACACTGATAACCTGTACACAAAAAAAGATGTACTATCGGTGTCGGGTGATTTTGGTGTCGTTAATCAAATTGAATTTCAAGGTCGCTCTTTCGCTGGAGCATCAGTGTCCAATTATGGCGTTGTTCATACAGGCGATGTGGTTTATACAAAATCACCACTAAAGGCAAACCCGTATGGAATCATTAAAGCAAATAAAGGAAAACCCGGCATAGTATCGGTACTTTATGGCGTTTACCACACGAGAGAAAATGCAAACGCTGACTTTATTCAAATGTATTTTGAGCAAGATGCCCGTTTGAATAATTATCTCCGTCCGCTCGTTAATAAAGGTGCTAAAAACACCCTTTTAATTAGCGATACGGATGCTCTTGAGGGGGAAGTCTGTCTTGCGCCGACATTTGACGAACAGAAAGCTATTGGACAGTTTTTTGATTCCCTCGACAACCTTATCACCCTTCATCAGCGTAAGTCTTATATTTATGGGATGTCCAATTTTATATGATTTCCAAAGTATGGTTACTGGAATTTGTGACGTCCGACTTTCTCAACGAAAGCGGCTGGGAATGTGGAAAGCACTATGCCGAACTTCTAAAGAACCTGTTTACAGGCAGCAAGTAACCAGTCCTTACGCGAGTGTCAGACCATACCAACGCGATGTGACGCGTGCGCTAGTAGCAAAGGGCTTCACCCATCTATGCCTCCGCCTGTGCCCTGCCGGGGTGGGGTTGTTAAATGATACCGGCTTTTACAGCTTTTTGCTGCAGATAGTTACAGAAGGCGCTGCAAGACACAAGCATAAACAGCGCATCCTCCGGCTCTACGGTTTTGCTCTCGTTCAGGATGGCATGACGGATGCCGTCCTGGTCGCTGGTATAACCGTAGATTTTTTCAAACCCCGCTGCGAGGGCGGAATGGATGTCAATGCCGCTATTATTAAGTACCTTTAATGCTGCGCCTAGGGTAGCTTTCGGATTGTCGGCAAGGATCTGGCACATGGATTCTACTGCGGAAATGGATTCCTTCACACAGTTGCGGTAGTCGGGATCGGTTTTGTCGGAGTATTTCTCAAGGGCGGTCTGAATATGGATTCTGGCCCCGGAAAACGGCCTGCCTAATGCAAGCGCAGATTCGATGGATTGAATTTCCGTTTCGTTTGTGATGGGAGAAATCTGCTTGCCGATGATGCGATAGCCGACGTTATCTTTTTCAAATACATCATTGAGCATTTTGGAAAAGTATTTTACCTGCGCATAGGGGTCATTTATAATTTGTTCGCAAAAATCTAAAATATCGTACCATGCGGTTGTGGATGACAAAATTAAACGCTTGACTTCGCCTGTCAGATTTTGGCCATAGGAAAGATGTGATAGATCTCTCCTTAAATACCGACTCCAAACCCGAATGCAAAGTTCTCTTTCACTTCCGTTTATATAGTCTATAAGGTCAGAGTCTGATACAACATAGCTACTAAACCATTGATAAAAACTATTCCAAATGTCCATCCGTGTATCTTCATTCAGACAATCTGTCTGAATCGGCACTTCTATCGGCTTAATCCCCATTCTTTGAGAAAAAGACAAATATGGCATAAGAACGCATCCTTTCATACATATATTTTATTATTCTACTGTTTTATGGAGCAAAAATAAACGATAATATTAAATTGACGTTTACTCCATTTCTAGACCGCAGATTAAGTTTCCGGCCACATAATCTTCCACTCAAAATACTCAGCCTGCGTGATCTCTCCTGCATACAACTTCTTCTGAACCGCAGCCCAATCCTTCAGAAAATCATCCAGAATCGTATCATCAAACCACATGGCCACCGGGGAACGCGGCGGCCAGTTATCGTTGTCATCATAGTGCAGCGCAAGGTTTGGGTTGGCATTATACCGCGCTGTGCCGCGCTCGGTGGGAACCAGCTTGATAACGCCGGGTTGCTCCTCGTCCAGCCAGAAAAGCTGCTCCAGAATATCATTTGCCGGACCGTTTCCGCCATCGGAAAGTGCCAACGGGGAAACACGCAAAGCCTCTGCTATTTGATTTAGCAGGGGCTTTTTTGGTACGCGGTAACCCATTTCGTATTGCGCAATGCGGTTTGCGCTGAGGTCGACCAACTCGCCCAACTCTTTCTGGGTCATGCGGCGGTGCTGGCGGATGCGCTTGATTTTCTCTCCGATGTTCATTTCAGTTCACTCTCTTTGCAGGATTTTCCTTATTGTACCACACCATAACATAAAAGCGCAAGAAAAAAGTAACAATTTTGCGAAAACTATTGACATTCGCATAAAAGCGCAGTATCCTATATTTACATCGCAAATATGCGAAAGTTGAAATTCAAGGATGGTGATCGAATGGATTGTAAAGAAATCAGAGAAATGTACAAGCTCATGTTTGCGGAGTACCCCGACATTGTAACGGTCAAGGATCTGCAAGCCATGCTGGGCATCAGCCGTCATGCGGCCTATGACCTGCTGGGGGAGGGCGAAATCAGCTGCATCCGGCTGGCAAACGCTTACAAAATCCCCAAAATCAATGTGATCAATTATGTTCTGAAAAGTCCGTGCGGTCAGAAGCGCGTGAGCGCGTAGGAGCTGCCTTGATTCTGGTAAGAGCACCTCCCCGTCTCAAATAGATTCGGCACCTTGAAAACTGCATATCCGACAAGCAAGGTACATTCACCACATTGCCGTCAACTTACGAGTACGGCAGCGCAGACAGAGTACGCGCCATGACTGCCACCGGGCACGAGCGATTCAATCTCTGATAAACACCCCGTGGCGGAGTGGAGCGCAATGACAGATGTGGTCGTAAAGATACTTCCGTCCAGTCACAGTTCACACAATGAGGGCGGCAGGCAGAGAACCTGGCTGGGGTAAAAATACCCATGATGCCGTTGCAGCCGAACGGCAGCCTTGCGAATCGTCCCCACAGCTGGGGCAAGGTGGGCAAATGCAGCTGTGAATCGAAATGTTATCCCGAAAGTGTACCGAACGGATTCACTTTTTCCAGCCCAGTAAAAGTAGTGAATCAGAACCGTATACTTTCGGGAAATTTATTGGAAGTGAATCAGATTTGATTCACTTTCCAGAGCGTAAGGCATAAAAGTGAATCAGTTCTGATTCACTTGCAGTAACTGCCCAAATCCGCCCTGTGTGGGGCAGATGCCACACGCAGCACACGGATACGAAACAGCCAACGCACCCGCCGTTTGGCGCGTTTGTGGGGCTGTGGGGCAGCGTGAGCCATACAACTTAACACTGGAGAATAAAACTTACTACACACAAAAAGACGATAGTATGAGATAATAGATATATACCAAAACAGAAAGGACGATGCGAATGAATTATGAAAAACTTCCAAAAACGATCTCTGCCGAAGAACTCCTCTCCACGCCGCTGCCGCCGGTCAAGTGGATCATCCCCGATTTGCTCCCAGCCGGTCTTGCACTGTTTGCAGGTCCCAGCAAGGCGGGCAAAAGCTGGCTGACCTTGTGGCTGTGCTTGCAGGTGGCGCAGGGAAAGCCTATGTGGGGACGCGAAATAGAGCCGCACACCGTGCTTTATCTATCTCTGGAGGACACCTTCAACCGCCTGCAAAAGCGCCTTCTCCAGCTTGTGGGCAGCGAAGAAGCCCCCGAACGGCTGGTCATGCAGACGGAATGCAGCAGCATCGGGCAGGGGCTGGAAGAACAGCTCACCAGCTTCCTCTATCAGCATCCGGACACCGGGCTGATTGTCATCGACACCTTGCAAAAGGTGCGTTCCAGCGACCAGAACAACAGTATGTATGCCAGCGATTACAAGGAAATCAGCGCATTGAAGGCACTGGCTGATAAGTACAATGTCTGCATTTTGCTGATCCACCATCTGCGCAAACAGGCCGACGACGACCCGTTCCAGCAGATTGCAGGCTCCAACGGTCTGATGGGTGCGTCCGATACCAGCTGGGTCATGCAGCGCAAGCGTATGAGCCAGACCGCCAGCATTTTGGTGACCGGGCGCGATATGGACAACAAAACACTGCGTCTGCACGAAGAAAATTGCGTTTGGATGCTGGATGAGGAAGAAAGCACCGAACAAATTGTCGCTAAAGCTGTGCCGAGTTACCTTTGGAAAGTGGCTGACTACATCGATAGCGTCGGAACATGGCAAGGCACAGCCACCGAACTGCTTTCTGCAGCCGATATTGAAGGCGTTTTGCCCCATCAGCTGACCCGGAAAATCGTGGAACACTTCGATACCGTATTCACGCCAAGAGGTATCCGCTATGAAACCCACCGCACCTCGCAGGCGCGGCAGATGAAGTTCTCCCATGACGGAAATGACGCAGATGACGCTAATGACGCTGAAATTGACATAACCCAGCTTTTCAAATGGGATATCTCACAAACAGCGTCATCAGCGTCATTAGCGTCACAAAGGTCGCGTAAGGAGAGCAAGCATGGGCGAAGTGTTGCCACAGGGCAACCCGCCGAAAAGCCTACGGGGACAGCCCCGAACCCCTGTGAGGCTGCTGGCGCATGAGAAAGCGCAGCGTTGGAATCAATGTCCGCGTCAGCGTCACAGAGAAACGAAAAATGACGCTGATGGCTAAACGGTGCGGGCTGTCTCTCTCGGAATACTTACGCCAGCGGGCGCTGGGATATGAGCCGGGCGGGCATCCGCCCACGGAGGTGTTTAATGTATTGGACAAACTCGATGAAATTGCAGAAAGCTGTTCTGTTCAAGATGGTACAACCATCAACGCCCAGACCGACCGCTTGAGGGACCTGCTCATTGGCGGTAACTAAGATTTGGACCATCAAGGACAGCCTACAGCGTGTCCTTGACTACGCGGCCAACCCGGACAAGACCGAATACGATGCCCTTGCCCAAACGCTGCACTATGCAGAAAATGACGCCAAGACCAAGCTGAACGAGAGCGCCCAGCTCGTCACCGGCATCCATTGCAGGACGGACCGTGCGTGGGAAGATATGCGGGCGGTACAGGAACGCTTTGGTAAAACAGACGGCGTGGTGGCGCTCCACGCCTACCAAAGTTTCCGCGAGGGGGAAGTCACCCCGGAGCAGTGCCATGAGATCGGCGTGGCGCTGGCCCGCAAAGTTTGGGGCAAGCGCTTTCAGGTGCTGGTCGCCACCCACATGAACACGGATAACCTGCACAACCACTTTGTCATCAATTCTGTGTCTTATGTGGACGGCAAGAAATACGAGCAGCGCCGCAGTCAGTATGCCGAGTTCCGGG